>MWVX01000738.1_pt1 | contig 10635 bp, 8 predicted proteins | sample 1047311 | NCBI WGS metagenome assembly MWVX01 (sample SAMN06349984, study PRJNA376086) | soil metagenome | isolation source: MtG-4 sample Antarctic (ecotone) soil | place: Antarctica | collected 2015-01-13
GTTTTTATCAAAGGATTTAAGGAAGCAATGGGAATTGCGGTTTTTCTGGTGGTAATTTATTTGGCTTTAAATCTGGTTATTATAGGTTTTGGGATTTTTCCTATTTTCGCCCGTTTCGCGTTTTTCGCGGGCAAATATTTCTTATTTCCGATAAAGTCTATTATACCGATGGTAAATTTATAGTTGATTATCGAAAATTGAAACGTCGGAATTTCAAACTGCTTACTGCTACTGCCAACTGTCAAAATCTATCCGCCGACGTGAACGTTCGGACGAAGTTCCGGATTGTGTTCGGCTTGCCGCAGAATTTCGCGGGTTACCGGCGCGGTATCGCCTTCGCCGAAAAGAATATATCTAATCAAATAAGCTATCGGATTGCCTTCGCTCCAACCGAAATAAACGTGCGGGATTTTTTCCGATTTATCGCGTAAATGCAGAAGCAAAGCGGCAATCGCGTTCGGCACGGCGGGCGCGGTCGTTCGCAGAATTTTATAGCCTTCGACATCAACGCCTTGAATTTTCAATTTACCTTTAAACTCGGAAGCGTCGCCTAAAGTAATTTCATAAAATAAAACCGGGTCGCTCGATGGAATGTGGTTGTCAACACGCTTTTCGTGTTCCTTAAAGCGATATTCTTCGACATCGCCGGTTTCACACCGATTAGCAACGATGCGAATCTCGCCTTCTGCCAATTCGTTGATGAATTCTTTTGCTTTATCGTCGAACTCGATTTTGTCAATCCGCACTTCGGTCGTTCGCAGAGCGCGGGAAATAAACGATGCGGCGATGATTGTGAAAATAAAGAACGATGCGATTTTGATTCCGTCGGGTCGCTCGATGATATTGGCGACGGTTGTATAAACGAAGACTAAAGAAATTACCGTAAATCCGTAAGCCCATTTGTTTTTTCGCCGAAAAGCCGAAATCGTTACGGCAATAGCGGCAGACGACATCAAAAATAAAACGCCCGTCGCATATGCGCCGCCTTGCGCGTCAACGTCGGCTTTGAAAATAATCGTTACGGCAAAGCAGATGACTATAAAAACGAAAACAAGCGGTCTGGTCGCTCTCGCCCATTCGGGAGCCATTCCGTAACGCGGCAGATAGCGCGGCACGATATTAAGAAGTCCCGCCATTGCCGACGCGCCTGCAAACCACAAAATTAAAATCGTGCTGATGTCGTAGAATGTTCCGAAAATTTCTCCAAGCTTTTCGTGGGCGATATAAGCCAGAGCGCGTCCGTTTGCCTTCCCTTTTTCTTTGGTAATGCCGCCCGCGATTTCATCTTCCGTGCAAGCGCAGAACTCCGGTATTTCGTGTACCTTCTCTGTATTTCCACATTCTACTTGAGGACAAAACTCTTTTGCGCTAATTAGCAGACTCGTAATAAAGCTGCTGGAAATGAGCATAAAACTCATAATCAACGCTGCCGACATTAAAAGTTTTTTAGTGTTGGCGATGCGTCCGGGACCTTTCACAAGCGGCATCACCGCTACGCCGGTTTCAAAGCCGGAAAGACCGAGTGCGAGTTTGGGAAATACAATCAACGACAATGCGACAATCATCAAAAGGCTTCTGGCTTCCAGCTCACCGCTCGCCGTTTTATGAGTAAAAAGCGCCGTTTTCCAATTCGCTAAAAGTTCGGGATGGTCGAAAATTTCATAAATTCCAAAGCCTACAATAACAAGATTTAAAGCCAAATAAATCACCACCAGAAAAACCGCAATTCCCATTGCTTCCTTAAATCCTTTGATAAAAACCGCGCCGAGCAGCGCAACCAATCCCAGAGTAATCAAAACCGGATGGTCTAAGAAAGGTAGATGCGTGATGACAAAAGGATTTTCCAAAATGTGCGCGGTCGCGTCAGCCGCCGAGAGCGTGATGGTTATGACAAAATCAGTCGCCACGAATCCGAGCAGAACGAGAACGAACAGTTTGCTTTTCCAACGCGAAAACAATGCTTCGAGCATCGCAATCGAGCCTTCGCCTTTCGGACTTTCCATTGCTACGCGGTTGTAAATCGGCAACGCGCCAAACAGTGTTAAGAGAACGACAATCAATGTGGCAATCGGTGATAAAACGCTCGCGGCGACAAAGGCGATGCCGGGCTGATAGCCGAGCGTCGAGAAATAATCAACGCCCGTCAGACACATCACCTTCCACCACGGATGTTTGTGATGCGCTCCTTCTTTTTCGTGCGGACCTTCGATTTCCTTTACGCCTTGAAACAGCCAGCGTCGAAAGCGATTGTCCAAAGCATTTTCGGTTTTGTTCATAAATTTAAAATAAAAAACCACAAACGCAAGTCATCGCATTTGTGGTCGAAAATAAATCTGCCGATTTAAAATGGCTTGTCTTCCAATCTGCCTACGAGGTTAGCTGACGGGCTAGAACAATGGAAGTGTTCTTTATTTATAAAAATAATTCGCCCCAAAAATTGGTTCCCCCGGGTTGCTTTTTTATGTAGCAACTTCGGCAACAATAATTGTCAAAGATTGGAATATACGCTCACTTACATAAGTTTGCAAGCGGCAAAAAATCCGTTAGCCTCCTAATCTTGCGACGTTATCAAAAGTTAGAGCTTATTTTTTTGGCAAGAGTTTGTTTAATGTAAAACGGGCTTCTTTATTAACCCGCCATTAACATCAGACAACGAATGTGTCGTGACAAACGCTGTCGGGTCTATTTCTTTAATAACATCTTTAACATTTCCGATTTCAAGGCGTGTTACCACGCAGTAAAGAATAGATTGCTCGGAGTCACTTACTCCTGTGCTACCCATACCTCCACTGCCTTTATAGACCGTAACGCCTCGATGTAGCCGTCCTGTTATTGCTTCTTTTATTTCTTCGTTTTTTATCGAGATTATAGTAATTGCCGTATATTCCTCAATTCCATGAATCAGAAAGTCAATTGTTTTGGAGGCAGCAATATACGTGAGAATTGAATACAAAGCTGACTCGACTCCGAGAAAGAAGGCGGCAGCTAAGAAAATAAATATATTGAGGATAAGGATTACATCGCCAACTTTCAATAGATGACTGTTCCGGCTGACGAGTAAAGCCGCGATTTCCGTCCCATCTAAAACTGCGCCGCCGCGAATGGCAAGTCCTATTCCTGCGCCAATAAAGAAGCCGCCAAAAACAGCAGTTAAAAGTTTGTCAGGCGTAACATCTGGATACTTAACGACAGCAAGACAAACGGATAAACCCAGAATCGCCAATGTGCTTTTAATAGCAAACTTTTTGCCTATCTGACGATAACCAAGAGCTATAAAAGGAAGATTGATGACTAAAATCAAAATTGCTAACGGAAAACCAAGCACGTCCGAGAGAAGCATGGAAATGCCCGTTACACCACCATCAATGAAACGGCTGGATAACAGAAAACCTTTCAGCCCCATTCCTGCTGAAAGAATACCTAAAATAATTAGGAATGTATTTTTAGCTTCTCGAATAAATACTTTCATACATCAAGAATATATGGTTAATCGTTTTTGTGCCTAACCGCCGACATGAACGCTCGGACGGCGTTCGGGGTTTTCTTCGGCTTGGCGCAAAATCTCGCGTGTTACGGGCGCGGTGTCGCCTTCGCCAAATAAAATATATCTAATCAAATAAGCAATCGGATTGCCTTCGCTCCAGCCGAAATAGACGTGCGGAATTTTGTCGGTGCTATCTCTCAAATGCAAAAGTAAAGCGGCAATCGCGTTCGGCACTGCGGGCGATTCGGTGCGTAAAATTTTATAACCATCAATATCAACACCGCGAATATACAATTTGCCCGTAAAATCTGACGCATCGCTTGTTTCGATTTCATAAAAAAGAATCGGGTCGCTCGACGGAATATGATTATCCACGCGCTTCTCGTGTTCCTTGAAACGATATTCTTCGACATTGCCGACTTCGCGCCGATTTGTAATAATCCGAATTTCGCCTTCTGCCATTTCATCAAGAAATTCTTTCGCCTTGCCGTCGAATTCGATTTCTTCAAACCGCACTTCTGTCGTCCGCATTGCCCGCGAGATAAACGAAGTCGCCACGATTCCCAAAATAAAGAGCGAGGCGATTTTAATTCCGTTCGGCTGCTCGACCATATTAACTATTGTTGTGTAAATAAAAACCAGCGTGATAATCAAAAAGCCAAGCCACTTTTTCTCGGAATTTCTCCACGCGGAAATCGTTACGGCGACCGCCGCCGATGTCATCAGCATAAGCACGCCGGTTGCATACGCGCCGCCTTGGGCGGTAACGTCCGCTCGAAAAAGAATCGTAACGAGAAAAGCAATCGCGGTAAAAACCAAGACTAAAGGGCGTGTCGCTCTCGCCCAATCGGGAGCCATTCCGTAACGCGGCAGATAGCGCGGCACAATATTAAGAAGTCCCGCCATTGCCGACGCGCCTGCAAACCACAAAATCATAATAGTGCTGACATCATAAACAGTTCCGAAAACATCGCCTAAATAAGTATGCGCTAAATAGGAGAGGGCGCGTCCGTTGGCTTCACCGCCTTCCTCAAATTGTTCCGGCGGAATCAGCATCGAAGTTACAGTGCTGCTGCCAATCAGCAACACGCTCATAATCAAAGCTGCGCCGCTCAGAAGTTTTTTGCCGTTGCGGATTCGCCCTTCGAGATGTATTTGCTGGTTCGGCGTTGGCATTACATCAGGCAATCTCGACGTATGCACGGAGGACTTTTCTTCATCGGAAATGTCCGAATCGCTTTTTATCAAAGGCATCACGACCACGCCGGTTTCAAAACCGGACAAGCCGAGAGCGAGTTTTGGAAATAATAAAAGCGCGACAAAAACCATTGCAATCACGCTTCCCTTCACGTCTGGGTGCGCCCACAGCATCTGGCTCCAATTCTGTAAAGTGTCTGGCTGAACAACTAAAACCTGATATAAACCGACCCCGATAACGACGACGTTAAAAGATAGATAGACGACGACAATCCCGACTGCAATACCGATAGCTTCATTAAATCCTTTTAGAAAAACCGCGCCTAAAAATCCGATTAAAACGAGCGTTACAATAATTTTGTGATTGAGAAATTGGAGATGATGTTCGACAAACGGATTTTCAATAATATGCGCGGTGGCGTCTGCCGCCGAAAGCGTGATGGTAATAATAAAGCTCGTCGCGACGAATCCAAGCAAAGCCAACACGAACATTTTTCCTTTCCAACGCGAAAGCAGATGTTCGAGCATTGAGATTGAGCCGTCGCCGTGCGGACTTTCCTCTGCCACACGCTTATACATCGGCAAAGCACCAAAAAGCAAAAACCGCGCCTAAAAATCCGATTAAAACGAGCGTTACAATAATTTTGTGATTGAGAAATTGGAGATGATGTTCGACAAACGGATTTTCAATAATATGCGCGGTGGCGTCTGCCGCCGAAAGCGTGATGGTAATAATAAAGCTCGTCGCGACGAATCCAAGCAAAGCCAACACGAACATTTTTCCTTTCCAACGCGAAAGCAGATGTTCGAGCATTGAGATTGAGCCGTCGCCGTGCGGACTTTCCTCTGCCACACGCTTATACATCGGCAAAGCACCAAAAAGCGTTAGTAGAACAAGCACTAAAGTCGCTATCGGCGACAACGCGCCCGCCGCGAGAAAAGCGATGCCAGGTTGATAACCGAGCGTTGAGAAATAATCAACGCCCGTCAGACACATCACTTTCCACCACGAATGCTGATGATGTGTTCCTTCCTTTTCGTGCGGACCTTCGATTTCCCTGACACCTTTCAGCAGCCAATTTCCAAAACGGCTATTATTTTTTTTCGCCATAATCTCAAATAAATGAAAAAAGACCGCTAACGCTCTTTTGAACATCTGCAGTCAATATTAAATTTGATAAATTTTCGGCAGCTACTCGCACCAATATAGGAGGTCAACCTATTTTATTCTACGATTCAAACAATAAGAGAAATTTTACGCTGATTATTTTATAGGTCAAGTCTTTAAGTCAGAAGAAATGTGAAAGTGAGAAAGCACGTCAATTGTAAAATGATTTTTTAAAGTTTCTTCACGGCCGTTTTATCTTTTAAAAATTAAAAGAGCGACGTCTCCCACACCGTCGCTCCTAGGTCACAAGTCCTCACCCCTCGTGACCAAATGTTCACCGGGGAGGTGAACATCTATAGATTATGCACATTGAAAATGAAATTGCAAATTTTGGATTAAAAAATTTTTATGCTTATTTGCCTTCCAATAACTGATGGCTATTCCAAGGATTGTCAACCGCTTCGACCGTCAAACTTCCGACTGCAAATTGCGATTCATCGTCTTTATTTTTAAGAAAAAAACTGTATTCACCGAAAGGAATTTCGCTGGCGACTTTAACTTCAAAACTGACGACCGAAATATCTGCGCCGTAATCGTGATTGACTAAAGTTTTCGGTGTCGCGCTCAAATGAGGAGAATTAAAACCGATTGTTAAATTATCGGAATTCAAATTTTTACCGCCGACATAAATCAGATAAGATCTCCCGCCATTTATCGGCACGGCCAAATCTGAAATCTGCCCGTTAAATCCGACATATTGAACCGCGAAATTTTTTCGGGCGCTTTTTAATTTCTTGAATATGTTTTGAGTTTTACCTTTTGTAACTTCAATTTCGCCGATGTTTTCGACCGCATAGGATTTTTCGGACTTCTTCCCGGAATCTTGGGTATAAATTTTATATTGTCCGCCGTGCAAACCTTCGAAACGAAAATTCCCGCTCGAATTACTCGTAACTCCGGCTATCACTCGCCCGCTTTTCGCGTCTTCCGCCCAAACTTGAAAATTCTTCGCCGCTTTTCCATTAGAGAGCGTTAAATTACCCGTTATCGTTCCGCAGCATTTTTCATCAGCGGCGGCAGCGCCGTAAAGAGCGCGAATGCCTGTCAAATCATCTTCACCTAATGTTCGGGGGCTAAAACTTGACAAATTATACACGCCGTTTTTTGCTTGATAATCGTGCATCGTCGCTCCCATTATTGTTGAATGTTCGAGTCCGAGAAGATGTCCGATTTCATGGGTGAGAGTTGCCTGCAAATCAAAAGTTCCGATTGAACCATCGGTAGAAAATTGTTCGTAAGGATTCAAGACAATATCGGCTTCGGTGATAAAACCTTTTCGATTGAAAAAGATTCGTGTTCTAGCAGAAACTTCTTCCGTCTCGCTTCCGAATAATAAAAGATTTTCAGGCGTTTGCGCAATTGTAATTAAACTTACACCGTCGCCGGATTTACCCGTCGGGCTAATCGTTTGTTTGTCCGTCCAAGAAACTTGAAATTTTATGTTAGCGGCTTGCTCCCAAGTTTCAAGACTTTTCTCAACCGCACCTAAAACATCGCTGGCTGAGTTAATATAAGGATTTTGTTTTGTTAAAGAAGTCGAAAATGCAATCGGAATTGTATTGGTCTTCCAGTGCAGACGCATCACCTCGCCTTCATCAACAAACTGCGTCGCATAAGCCACCGTTGAAAAAGTAAAACTTAACAACCATAACCAAGCCAATAAAAATTTAAATGATTTCGACATCAAAATTATAAATTCCCTTCTTTCTGGATAAATCCTTCAATGTTTTCTCTTCCAACCTTTTCTAAATCGGCAAATCCGACTACCAGAAGCAAAAGCACCAGCGAAAGCGTCGCCAAGACATACAGAACCGCAATCTGCTCAAAATAAAGCAATGTTCCGATAACAATACTAATTAGAAGCAACCAAAAAAGCGCAATGAAGCGACGACTATATCTACTTTGACTTGCCATAATTTTTTAAAAACACTTCCACTATTCGGGAAACAATTTTTTAATTTCTAAATACTTTAATCTATAACAATCTAAAACAGTAGATTATTTCACGGAAGTCTTATTTAATCAATAATTCTTAACGGAAGATTAGCGAAATTTTTCTCGCTTGCTTCCGCAACTTTAAGAATTGGAGGAAACTTTCTCTGCTGACGCCCCGTTTGGCTAACTTCTACAATATCATTAGCCTTTAATATTAAGTCGGTTGCTTGATTAGCTTTTATCTTATCTAAGTCAGCTTCGATTTTTATGGTTTCAATGCCTTCACGCCGGTAAATAACAATTTTTTTCGCATTTGCGCCTTTTGATAAACCGCCGGCACTGGCAATGGCGCGGCTGATTGTAATCTCTGACCTTGAAGAAATTTGCTTTGGATTCGCCACGCCGCCAATAATATAAATTGATTCGGCTCTTTGAACCGTTACAATATCGCCGCTCAAAATTTGTGGATTGGACTGCTTTTTGCCCGTCAACAGATCACTAATTTTGATGTTGAGATAAATTGAACCGTTGTCTTGGCTGGCGATAACAATTCTTTCAGGGCTATCTTCGTTAAGAGCTGTTGAAACAGTTTTTTCTGCAATTTTTTGTCGGCAATTTAAATTTCGCGGACGAAAAATTTGTATTTCGCCGCTCGCCGTTTCCGTCAATCCGCCTGAAATAATTATCAATTCGTTAAGGAATATCGAGCGTTTTACCTGAAAGCGGTGCGGAGTTTTGACTGCGCCGTTAAGAATCGAAAGCGGACGGTTTGAACGGTCGAGAATTTTGACGACGACCTTCGGTTCGCGCAAAGTTTTGCTGTATGCTTTTACAACTTCTTCGGCAATTTCCTCTTCGCTTCGACAAATGGCGTAAATCGGATTTTCGATAAAGTCAATGCCGTCCAAAAAGCCTTCCGGATTGAGCGTTCCGCGCCAATCGTATTCAAGGCTTCCGATGACATCAACATCAATCAAATCGCCGAAATGTATTAAATTTATTTCGTCTGTGACAGCGGAAACCGGTGTTGAAACAGGTGCCGGAATGTCCTCTAAAATAATAACAGGGGTTGGTGTCGGGGTTTGAGCGTAAATCCATGTTTGCCAAAACAAATTGAGCAAAAAAAAATATGAGAAATAGCACAACTTTTTACTTTTCATTTTCTCATATTTGTCATTTTTGCTATTCGCCCGTTAATAAATAGGCTTAAAACGCTCCGGCTTTATCTTCGTCTTTATTTTCAACCGTTTTTTTTCGTTTTCTAGTGGGTTTGGTTGAAACTGTGCCAGGAATGGCAAAACCTTTGAACTCCCAATTACAGTTGTCGCACAACAAATTATACCGAAAAAGAATCTTTGAAAACAAAGATGTTGGACGATAACCGCGTCGAACTCGTTGGCTGTTACATCTAGGACATTTCTGAGTACTCATTAATTATTCTAAACCTCGGTCTGCCCAAAAATTATAAAAAGAGTTTAGCTTTAACGGCTAGGCTTAATAAACAAACTACTTAGCTTGCTTGCAAAATATTCTGGTTGGAGCCGCAATGGTACCAATCAAAATCCTGCTGGTCTGTGCGACTACACACAAAGACTTGATTTTTGTGCAACTCTCATTTCTAGACAAAAAAAGGCGTTTTTCAAGTTATTTTTGTGCAAAGCCCAAAATCTTTTTTATGATAACTTCTTATTTTCCGAAAGTTGGCGCAAAGATTCAATCTCTACGTTTATTTTATAGGCGAGCGCCTCCCGATCTTCATTTTTCAAATCTTCGCGGTCGAGAAAAAACAGCGCATCTCGATAAAGGCTTATCGCTCTTTTATAATTGCCTTTAAATGCCGACCGTTCAGCTTGTTCAATCCAATGCGAAATTTTTATCGAAGCAATAAAATCTCGTAGAGCCGATTCAGATTCGGTTAAACTCGCTTCCTGCGGATAAAATTGCAAAGCTGATTCTACTATATTTAGGGCTTCCTGCGCCGTATTCAATTTCTCAGAAACTGTAACATAATTTCGGGCTTTCTGAGTTAATGCACGAGTTTCTATTTCCGCCCACGACAATAAATGATAGCGGTGCAGTTCGCCGACAATCTCACGCCCGCGCCGCAACCCGGCAAGGCGCGGTGAGCCGACTCTAACCGTCTCCAATTGCTTTTCAGCGACCGAGAGATATTTGTTGCAAATTTCAAAAACTTCCAAATGCCCGTTTGAAAAATTTCCCAAACCACGCGCCGTTTCAGATTTTTTTTGAATTTCTTTAATAATTGCCGCATTTTTTTCTAAAGTAAGTTTATTGAAATCGTTATTGCTTAATTTTGACGGCAGCGAAAAATTTTTTACATTGTAATCGAGTTTTCTCTCTATTAACAAATACCGATGGCGAGCTTTTCTAAGAAAAATTTCGCGTATTACAACTGCGCTGCCCAATACTAAACTCGCTCCAATTCCGGCGACTATAAAAGGTGTTTCTTCATCGCCCTCATGAAGAATTCCCCAGACGAGAAAAAAGAATGCAACCGTCGCGGATAATATCAAAATATAATAATTCGATGCGGGAAGCCAGAATGGACGGCGATAATGGACGGGCAAATGTTCATTTGTCCTTTGGGAAATTCTTTGGGTCTGATTCCCGCGGCTTAATCGTCCGTTCAAATTTTGCCTCTAATTTTAAGTAGTTAATACGATTTGCTCGTGCTAGGAGCTATAACTTTTTATAGTGAAATTTTCTGTCGCCGTTGTCAATAGTAGAATTTCACAGATGACAGTTAGGATTTTCTGGTGTAAATTTTCTGATGTATGGACAGCAAGAAAAAGAGAAAGACGGAACGTCCCGTTTTTGACTCGATTCGTAA
>MWVX01000739.1_pt1 | contig 10632 bp, 13 predicted proteins | sample 1047311 | NCBI WGS metagenome assembly MWVX01 (sample SAMN06349984, study PRJNA376086) | soil metagenome | isolation source: MtG-4 sample Antarctic (ecotone) soil | place: Antarctica | collected 2015-01-13
TTTTTCTTGCTATAAACCCAATCCTTAATTTGCAATTTGGCACATCTTCAGGAAGTAATAGAATATATCTCAACACCAGGGGAGTAACTGCAAGGGGTATGATCGCAAATAAAGTTGGATTTTCAGGCACAATAACTGAGAACCAGGAAAAAGGCCCTGCTTTTTTTCAGAATAGAGTAAATGAATTTAGAGCTGTGCCAGGCAATGGTTTTTACAAGCCTTTTAAAAACAATGGCTATGATTATTTTGACGCAAGGGGTTATATAACTTTTAATGCAGCAAAATATATCGACTTCCAGTTTGGGTACGATAAAAATTTTATTGGTAATGGCTACAGAAGCTTGTTTTTAAGCGATCATGGTAACAGCAATTTATTTTTAAAGTTCAATACAAGAATATGGAAGTTTAATTACCAAAATATTTTTTCGGAGTTAATACCTCAGTTTAAAAAAAGTGGCGATGTTTTGCTTCAAAGGAAATATTCAGCCATGCATCATTTAAGTATGAACATTACAAAATGGCTTAACGTGGGTTTGTTTGAGGGAGTAACATTTGGTAGAAAAAACCATTTTGATTTTCAATATTTAAATCCAGTAATTTTTTACAGGCATATAGAGGGCACCATCGGCAGCCCCGATAATGCTGTTGCTGGCCTTGATTTTAAAGCCAATGTTGCAAAAACTGCCCAGGTATACGGACAGCTTTTGTTAGATGAATTTATATTGGCAGAATTAAAAAAGAACACAGGTTCCTGGGTAAATAAATATGCAGCACAGATAGGGATTAAATATGTTGATGCTTTTAAAATAAATAATCTTGACCTGCAGCTGGAAGGTAACATAGCTCGCCCATTTACCTATTCTCATAATGATACCTTTGCCAACTATACACATTACAACCAACCGTTGGCACATCCATTGGGAGGTAACTTTAGAGAGTTTGTGGGAATAATAAAATACCAACCAGCTCCCAAAATATATTTATATGGCAGATTAATTTATTATGTACAGGGATTGGATTCTTTGGGAAGAAATTTTGGAAGTGACCCTCTTAAAAGTTATTTAACCCGGCCAAGGGAATTTGGTTTTTTTATTGGCAGTGGATACAGAGCGAAGAACTTAAATGCAACTTTTGTTGCTTCTTATGAATTAAAAGAAAATCTTTTCATTGAAGGAATTGCTTTATTACGAAACTTTCAAATTAGAGAGTTGTCTTCTACAGATAATACAAAATTGTTTTCAGTGGGTATCAGATGGAATATAGGCAGAAGGGAATACGATTACTAGAATTACTTATCAGTGAAGGCTGATTATTCTTGTTATTTTCCACTCACCATTTTCCCTATGCCATGTATGAACAAATTTTCCAGGACGGGACGTACTGTTCTCACGGATATTATGGAACCGGTGCCTACCCATTTGTACTGCTCCATATTTAGCAATAGGATATACCTCGATGCTACCTTTCACCAATTCCCGGGTAGCTTTGCCGCAGATATTATTTTTAAGAGACTCTATTAATTCTTTTTTAGAAGTTGTTAAGCCCCCCTTATCATGATAAAACTCAATGTTTTCAGATATATATTTTTCAAATCTATCAAGCTTACATGTATTATAACCTTCAAATAACACACTGTCAAGATAAACTATACTATCATACAATAACTTGTCATCTGGTTTGTATATATCAGCAACAGTATTATTCTTTTTGGTAGCAGTGCATGCCGTTACAAAAAACACAAATATTGCAACTGATAAAATTTGAAAAACGCTTTTCATGTTTAATTAGTTTAACTCGGAGTGTCCAATAAATCTTTATTTTTTACTCAAAAAAAGTTACCTGGCCGGTATCAACATCGTAAAGGCCGCCGATTATCTTCAGTTCATCGTTTTGTTCCATCTCCCGTAAAATGCTGCTCTGCTCTTGTACTTTTTCAACCGTTAAAAAAACATTGTTTACTGTTACGTTTCTTAAAAAAATTTGATTGTTTTCGGTCCTGTCTGTTATTGTTTCAATTTCCTGCTCAATTGCAGGTTTAATTTTATTTAATAGTCCGGTAATGTTGCCAAGAACGATATTATTACAAGCGCCAATAATTGCCCCGCAATTTGTATGGCCGAGCACCACAATAAGTTTAGAGCCTGCAATTTTACAGGCAAGTTCCATGCTTCCTAAAATGTCATCATTTAAAATATTACCTGCAATGCGTATGCTTAAAATATCTCCCAGCCCCTGATCAAAAATAAGTTCAGCAGAAGTTCTTGAATCGATACAACTTAGAATGGCAGCAAAAGGAAATTGGCCTGCTGATGTTTCGTTGACCTGCTGTAATAAATTTCGATGAGCCTTAATATTACTCACAAATCTTTCATTCCCTTCCTTTAACAGGCCTAACGCAAGTTCTGGTGTTAATTCGTTTTGGGTTTCTTTGGTATATGCTTTCATAAATAATTTTATCGGGCGCTTCCCTTTGATCTGGCCATCTGCTGCCTGCACTCACTACACCTACCTTCACATAGCTTTGTCCCAGGATTTTCGCTGCAATTCCTCACGCAGTAAACTTTGTTGAAAGTTTCATTAACAACGAAAGTAAGATAAAATTTATTTTTTGCTAAGAGACTATGATATCGAGAAGTCGTCCGTCCTTTAAAAATTTACATTAAAATGGAAGTATAGAATTGAATAATTTTTTTTAATAAGTAATGTTTGGGCATATGTGCCGCCTAGAACCATATAATATGGAGCAACAAAAAAATTATTCTACAGTTATAGTAAAGGTTATCATCTTGGAGTTGATCTTGTCTATTACATTGGAGTATCGTAAATTTTCATCACGGAGATGTAGATTGCGTAGACCACTACTTAACTTTATTTCAGGAGTAAGAACAAATACAGGAAAATAAAAGTGAAAGCCAAGGCCAACCTCAGCACTAAAATCCCCCTTTTTCAATTTTATAAGATCTTCTGTACTTCTTTTGCCGGTATTGCTTGCCAGGTCATAATCATATTTCATCCCTGCAATCGCAAATACTTTTAGATTATTAATTCTGTCGCTGCTGAATTTAATATTTACAGGGAAACTCAGGGTAATTGAAGATACTTTCTTCTCTAAAAAGGAAGAGTCTCCGGAAAATTTTTCGCTGTATAAAAAAGATTTTTCACTAAACGTAAGATCCAGTGGGTGAAACCGCAAATCAAAATGATTACTCATTCTAAGATTAACTAAAAACGCCAGATTTATACCAGAATTATTTACACTTTCAACAACCAATATTGAATCTCTTTGTAAAAATAAAGGATGATGTGAAATTAAAAAATGAGATTTATTATAACCTAAGTTTATTCCGAAATGGTAAGGTTTATTATCATGATCAGGCAAGTTTGGCCCATTTCTTAACTGGCCAAAAGAATTAGCCCAACTAAATACAACAATACAAAGTATTATTATTTTTCTGCGCAATAGATGCTGCTTATCCCTAGACTCAATGTTTTGCATGAAGCGTTTTTATATCCAAGCTTTTTTAATATTTGAACAAATTCATTTCCTTCCGGAAATTTTTGTACTGACTCATTAAGATATTTATAGGCATCTTTATTTTTTGATACCAGTCTTCCTACCCAGGGCGTTATTACATTTAAATAAAGATTGTAGAAATCTTTTATAACCGGAAATTTTGGTTTTGTAAATTCTAACACAATTAATTTCCCGCCCGGTTTTAAAACTCTATTTATTTCCTGTAACCCAAGTTCCAGGTTTTGGAAATTACGAACCCCAAAGGCAACCGTTACGGCATCAAACGAGTTGTTGCTAAAAGTTATTGTTTCACTATCGCCATTAAGTAATTCAATATGCTGTTGAAACCCGAGCTTTTCAATTTTTTTTTTGCCAACTTCGAGCATTCCATCGCTTATATCAATACCGATTATTTTCTCTGCGTTTAGCATTTTGTAAGATAAAATTGCCATGTCCCCGGTTCCGGTGGCTACATCTAAAATTGACTTTGGATCCAATTCTTTCAATTGTAGGATCGCTTTTTTTCTCCACCCCACATCAATGCCAGCACTTAAAAAATGGTTTAAAAAATCATATCGGAAGGCAATTTTATCAAACATTTTTTCTACTTGTTTTTTCTTGCTTTCTGAAGATTCTTTAAAAGGAACTACTGCATCATGTTGATAGTTTTCCATTGGTTGTAAAGATAGTAGCCAGATGTCAGTTGTCAATTGTAAGGTTATAGCATTTAACAATTTCCTTTATTAGGTGATACTTAATTTATTACAAGTTTGTATCTCGGCTTGATTGTATCTTGCAATAATGCACATTAAAAAAGCTCAATATATTATCAGCAGTCCTGACTATACCAAATGTCCTGCCCCTGATCTACCTGAATACGCTTTTATCGGTAGAAGCAATGTTGGTAAATCTTCGCTGATTAATATGTTGTGTAATAATGAGAAACTGGCAAAAACATCTAATAGCCCGGGTAAAACCCAAATGATAAATCATTTTGAAATTATCAGCAGTTCTGAAAATGTAAGGGAAGCAAAATGGTATCTTGTTGATCTTCCTGGATATGGTTTTGCAAAAATATCCCAACGTAGCAGGAGACGATGGGAGCAGATGATAGAAAATTATTTGCGCAAAAGAGAAAACCTTGTAAATGTTTTTGTGTTAATAGACAGCAGGCATACGCCACAAAAAAATGATCTTGAATTTTTACAACAATTGGCAAAATGGGATGTGCCCTTTACCCTCATCTTTACAAAAGCTGATAAAGAAACGCAGGCTATTGTAAGCAAGAATGTAAAATCTTTTTTGGAAGCGATGAGAAAAACCTGGCAATTTCTTCCGCAGCATTTTGTTACCAGTTCAGTTAAAAAAATGGGAAGAGATAAAATATTATTGTTAATAGAAGAGAAGAATAGCCCCCTGTCCCCCGAAGGGGGAACTTAGGTTGTTGTTTCATTAGGATTATGAAAATGATTTACAAAGGAAAGTTGAACCCTCGATAATAATGGAGGTAAAAAAATAAACTGAAGAACCAGAGACTTTTTTGTCGTATTTAAAGTGGCTTACTCCTTCCCTTCGGGAAGGCGAATAAATGACTATAACAAATTAAACACATTGGGATGGGCAGTTAATTTACTACCTTATTTGCGCAACTGCTACTGGCAAAGGCTTCGGGCTTAGCTTTAAATGCAAAACCCATTCCCAATATATAACCCATTGCTTCCCGTAAAGCTTCATTGCTTTTAAATTGCGGATTTGTATTTATATCTGCATGTACTTCCATATCAACATCATACAAAGTAAAAAGGTCACAAAGTTCATAAGCAATTTCAATGCTTTTAGCAACCTCTACCAACATGCGTTCCTTAATACTATATACAAGCCTTGTTTTTTCATTGTGAATGAACATAAATCCGCCATGACCTTCTCGCAAAAAAACAATTACGGTAGCAAATTCGGTTTCAGCGCCCTTTATCTGGCTATCAGTGCCAATACAAACTTTTAGTTTATAACCGGCATCTGTTTCTCTTTGTATAGTTGATTCAACAGCCGTTTTAATTGGCAGTACTATGGGGTCTCCATTAAATCTTCTCCAGAGCATATAATTAGGTTTTTTAAAATTACCAAAAAAACAAACACTAACTATATTATAAAATTGATAAGGATTATGTTCTCAAACGCTGATGTAGCTAAAAAACTAATCGAACAAATATCAATAAAGGGTGAAATAATTTCGAATTAATATTGGCCTGTGCTTAGCATAACTAATGTGCAGGCCTCAATAACTTGTATGTCATTCTTTTTTGCAGCCTCATACAATTCCTCGTTTTCAGTACCGGGGTTAAATATTATTCGTTTTGGCTTTAATGAAAGAATATAGTCGTAATAAGGTTTTTGATTTTGAGGATTAAGATAAAGTGTGATCGTATCAATATCAGTTACAGGTATTTGCTCCGTTTCAATTTCTACATCACCGGCTTTGCCTTTTCTTTTGCCAATAGCAATAACAGGATGATGATACCTTGTTAATTTATTCACTGCCAGATAACTATACCGATCCGGATTTGCAGAAGCACCTAATACCAATGTTTTTTTATTTGCCATATTGCTATATTGTACCGATGTTTATCGGATATGGAAATATCAGTTCAAAAATCTTGCCTTTAATTCCGCTGTAGGCAGCATGCACTCATCTTTTTTCCCAAACCATTTATACCTGTTAGTGCCTATCCAATTATAAATACTATCTCTTATGAATGCCGGTATAATGATATAGCTGTACAACACAGGCCATAAACCATTCAATTTTTTTGCTACCATCAATGCACCCGTAGATCTTGTGTAAGCTTTTCCTTTATCAATAAGTATGAAAGAGTTAAGTTCATCTGGCGGAAAGTTATATTGCGCTAAAATTTTTTGCCCGGCTTCTGATTGCAGAGATGCAAAGAGGAAAACCTTTTTTTTATCATGCCGAATGATAAACTTAACAGCGCCATTACATAAATTGCAAACTCCATCAAATAATACAATTGGCTGCTCCATTATCAAAGTTACTAAAATGGCTTGCCATGGGTTGCCCTTATTAACTTTTGAATGATAAACGGAAAAGCTTTTACTACTGCGAAAATCAGATTGGTTGTAAATTTTTTTCCAAAAAGCTTCTGAATCCTTCTCCCCATTTGTAACCTGCCTGCAAATTCAAGGTTCCATGTTGCGGCGTATTGAGACTCCATTTCTTTTCTGCTAATATTCTTTTGTAAAAACTTATTAATGCTGTCAAATGCGATTTTACTTGCGTGAAGTGCCATGCTCATGCCGTTGCCACAAAGAGGGGTAATCATTCCGGCTGCATCCCCAATCATTAACACATTATTTTCAACCTGTGATTTTTTATCAAAACTTATCTGGGAAATGGTTACAGGAAAGGCAGGTAAAAATTTGCCGTTAGAAAATATTTCTTTCAAAAATGGATTTTGCTGAAGAACATTTTTTTCCATTTCAGGGATTGAATTATTGTTGGCTTTTAAATTTTCTGCAGTTGTAAGATAACAAAGGCAATATTTACCGTCTTCTATTTTCGAAATACCACAATACCCTCCTTTAAAATTATGTAGCGCTATGGTATCTGTTGCCAACTCAGTTTTTACATGATATTTAATTCCGATATAATTGTTAAGGCTATTATTTTTCTTTTTAATGAAATCTCTTGACCATTTTACGTCAATATTACTTCTCTTTCCAAAAGTACCTGCTGCAACTTTAGATTGAATTTTTAAAGCAGAAGTTGAGAGGGTAAATACATCATCATTAAAAACGATATCATTAACTTTTGTTTCTTCATAAATTTTAACACCTGCTTGCCTCGCTATGTTGTTTAATTCATTATCCAAAACATATCGGCTGATACCAAAACCCCCTAAGGATAATTCCTGTTTTATATATTTTCCATTCGTGGATGAAATGATTAATTTTTTAATAATGGGTAAATTCATTTTCTCCAGATTCAATCCAAGACTTTCAATAAAATTCCAGCTTTCCATACTGATATATTCACCGCAAACTTTATGAAATGGATATTTCTCTTTCTCAAATAAAACAATTTTATAATCTGCATTTGCTAATTGAATGGATAATGAGAGTCCGGCAAGTCCGCCACCTATAATTGCAGCATCATATGATTCGTTATTAATCATTATAAACAACAATTAAATACCTGAATGCCCATTTCCATTGAATTGTATAATTTGTAATACCCGCTTGTTGTAAAATATTAATCCAATCTGCTTTTTTAAAAGAGCGCAAAACTGAAAGCGGGCCATCGTTCTTTACAAGATGTGAGCTGGAGAAAAGTTTTGTAATCAGTTTTATAGAGTGATAGGCAAGTGGATGCCGATGAAGGTCATTAATAAAAAAACCACGGGTAGAATTTGTTTTCATCCACATCACCATTTCAATTAATTCTTCATCTGTAAAATGATGGCAGAATAAAGAAGAAAAAAGAATGTCGGGTACATTTTTATCAAAATCGATTTTTTTATAATCTGCCCCTAAAAACTCAATCTCCGAATTCGTCCTTTCTATTACATTGCTACAATTAAGGTTAATATCAACCCCTATAAGCTTAATTTTTATGCCTTTTTTTTTACACCATTTACCAATTACATTCAGATTATCTCCACCACCGCAACCAATTTCACAAATAGAAGTTTGTTTTTTTTTGCCTAATAATTTTTTAAATCCATTAAGTGTGATAGCGTGTCCTCCGAGGTATGTATTGATAATATCAAGTTCCTTCATGGTTTGCATGGTATCATTCATGGAGATACCTTGTGCATCTAACAGCTCTTTTTGATATGATCTTTTGGAAAAATTAATCATCACTTAACAGAAATGTTTCCATTGTAATCCCCGGGCCGAATGCGGCACCAAATATTTTATTATTTTTTTTGCCTGTTAACCTTATATCATCAATAATTAATTTTAAAACAAACAATATGGAAGGAGAAGACATGTTACCATAATTGCGTAGCACGTCATAGGAATATATAAGGCTTTCATCGGGTAGATTGATGCTTTCTGAGATAGCACTCAATATTTTCTTCCCTCCGGGATGCATACACCATGCAGTAATTTCATCTTTTTTTACCCCATTACTATGTAGAGCATTATTAAGTAAGGCGCTAAAATCTTCTTCTATTAGTTTAGGTATATAGCTCGATAGTGTCATTAGAAAACCTGTTGAAGATAACTCCCAACCCATATCTTTTTTCCCCTTGAAAGAAACTTCAGAATAAAAATTTTTAATGGTGAAACCTTCCAGCTTACTGCTGTTATTTGTAACAAGTACTGCAGCACAACCATCGGCAAATAATAAACCGGCGGCAAAATTATCCATGGTTGGTTTTTGCTGCAGATGTAAGGTGCAAAGTTCAGTGCATACAATAATTACATTGGCCATTTCATCTTTGTGGCAAAAGGCATCTGCTAATTTTAGCGCATGAACAGCGGCATAGCACCCCATAAAATTTACAGAAGTCCTTACCGTATGTAAAGGAAGTTCCATTGCTTCCATAATTTCAAGATCCAAACCCGGCGCACTCATACCGGTACAACTAACAGTTATCAAATGGGTTATATCTTTTTTATCAACATACCCATTCATACAATTATTTATTGCTGATATTGATAATGGGGCAGCATTTTTATTATACAGTTCCATTCTGGTTTCCAGATCAGGAAAAGAAGTTTGATTTCCTAAGGCAGGATAAAAGGATGCTTCTTTGCTCTCATGTTCAGCACCATGCAGTACGGAATATCTTGTATCAATACCTGAAAACCGATAAAAAAGTTGCAGTTTTTTTTTGCGGTCCTCATCAAGCTCATATATATTTTCCATGTAGGGTAAAATATAATCCTGAGAATGTTTAAAAGCAGGGAGGGATGTGCCTATTGAAATAATTTTGCTCAAGTAATTTATTATACGGTGAAATTATATAGGTTAAACGGATGGTTGAGATACTCCAATCTTTTGTAAAAGTATGAGTATATACGAAGACTGTACAAAACAGGTTGATGTTTGCCTATTTATTTTAATGTACCTAAAAATTATGCCATAGAATGAAGTGCAACATTATTTCCTTCAGAATCCGTTATCAATGCCCAAAAACCAAGATTTTGTACTTCAGAAATTTTTGATTTTGGTTTGATGATATTTCCTCCTGCATTTTCTACTCTTTCAAGAACAGGTTGCAGGTCTGGCTGGCAATTTAAATAGATCAGGCACCCATTCTTTGATGGCTTATGCATTTCACTTTTACATATTGCTCCACCAATTTTTTTATTTTCAAAATCATGCAAAAAGAAACCCATTTGAACATTGCCCATCATATTTACAGGCATTTGGTAATCAAAAATAGTTTCGTAAAATTTTTTACCTCTTTCAAAATCTGAAACAGGAATTTCAAACCAGTTTAGGGCATCGCCGAGTTGCATAAGATTATTAAAATTTAGTTTCTTTATTTCTATAATTAAATAAAAACCAAATAATAACAGAAAGACCAGTAATTACATACAAAATAAGTGATGTGGTAAGTGCATCATCAGCATACTTTTTATGGGTTAGCTTCATCCATGAAGCTATTACAGTTATTATCGCGGAAGCTATAACAAGAACAATAAGTATTGGAGTGTATTTCTTTCTCATAAAAAAATTTAAACTAACATCGTTACAGGATTCTCTAAAAACTTCTTAATGGTTTGCAGGAAAGCGGCGCCTACAGCGCCATCCACGCTTCGGTGGTCGCAGCTTAAGGTTACTTTCATAAAGTTAGCTGTTCCAAAACCTTCGCCTTTTTTTACAACTGTTTCTTTAATTCTGCCAACCGCAAGAATGGCGCTGTCAGGCGGATTGATGATAGCGGTAAATTCTTCGATATCCATCATACCCAAATTGGAAACAGTAAAAGTATTTCCGGTAAAATCCTGCGGCTGAATTTTTTTATTTCTTGCTTTATCATATAGCTCAGTTGCGCCGGCAGCAATTTGAGAAAGAGACTTTTGATCTGCAAAACGAATTACAGGAACGATCAAACCCTCGGGCAATGCTATTGCAGACCCAATAT
>MWVX01000741.1_pt1 | contig 10628 bp, 11 predicted proteins | sample 1047311 | NCBI WGS metagenome assembly MWVX01 (sample SAMN06349984, study PRJNA376086) | soil metagenome | isolation source: MtG-4 sample Antarctic (ecotone) soil | place: Antarctica | collected 2015-01-13
ATGCAGGACAAACCACAAAAATTGACTTTGTTTTGAGAGATGAGGCAAACGGCATTGAAGTTACAAAATCGGCACGCCAAGCGGTTTAGTCAAAAAACTAAACCAACCGTAATTGATTAAATCTTCAATATCTATCGGTCTACTAACCGTATTCGTCAGAATTTTGTTGTAATCGGTAAGCGTAAAATAATCTTTTGTTCCCGTGTAAATTTTCGTCGTCGAACCGTCCGCCAAAATCGGAACGTGCGCCGTTATCAAATGCCGTTTTTCTTTAGTTGTTTCGCTGCGCGTAATCCAACTGAAAATTCCGTCATAAAAAGGCACGATTTCGACTTCGTATTTCGAGGCGTGATATTCAAGTCCTTTGGTTTTTTGCGCGGGAATCGCCGTCATCGCAAAATAAGTGTCGCCGACTCCAGCCCAATCAACCTCGCCGTTTATCGCCAAATTGCCTTCGGGTTTTTCGCCCGTAACAAGTGAGGCTCCTGGATAGCGTTCAACTTTGCCGTTGACCAAAGCAACAGCTTCGGGTTCGATATGATAATAATTGTGATGCGGAATTCCTTGGTCGCCGATACTTGCGCCGATGAGAAGTTTTGTGTTCGGAACAACCAGACCGTTTTTGGTTAGTTTAATATTTAAATCGGTAACATAGCTGTCCGCGCTGAAATTGAACGATTTTGTAACTTCAATGCCGTTTGCCTCATCTCTCAAAACAAAGTCAATTTTTGTGGTTTGTCCTGCATCGAGTTCGATGTTGTCTTGATTTGCCGAAACTTGATAATTTCGCTGATTCAGATATGCGTCGAGATTTGGGTCGCCCGTCGCCAGCCGAAACGGAAGCTCTCGCGGATTACGCTTTAAGGCTTCGGGCGAAACGAGTTCGAGAGGCTTTTCGTTTTCTTTGTTTGAGCCGTCGGCAAAAAGCAGTTTCCCGTCGGGATTTTTGTTTGAAACATTCTTTAGTAAAATCCAACTCGTCGCCAACGCGCCTTTTGAATCGAGTTTCACCTGATAAAGCGGCGTTTTTATCGTTATCTCTTTATTCGGAAAAGTGTCGGGCATTGTTTCAATTGCCGACGGTTGAGTTTGCGTTTGTATCGGTTGCGTTACGGGCGTTGCAGTCGCGGCAGTTTGCGCCGTATTTGTATTATCGGTTATCGGCGGCTTCGGCGCGAAAAAATACTGCCAACCGAAAAGCACCGCCATCGAAAGCGTAGCGGCTAAAATAAATCGAAATTGCGTGTTTTGTTTATTATCTGACATCTTTAAATTTTGGATTTGGGATTTGGGATTTGGGATTTAAGAAAAAAGCGAGTCTTAATTAACTTCTTCAATCCGAAATCCGAAATCGCAAATCCAAAATCACTTCACCGGGTCGTGTCCGCCTTTGCAAAAAGGTTGACAGCGTAAAATACGTTTCGCGCCCATCCAAGTTCCGTGCAATGCGCCGTATTTTTCGACGGCTTGCATCGTGTATTCGGAACAAGTCGGCGTAAAGCGGCACGAAGGTGGTAAAAAAGGCGAAAGCCACGTCTTGTAAAGTCGCAAAAAATCTAAAACTAAAAACTTCATTTTGCCTGACCGACGCTATTTTCGCCTATTTTGTTTTTTGATTCAAATTTTCTAACCTTCTCAACCATCTGCCGAAATTCCGCCAAAGGCTGTTCGAGTTTGACGTGCAGCAAATTTCTACGAGCATTCAAAACCCAATCGAACTTTGTTTCTAATTCGTTAAGTTCAACTTTGCTCAATCGAAAGGCTTCACGAAGCAGACGTTTTGCCCGATTTCGCTGCACCGCATTGCCGATTGCCTTTTTTGAAGCCGTAATGCCGAGCCGCTGAAATTCGCCTTCTGTCGGCAAAATAAATACCGTCATAAACCGCCCTTCAAAACGCTTGCCTTCGGCATAAACGCGGCGAAACTCGCCCGGTTTTCTCAGCCGCGCACCTTTCGGCAACGAAAAATCTAATAATGATGAACCGTTAATCGCTTGCGTCCTTTTGCCCGACGGCGTTTGATGACATTGCGTCCGTTCTTGGTCGCCATCCGCGCCCGAAATCCGTGTTTTTTCGCCCGACGGCGATTGTTTGGTTGAAATGTTCTCTTTGGCATAATTATCCATCCTCTCACTCAAAAGTGAAAACTTTAATTTTATGTGCCAATCGTGATTATGTCAAAACGAAAAAAAGTATATTGGAGATTATCAGAAATAATTACCCACGAAGGCACACGAAGTTTGCACGAAGATTTTTTTATCGAAAAATCACTATTGTTCTTGAAATGACCGGATTGACATAGATAATTTTTCGTGCTTCTTCGTGTGCCTTCGTGGATAATTTCTTATCAGTTTGACCTGCCGTTAAAATTTGCCAGCGAAACGACAATTTCATCAATCGCGGCTTGGCGAAGTTTTACATCGTTCACACCGTTGACAAGAATTGAGAAAACCATTTTTTCGCCTGAAGCGGTTGTTACGTAACCCGAAAGCGTAGAAACTTGGTCAATCGTTCCCGTTTTTCCGCGCACATTTCCCGCTGCGAGAGTTTCTTTAAAACGATTTTTCAAAGTTCCGTCAATTGCGCCAATCGTTAACGAATCGCGCCAAGCATTGGCGTAACGGCTGTTTGCCATATACAAATAAAGCTGGACGGCGGAACTCGGCGTAACCAAGTTGTGCCGCGAAAGACCTGAGCCATCCCATTGAATTACGCTGTCGGCGGAGATTCCTGCTTGCGTCAGGAAATTTTGGACAACCGCAAGTCCGCGTTCCGCACTGGTTAATTTCGGGTTTGTTTTGTCGCCGTATTGTTCGCCAAGCGTCCACAAAATCGTTTCCGTATAAAGATTCTGACTCGGTTTCATTGTCTTTGCTGCGATGAGGCTAAAAGGCGGCGATTCGAGTTTGGTAATTTCAACCGACGGAACGGAAGAAGCAACCGCGAAAGATGCTTTGTCTTTTGCGCCGATGACGCGATTTTGCCCGGTAACGAAAACGCCTTTTTGGATTAAAAGCTGGCGAAGCATCTCGACAAAAAGTTCGGCGGGACGCGAAACGGCGATAAAACCTCGATAGCCTTTGTCGTCAAGCGGCATTGTGCCACTAATTTCGATGATATTTTGCGGAAGTTTTTTCTCGATTTGAATCTCGCGTTTTGTGCCTGTCGGAGAAATCAGACAGCGATTGACAATTTTGACAATCGTGCTGATTGGCTGAATCAGAACGCGGCAAGGCTGATTAACGGAACTCGGTTTGATGCTCAAATCAACCGCGTTGTCATTAACGCCCAAAGCCGAAATTTCCGCGCCGTAATACCATTGCAAATCGTCCCATTCCCAACTCGAAGGAATCGGATTTCCCGTAAAATAGCTCTCGTCGCCGACCAGATTTCCTTCAATGCGTTTCACGCCCGCTTGCGCGATTTTCGCCGCCAAAGCGTCCACGCCTTTGTAATAATCGCCGTCATAAAAGGCGGTTGAAAACGAAACATCGCCGCGCCCGTAAATCATCAAATCGCCCCGAATCGTGCCGTTTGCGTCGGGCATTGTGGGTGCGAAAACGCTGGTTACAAAGCGAAAATCAGGCGAAAGTTTTTCGAGTGCCGCCGCAACGGTGTAGTTTTTCATATTTGAGGCGGGCATAAAATACTTTTCGGCGTTTTCCTCAAAAATCGTCTTGCCCGTGTCGAGCGACACAATCTTTACGCCGATTTGTCCGCGCCGAAGTTCGGGACGCGCCAAACTAAGACGAATCCGCGATTGCAAATCCGCGACGGTCTGAATAGGAACGGGCGTTGGTGTCGGACTCGGCGTTGGTGTAATCGTCGGCGTTGGTGTCGGTGTTGGTGTCGGTTTCGGAGTAACTTTCGGCGTAGGCGTTGGTTTTTTAACGACTCGTTGTCGCCCGCCGCTTTGCGCCGCTATTGATTCGCCAAAATTAAAGCCGCCATAAATAATTGCCAAAGTCAAAAATCCCGCAATTTTTATTTGATTTACTTCTTTTTTCATTTTGTTAATTTACGAAAAACTTTCATGTCTTTTGGATGTAGTTCCACCGTCTTGCGTTCATTTATTGAAAATAAAATCTTGCAAGATAATACAGAATCGGCGCATTAAAAGACAATCAGCTATTTTCAAACTGCATACTTGGCTGTTCCGTAAGATTGCGGACAGGAGAAAAAAGCAGTCGCAAAAACGGCAGAAACATTCCGATTGCACCGATAAAAAGCGTGGCGCGAAAACCAATCAATTCGCCGAGAAAGCCCGCGATTAAAGCACCGAACATCATCATAAGAACATTGACAAAACGAAAACTTCCGTTCATTCGTCCCTGCAAATTGTTCGGCGTGATTGCCTGCCGCAAACTCATTAGATTTATACTGTTAAGTTGAATGCCGAAAGCCAGCAGAAAATGCGCTGCCATTAAAATAAAAATTGTTGGCGAACTGCTTGCCAAAGGAATCAGCAGACAGGCGAAAGCATTGAGCAAAGCGGCGAAAACCATCGTTTTTCCCTGCCCAAAACGTCCCGTCAAATATTTAACCGAAAGTGCGCCGAAAAGAAGTCCAAAACCGAGAGCCGAAAAAATTACGCCGAGCAGAAGCGGCGCGAGATTTAACTGACGAATTGCGTAAATGGTGAAAATCGTCGAAATCATCACCATAAACAAAAAGTGAAGCGCGATGCCTTCGGCAAGCGGGCGCAAAATCGGGTTTTTATAAACAAAACTCAAACCTTCGACAATTTCCGCCCAAACGCCCTGTTTTTCTTCCTTTGCTAAAATTTCAGGTTCGGGAGTTTTAATTTGCCAAACAAAAACGGCGGAAAAAACAAACGAAACCGCATCAACGATAATCGCGGCGGGCGCAGACAAAACTTGCACCAAAACACCCGAAACGCTCGGTCCGGCGATTGTCGCCGCCGATTCGGTCGTCGCAAATTTGCTGTTGCCCTCAACCAAGTTTTCTTTCTCGACCACCGACGGCAGAAAAGCCATTCCCGCAACCAGCGAAGTTATATTCAACGCGCCCGTGAAAAACGCGATTATGTAAAGATATTCGATTCGCAAAACGCCGAGAAATGCGGCAGTCGGAATCAAAGCGGCTAAAAGAGCGCGTCCCAAATCGGTAAAAATCAAAAGCGGTTTGCGGCGCATTCGGTCAACGACGACACCGACGAAAAATCCGACCAGAACCGCTGAAGCAGAACCAACCGCCCGCAAAATTCCCATCTCAAAAGCCGACGCTTGCAAAACCAGAATCGCCGTCAAAGGATAAGCGAGCGAAGCTATCTGTGTGCCGAAAACCGATGTCGTTTGTGCGCTCCACAATTTGAGAAAATCCTGATTTTGCCAGAGATTTTGTTTTTGTGAAGCCATAAACTTATCTTTTCCGTTTGTTTCTTTCTAAAATTATTGCCAGAGCGAGTTGTTTTTCGTTGAGAGTTTTGGTGAATTTTTGTTTTTCTTCCGCGTCGTTAGAGTGTTTTAGTTTCTCTTTTAATTCGCCGATTTCCGTCAGACGGTTCACTTCTTCGGGAACGAATTGGTTGCTTTTCAAAATCGAATAACCGACACGCAAATCTTCAGGCGTAGTAAAATAAGCGTCAAGATTGAGCGGTTTGCCTTTGCCTTCGAGGTTGTCGAACGCGCCTTCGGCAATCGCTTTTTGAATTTGCTGTTCGATGGAACTTTCGATTGACATTCTATCAAGAAAACGATGCTTTAGAGCAGATTGTTGCAATAAAGTTTGAAACAACAATTTAGAAATAAAATCGCGCAAAGTAATAAAGAATCGGCGCGTTAAAAAGAAGACTGTCAAGCCTGTCAAGTAATCCCCCGTGTCCGGGCAAAAAACTTGCCGCGTCTTTGACATCCGCGCCGCGTTTCATCGCGCTTTCCGCCAAATCGCCGGTGCAACCCGCTACCGTCATCACGATTGCCAGCGGAATCGAAAGTTTATACGGCAATTCGGGGAAAAACAAAATGGTCGAAAGAGCAGCAAACGCGACGCTGAATAAAACGCCGCCAATTAAACCTTCCCAAGTTTTGCCCGGACTGATTTTTGGATTCAGTTTATGTTTACCGAGATTTTTCCCGACAAAATATGCGCCCGAGTCCGCGCCGAAATTGACGAGAAAAAAGAATAAGAGAAGTTTGGTTGAAAGATGCGGAAAATTCTCAAACCCGACACGCATCGAAACCAAGAATCCCCCCAAAAACACGACATACAAAACGCCCAAAACCGTTACGCCGACACCGGTCAGCATTTTGGAAAAATCCTTCTGAAAGCGAAACATCTGCGAGGCGAGAACTGCGACAATAAAAAATGCGACGGTCAAAACCAACAAATCAGGAGCTTTGGTCGGTGCATCGAAAACAAAAGCGACAAAAAATGCCGCCGCGCCTAAATAAGCGACGGAAGCATCGGCTTTGAGTTCGAGTTTTTTTGTAAAAGTGAAAAATTCATACATTCCCGCCGTCAGCGCAAACGCGGTAATCGCCACAAAAAGCCAATTCGCCGGTGGAAATTGCGGCAAAAAATATGGCAGAATGATTGATAAAATTAAAACGGGTAGCGCGATGAGCGCAGTTAAAAGTCTGGACTTCATTTATTGTTTATAACCAAATCCCCATGTTCTTAACAACTCACGAAACCCTTTGTCCGAATCTTTACTAAAATCAATTGTTTGAGATAGAGATAAAGTCCAAGACAGATTATCGTAGTCGCAGGGTTGATAAAGTATCGGAATTATTTTGTCGGCGAAACGGTTATGGTTTAAAGCAAACATCAATTCTCTTTTCACCCACATTGAGGAAACGGAGTTTTCCGTGAGAATCACGACGAACCAATCGCATCGTTTCAGGGCTTTGCCGATTTCATCATGCCATTGTTGTGCGCCGAGAATATTCGTTTGGCTATACCAAACAGGAATTCCGTGTTTTCTTAGCGTTTCGGCGACCGAATCGGCGAAATCTCTGTCGAGACTCGAATGTGAAAGAAAAACTTCTTGCGGCGGCATAATTTGAATTTTTATGTCAGGCTGCTAATTTTAAGGCTTCGGTAATTTGATTTATTTCTTTATCCGCCTGTTCGGGCTTCGCTACGCGAATCATTTGTAAGCGTCGTAGAATCCAAGGAATCCTTTCCGCCGAAAGGCTTTCTTCAGAACCGACCAGAACCGGTATCACGCGATTGCTGTAAGATTTATCACCTAGCGCATATTCGATTTCCCATTGAACATATTTTGACTTTAAAGATTCCGGCGATATTAAAGCGACCATCGCATCAGAATCTTTCAAAGCATCGGAAATTTTTTCCGCAAAATTATCGCCCGGCAAAATTTCTGTTTCAGCGTTCCAAACATCCAACCCGTTTTTTAATAGCGCGGCGGTTATTCTATTGGCTAAAAATTCATCCTTAGATGCGTAACTTAAAAAAACTTTCATCCTTACTCCTCAAAAACCGAATCTCATTACATTCTAATACTAAAGGATAAAAAATCAACTTTATTATTTATCCTATGGTTGTAATTCCACCGAACCGACGTTCACGCTTCTGAAAATCTAAAATCGCTTCAAAAATATCTTGGCGGCGAAAATCTGGGAAAAGCGTCGGCGTTACATAAATTTCGCTATAGGCAAGTTGCCACAGCAAAAAGTTGGAAATGCGATATTCGCCGCTGGTGCGAATCAGCAAATCAACTTCGGGCAAACCGTGTGTGTAAAGATGGCGTTCGATGTCCGCTTCGCTCAATCTTTCAAGCGATTTTCCGTTTTCGAGCAAACTTTCGACAGCTTTTTTTGCAGCTTCGGTTATTTCGGCGCGTCCGCCGTAATTGAGCGCGACGCTCAAAATCGTTCCCGTATTTTTTGACGTAAATTCCATTGCCAAAGCGAGTTGTTCTTGCAAATCTTCCGAAAGACCTGAGATTTTTCCGATTGCCTGAAAGCGAATATTGTTTTTGTGGACGGTTTTTAGTTCCTTTTTTAGATAAAGTTTGAGCATCTGCATCAAACCTGAAACTTCCGTTTCGGGACGCTTCCAATTTTCAGTCGAAAAAGCGTAAAGTGTAACGGCTTTTATCTGCAATCTTGCGCAAGTGTCCAAAATCGCCCGAACCGATTCCGCGCCCGCGCGATGTCCGAAAATTCGCGGCTTGTTACGCTGTTTTGCCCAACGTCCGTTGCCGTCCATAATTACCGCAATATGCTGTGGCAGACGCGCAAAGTCTATCGCCTCCAACAATTCGGCTTCTGGTGAATTTGGTTTGATAACTTCGGCGAAATTTTCGTGCATTTTTTAAGAAATTAACAGGGATGAAGAGGATGAAGAGGATAAAAAGCAATTTAAAAATCTTCTTCATCCTCTTCATCCCTGTTAATTTAAATTTCTTTCCTCAATTTCGACAATTGCGGCGCGGTTAATTTGTCCGTAAATATGCGGATAAATTTCATTATTGGTCGAAGGTTCTTCGACGAGTTTCGACGTTAGTTTTTCCGCATCAATCGTCAAAATCAAAACCTTTTCCGCGCCCTTGTAATATCTCTGCAAAACCGCTTCGAGTTGGTCGGCGAAACTGCAATGAATAAAACCTTCCGACGCTAAACTGTCAGTTTCGTAAAACTTTTGGTCTTTAACTTTTTCCCAAACTTCGGGCAAAACTATGTGATAAATTTTCATTTTGAATCTTCGACTGCTTTTCGTAATTCTCAAGTATTTTTCGCACACAAACGGATTGAGTTTTTCGGCAAAATCCACGTTTAGATTCTTGATTTTTATCAATTCCTGCACATCCGCCAAATCCTTTAACCGATGGGGCGCAGTAATTCCCGAAGCGAGTTTTAATTCGATGAGTTTTTCCAAACTCACGGCTCTGATACCGTCAATTTCTATTGTGCTTTCTTCGGGATTTGGAAAAACAACCGGTTTCGGTTTTCCGTCGCCCGGAAATTCGCCCGCCGTAATTATCTCGACCGTTACATTTTCTTCGGTTGTTCTAAACTTTTTCGTCGCGCCTTCAAACGCCGGATAATAGCCTTTTCCGATTAGCTCATTTCTAAATTTTTCCAATCCTTCCCGCGTCAAAAGCAAATCAATATCTTCGGTAAAACGCCGATAACCGTGCTGATTGAGCGCAACCGCGCCGACGACGCTGTAATCAATTCCGCAATATTCCAAATCTTTGACGACACGGCGCAAAGTTTCGTTGAGCGTTCCTTGTCCCATAAAAAACCGCAAACCTTCTTCGTAAGCCGCGACGGGCGTAGAAATTATTTTTTGAAAATCAGTTCTCATTCGTAATGAACTTTGAGCAATGTCAAACCGTGCGCGGGCGCGGTTTTGCCTGCCAAATCGCGGTTTAGGTTGACGATTGCCGTTTGAATTGTATCAGAATCTTTTTCGCCGCGTCCGACTTCGAGCATTGTGCCGACGATGGAACGCACCATATAACGAAGGAATCCGTTGGCGGAAATGCGAAATTCGAGAATCGAAGCATTGGCGCGAACGTCCCAATATGATTCAACCGTAAATTCCGTAACCGTCCGCACACGGCTTTCGACATCGGAACGCGCCGCCGAAAAAGCCGTCCAATCGTGTTCGCCCAAAAAAAGACGTGCCGCGTCGTTCATACTTCCAACGTCAAGCGGACGCGCTTCGTGATGCGCGTAACGCGCCCAAAACGGCGAAACTACGGGAGCGTTGACCACGCGATAGACATAAGTTTTGCCCTTCGCGGAAAATCTCGCGTGAAAATCGTCCGCCGCTTTTTCAACCTTTAATATCCGCACGTCGCGCCACAGATTACCGTTAATCGCCGAGCGCAATTTGTCGGGCGTAAAAGGTCTGTTCAATTGAATGTTGGCGACTTGACCTTCGGCGTGAACGCCCGCATCCGTGCGCCCCGAACCGACGACGGCAATTGGCGCGTCTTCAATCAAACTCACAGTTCGTTCGAGTTCGCCCTGCACCGTGCGCTGATTTTCCTGCACCTGCCAGCCGTGAAAATCCGTGCCGTCGTATTGGATAAGAAGTTTGAAATTCATTTTTTGGGAATCAGTAATTTTGTGCGTGTTTCTGTATTTCAGGCGAAAATTTTACTGAAGTTGATTTATTCATTTTCTACTGCCGGGTTTTACTGCCACATCGCCGCGTTCACACAGCGGACAATCTTCGGGTTTATAGCTCGGAATTTCCAAACTAACCAGTGCGATTCGCGGAACGCCGACATCAGCCTTGCCGTTTGAACGGTCAATTATCGAAGCCGCGCCGACAACTTTTGCGCCGCGTGTTTCTAACGCTTCGATACATTCACGAGTTGAACCGCCGGTTGTGATAACGTCTTCGACAACCAAAATTCTCTCATTTCCTTTGACCAAAAACCCGCGCCGCAAAGTCATCACGCCGTTTTCTCTTTCCGTCCAAATAAAGCGGATGTTCAATGCTTTGGCGACTTCGTAACCGATTATCAAACCGCCAATCGCGGGCGATGCAACCGTTTCGACATTTGCATCGGTAAAATGTTCGGCAATCGCTTTGCCAAATTTCGCCGCATCCGACGGATATTGCAAAGCCAACGCGCATTGCAAATATTTCGGACTGTGCAAACCGCTTGACAAGATAAAATG
>MWVX01000742.1_pt1 | contig 10623 bp, 8 predicted proteins | sample 1047311 | NCBI WGS metagenome assembly MWVX01 (sample SAMN06349984, study PRJNA376086) | soil metagenome | isolation source: MtG-4 sample Antarctic (ecotone) soil | place: Antarctica | collected 2015-01-13
ACAGTGGCAGCACTACAGACCTCCTGAAACAAACTCCTCTTGTAAATGTTGATCCGGATGGTAAAGTACTTTTACGTGGTAAAGATGTGAAGATCCTTATTGATGACAAACCTGTTGATCTCGATGCCCGTCAGTTGCAGGACCTGCTTGAAAGCATGCCCGGAAGTATGATAGAAAAAATTGAAGTGCTTACCACACCACCTCCTCAGTTTGCAAATGAAAGGGGAGGAGTGATAAACATCGTTACTAAAAAAGGCAAAGTAGGTATAAGCGGGAGACTCAACGCCAACTATGGGACAAGGGGAGAGGTTGGTTTCAGCAGCAGTGGAAGTTATCGTAAAAAAGGTCTTGCTATAAATGCATCTGCCGGATTTTCATATAATAAGTACAGGGGGGAGAGTGCAACCACCAGGCAAAATATTTATACTGATTCAGTTAATTTTTTTAAAACTGCCGCATCAAGCATTACTGATAACAGGCGGCCAAATGGCAGGCTGGCAATTGATTATGATTTAAATAAATTTAACAGCCTTAATTTTTCTTTTTTATATAATTCCACCAGTAATCTTGGAGAATCAAATACAGAATATAATAACATAAACAGGTTTGAAGAACTATATCGGTTAAGCCATCGGAATATTGAAAGTGAGCAGCAAAGCTATAACCCATCATTTAATCTGGCATTTACCCGCAAAGCAAAAGATCCCAAAAAGGTCCTGAGAATTACATCAAATCTAAATTTTGGAAGAATTAACAATGAGAGGGATTTCTATCAGCAGTTCCTTGACCCTGCTGATCTTTTTATCCTTGCTGATTCAATGCAGCAGCAGAATACCGTTATTAAGAACAGAACCGCAACTGTAAGGATCAACTACGATATACCTTTTAGCAAAAAATTGAGCATGAGTGCAGGTAGTCACTTTAATTCTTATACTAGCCATAACCACCTGTTAACTTTATTTATGAAGAAGCCGGAAAATATCTTTATTGAAAACGTTTTGCTGAGTAACCGGTTTGTATATTTTCAGAAAGTTAATTCCCTGAGGGCTTCTTTCCGATATGATATAAAACCTGATTTCTACGCGCAGGCAGGCCTTCAGGAAGAATATACACGCACCAATTTCGATCTCAAAAAAGGTACCGGTAACTTTAAGAATGAATATTTCAGTGCTTTGCCTTTCGCAACCGTGATGAAAAAATGGGCAAATGGTTATAACGTAACGTTTACGTATAAACGAACCATTCAGAGACCTGGAATAGGCCAGCTTAACCCATCTGTTGATTATTCTGATCCTTATACCTTGCGATATGGAAACCCGTTTCTTCAACCCTATTATGCCTCAAATTTTGATGTAATTTCCGGCTACTGGAATAAGAAATTTAATCTTAATCTTTCTGTGGGCTTTAATACTCTAAAGGATATTTACAGCTCGATAAGAACACTTCAGCCCGATTCCAAAACCACTATCACCTGGCAGAATATCAGCGGCAGAAAAGAATACGAAGCTCATTTCTGGGGAGGGGCAACAATCACTAAAAAATTAAAAACAAATGTAAGCATCGGTTATACTTATAATGAATACAGCCATTATGACCGTACAGTAAGCAGGTTTCGAAACGGGGGGTCTCTTAATTCCTCTTTAAATGGTAATTACGTGTTTAACCCTTTGTTTAATACAACTGCGAGCTTTACTTATAACCGTTTTGCCAATCCGCAGGGCTCCGTAAGAAATACATTAAGTATGAATATTGGAGGGCAGCATAAATTTTTAAAGAAGAACCTTACCGTCAGCATTAATGTTGTAGATCCTTTTAGCGAGCAGCATAATTACAACTTAATTTATGGGAAAGGATACATTTATGAGAGTGAATCAAAAACCAAATCTAAGAATGTAAAGATTGCAGTAGCATACAATCTAAAAAAAACTCCTAAGAAAAAACCAGTTAAAAAGAGTGCTGTTCCCGTGGTAAATTGAATTAGCCATCAGCGGTAGTTTTTTCAAATTTATTTTTAAGCCAGGTATTCTGTGCAGGAACGATCCATGTGCTTAAAAGCTCTTTTTTTGAAAGTATGGTGTTATTAAAATACAGGGTATTAGCATTTATGAAATTATTTTCAATTGCATAGGTTAACTGCGCCTTTGGAATAACTTCTATTTTATCTTTAACAACAAAGGCAAGCGCCTCCCTGTTAAACATGTTTACGTTATAATCTTTTTCAATTTCTTTTATCAGTTTCACTGAACTGTCAGTACTGCAGCCACTTACTCCAGATGCACTTTCATCTGCGATTAAAACAATAAACCTCCCAAAAAAGAGATTGGCGTATCCTTTAACCGGGATGCCATGGCTATGCCATGCATTTACAAAGTTATTCAGCTTATCACCTATTTCAAGGGCTTCGCTTATAAGGAACAGCCTGCTGCTTTGATAAATCCATATCCGCGATTCCGCATTAAAATCTTCAGGTACATGTTGGGAAATATCCAGATTCATTTTCAGATGTTTATATTTTATTTCATGGAAGAGGCTATAAGTTCAGCGATATCAAGCACAGCTACATCTGCTTCTTTTTCCTGGCTTTTTACCCCATCTGTCAGCATTGTATTGCAGAAAGGGCATGCAGAAGCAATGATTGAAGCCCCTGTATTAATAGCCTCTATGCTGCGTTCCGTATTTATTCTGATTCTGCCTTTTTCTTCTTCTTTAAACATTTGTGCGCCACCGGCACCGCAGCATAATCCATTGCTCCTGCATCTTTTCATTTCTATAAGCTCGGCATCCAGAAATTCCAGCACCTTTCGGGGAGCATCATAAATATCATTTGCCCGGCCGAGGTAACAGCTATCGTGGTAAGTGATCTTTTTTCCTTTAAAGCTCCCTGGTTCTGACATGACTATTTTTCCTTCATCAATCAGTTGCTGTAAAAACACCGCATGGTGTATAACTTCATAATTGCCGCCGAGGACAGGGTATTCATTCTTAAAAATATTAAAACAATGCGGGCATGCCGTAACGATCTTTTTAACTTCATAGCCGTTTAATACCTGGATGTTTTGATAGGCCATCATTTGAAACATAAATTCATTTCCTGCTCTCCGGGCCGGATCACCCGTACACATTTCTTCCTTACCTAAAATGGCATAGCTCACTTTTAATTTATCAAGTATGGTAACAAATGCTTTTGTTATCTTTTGAGCCCGCTGATCAAAACTTCCCGAACATCCTACCCAGAATAAAACCTCGGGTGTTTGGTTATTTGCCCTCATCTCCGCCATTGTAGGAACATGCATACACGCTGATTTATAAGAAACAACAAAGTAAACAACATTTGTGGTTGATGTTTGCTGTGGAGGGTATATTTTTGCAAATTATTACGCAATTGACAAACTTCTTTTCTAAAATTACAAACTGGGAGTCATGGCCCTTTAAGCTTATTTATGCTCCGCTGATACCGGTTTGGCTATGGTATGCTTTTAAATCAAGAAGAATGTGGTTTTTTACGCCCAGTAATCCCAAGCTTACTTTTGGGGGGATGGAAGGTGAGCCAAAAAAAGAAATGTACAATCTTCTTCCGCCGGAATATTATCCAATCACCTTCAATGTAATACCTTCAGAAAGTTTTTTACAGGTTAAATTAAAATTGAACTCCTTCAACATTTCCTATCCTTTTATTGTAAAGCCTGAAATTGGCGGGCAGGGAATTCTTTTTAGAAAAATAAATGATGAAAACGAGCTTAAAACCTATCACAGGCTGGTACCGGTTGAATATATTATACAACAGCTGGTTAACTACCCGATGGAGGTTAGTGTGTTTTACATAAGGCATCCGAATGAATCAAAGGGCAGGGTAACAGGTTTTTTGCATAAAATCCCACTGCATGTTATAGGCAATGGAAAAGATTCATTGCAGCAGCTTGTAAAACGTCATCCGAAAGCGGCAAAGAGAAGAGCTGAAATACAATGCAAGCATAAGGGTAAATGGCTCAGTGTTATTGGTAAAGGGGAAAAATATATTTTAAGCTATGCGGCTAACCATAACCGTGGGGCGCACTTTGTTGATCTTAAAAATAAAATTGATCAGCCACTGGTCGATGTTTTTGATGAAATCAGCCACAGGATCGATGATTTCTTTTACGGCCGGTATGATATTATGTGCAAGAGTATCGAAGACCTGAAGCAGGGCAAAAACTTTAGCATTCTTGAATATAACGGATGTGGAGCCGAACCTAATCATTTCTATGATACCGGCTATACACTAGGTGGGGCTTATAAAGAAATATTGCTGCATTGGAAAGCACTGCACCAGATAAGTGAATACAACCGGAGTACAGGGATTGAACCCTGGCCTTATCAAAAAGGAGTTGATTATTTAAAACGAACAACGCGCCATTTTCGTTTAATGAAAGAGGCAGATGAGATCATTGCCTGATAGTTGTCATGTTGAGGTGTTTCCCAGAAAATTATCATGCTGAGCTTGTCGAAACATTGCACGTGAGCATCATAAATTAGAAATAACAAATAAGGGTGAGAAAACATTTCTTATGAAAATTTCGCTCCGTCCTTCGACAAGATCAGGATGACAGCGAGAAAAAAAGCATTGTCATGTTGAGCTTGTCGAAACATTGCACGTAAGCATCATAGATTTGAAAGAACAAATAAGGGTGAGATAACGTTTCTTATGAAAATTTCGCTCCGTCCTTTGACAAGCTCAGGATGACAGCAGTAGTATAGTTTGTGCTCCGTCCTTCGACAAACTCAGGATGACAGACATAACGGATGACATCCTTCGAATACCTCAGGATGCAGGGATGATCAGAAAGGTTTACCATGAGTGAGACCAATCAGCCAACGGCTCATGCCCGGGGACCTTTTCATAATGTTCACAAAGAGTTCACTCATCCACACTTTTCCGAATAACCGTTGTATCATTCTCCCTGCTCTTAACCTGTTGTTAAACTCCGAGGCCCATTTTCTTTTATAGCTGTCTTCCAACTCTTGCCTGGTTATTTTCCCATCAAGAAAATCTTTAATATACCCAGCTGCTATTTTCCCGGCATGCATTGCCATGCTCATGCCATTACCACATAGTGGAGTGATCATACCTGCTGCATCGCCTGTGAAGATCACATGATTTTCAACCGGCTGCTTTTTATGAAAAGTTATTCCTGAAATTGTTACGGGCTGCACAAAAAGCTTTTCGCTGGTATTAAGAATATTTTTTAAAAAAGGATTTGCTGACAGAATGATATCTTCCAGGTTTTTAATGGAACCTGTTTGTTTTACATTTTTTGCTGTAGTGAGGTAACACAAACAATATTTGTTGTCTTCTATTTTTGACATACCGCAATATCCGTCTTTGAAATTGTGCAGGCTTATTACTTCTTCATCTGACTTTGCAGTAATGTGATATTTCACGCCGATATAATTTTTTGCATTTTTTTTTTCAGTTCCCCTTTGCCATTTAACATCAAAATTGCTTTTCTTTCCAAAGCTTCCGCAGCATACCCTGCTTTTGAAAACGCCCATTTTAGTTTCTATTTTAAAAATCCCGTTACTAAAAATTATGTTTTCTGCTTTACAGCTTTCCAATAAAATAACCCCCTGTTTTATTGCAATTTCTTTAAGATCATTATCTATTTTATAACGGCTTATTCCAAACCCACCCAGGGGAAGTGCAACTGATAATTTATTTCCCGACGGGGATGTAACCTCAAGCTTAGTAATCACCGGCAGATTCATATTTTGCAAAGGCATACCCAGCGATTGAAGGTAGGAGTGGCTTTCCAGGCTGATGTATTCTCCGCAAACCTTATGAAACGGATATTTTTCTTTTTCAAACAGTATTACTGACCTCCCACTCATAGCAAGGTTTATAGAAAGGGTAAGCCCTGCAATTCCCCCGCCTATGATTGCTGTATCATAAATAACTTCTTCCATTATTTTTTACAAATAATAAGGTAACGAAACGCCCACTTCCATTGGATCGTATAATCGGGTATCCCTGCTTTTTTAAATAGAATTTTCCATTCGTGTTTCCTAAAACTTCTTGCAACTGAGAGTGGTGCATCATTTTTTACAAGATAAGAACCTGAGAAAATTTGCGTTAAAAATCTAATTGAATAATAAGCAACGGGGTGGCGGTGGAGGTCGTTGATAAAAAACCCCAATTTTGAATTTTCTTTCATCCATTTAAGCATAAAAATTAATTGCTCATCCGTAAAATGATGGCAAAAAAGGGAGGTAAAAATAAGGTCGGGGCAGGTTTCAAAATTTACTTTTGCATAATCATTGATCATCCACGTTGAAGGTAAATTGGGATATTGCTCTTTTGCAAAATCTATACAATGTTCTTTAATATCAATCCCCGTAAACGATGCTGTAATTCCCATACTCTGGCACCATTTATAAACCGCAAACAGATTGTCTCCTCCACCACATCCCACTTCGCAAATGTGCACATGACGATTTAAACGGGGTTTCAATAATTTTCGTATCCCTTCAATAGTGATGTTATGACCACCGAGCAATTTATTAACCGCATTCAGTTCCAGCATATTCCTTTTAATATCTTCAAAGGGAATATTCCCGCTATCAAGCAGTTCTTTTTGAAATGATCGCCTGGAAAAATTAATCATAGGTGGCGGTAAATGTTTCCATGGTAAGGCCCGGACCAAACGCAGCTCCAAATATCTTCGCCGGGGAAAATGAAAGGGTTACTTCATCCAGGATTTTCTTTAAAACAAAAAGGATCGTTGCTGAACTCATGTTGCCAAATTGATTAAGCACATCATAAGAATATTTTAGCTCCTCATGTTGCAGATTCATGCTTTTTTCAATGGCTTCCAGGATTTTTTTTCCCCCGGGATGAATGCACCAGTGTGTAATATCTTTTTGTTGTAAACCGGCAGCATATAAACCCTGGAATGCCAAGCCCTTGAAATCCTCTTTTATAAGGTCAGGTACGTAACCGGAGAGGGTCATTAAAAATCCTTTGGACGACATTTCCCAGGCCATATCATTTCTGCCCTTAAAAGATACATCTGAAAAAAAACTTTGTATCCTTATTCCTTTTTCAATGGCCTCATCATTTTTTATAAGTGCTGCTGCACATCCATCTCCAAAAAGCAAAGATGCAGTTATGCTATCCTGTGATACCGTTTTTTGAAAATGAAGGGTACAAAGTTCTGTACTTACGATTATTACATTGGCAGAAAAAGTTCCTTTACAAAAAGCATCAGCAAGTTTAAGCGCATGAACAGCAGCATAACATCCCATCATATTTACCGATGTTCTGATAATATTGCGTGGGAGATCCATCGCTTCCATTATGTGCAGATCGAGGCCTGGAGCGCTCATTCCTGTGCAGCTTACCGTAATGAGATGAGTGATATCCTGCTTTTTTATTTTCCCATCTATACACTCCTTAATTGTATCAATTGAAAGATCAGGAGCATACTTATTAAAAGCAGCCATCCTTGCCTCAAGATCAGGAAAAGGCTCCAGGTCTTTAGATGGCGGAAAAAAGATCCGTTCGTTCAGGGGTAAATTAAAATCGGGTAAAACTGAATACCTGCTTGCAATACCACTATGCCTGTATAAAAAACGAAGCTTCCTTTGTTCCGGTTGATCCATCATGTAAACATCATCCGCAAAAGAAAATAATTCCTCCTGGGCATACTTATAGCGGGGCACGCGTGTAGCTATGGAAATTATTTTACTCAATACCAGGTTGTTAAAAATAAATATATGAAGGCCATATTGGTAAACAGAGATGCCAGAACATTCATTCGCATGGTGTTCTGAAAATTTGCCTCCCCGCTATTTCTAAATACTTTATAAAACCACCATCCAAAATATACGAGCACAGGAATAAAAAAGATCTGCATTTGTAAAAATACATCCGCTTTACCTGACTGTAAGAGGCAGAGCCCGATCATAATCATGGCAAATAAAAATACCAATGCACTAAAGAAAAATGTTCCCTTATAACCCAGGATATAACTTAAAGTTCTTACCCCATCTGCTATATCCTGTTTGTGCTGGTAAATTTGTGTAAGAGGGTAAAAGCTTCCTACAAGCAAGGCTGAACCTATTATGCCGGTAACAGGTACCACCTGATTAAACTGGCTGCTGCCGATCATGACCAGGTAAAAAATCAGGGATCCCTGGCAAAGGATAACTATAAGGAAACCTGTAAAAGGAAATTTTTTCAACCGGATTTTACGGTAGCTGTAAGCCTTTGATGCCAATATGTATAAAAGAATTCCAGCGGCAAAATAAGAGCTTATAACAAAACTTAATACAATGGCGATGGCATCTAAAAATATTGTAACACATAAAAGCTGCTGAGTAGGTTGCAGGGGATTTTTTATTCCTCCTACACTTTCCGTATCTCTATCCATAAAACTATTATAGCCATTGCTTGCAGGATAAACGAGTATATGGAGTATAAAAAAAATTAATAAAGCTTTTTCATGATCAATTTGGCTCATCTGGCTGAGAGCAAACCAGAAAACAGGCATCAGGAAAAAAGAGAAATGAAACCTAAGTAATTGTAATGTTGAATATTGAATCTTACTCACAAGACTAAATTATGTAATGTTCCTGAATGTACAGAATCTCACCGGTCACTTATAAATTTAATATCAAGCCATTATCTTTGACTCATGCATAAGATCGTAAGGATTTTTTTGTGGGGTTTAATGATCAGCTTCCTGGGTTCCTTGCCAATGGGAACATTAAACATCACTGCGATGCAAATTAGTATCCAGGAAACTATAAAGGATGCATTGCTTTTTTCATTTGGTTCCCTGCTCGTAGAAATGATATATGTGCGTATTTCGCTTGTTGCAATAAACTGGGTGCGCCGCCAAAAGCGTGTTATGAAAATAATGGAATGGCTCACGCTGGCAATTATCGCCGCTTTGGCAATAGGGAGCTTCATTGCAGCTTCCAAAGGCGGAGGAGAGCATAAAAACGTGATGCTTGATAATAACATGAACAGGCTGATTCTTGGTATGTTCATGTGTGCAATTAACCCCGTACAAATTCCTTTTTGGTTTGGATGGAGTGCAGTTCTATTCCAGAAAAAAGTATTACATCCGGTGAATTCCCAGTACAATATTTATATACTTGGCATCGGGCTCGGCACGCTGATGGGAAACTGTATTTTTATATTTGGGGGTAAGTTTCTTGTTTCCCGGCTTCATAACAGTGAGGCCTACCTGAACTGGGTTATCGGTGGAATATTTACCATCAGCGCCTTGGTACAATTATATAAAATTCTTAGCCACAAAGATGCCGTTGACAAGATAGAACAAATCAATGAAGCGGATATTCCGCCAGACCCCGTTGATGATGAATCAGAAATGCCTGAAGAAACTGCTGAAACCAATGCGCGATCTTAAAAGCGCTCATTCGATTTTATAATGTTCTTCTGCCAGGCAGATCATTCATCTCTTAATCTATCCCCGAGGTTCTTGTTCCATTTCCTCTGCCCATTTATCTCTCTGATCGGGGCTTAATTTCCAGGGCGCAAAATTATTTTCAATATTGCTGAACATCCCATTCCACTCCTGCGGTGCATTGCTTTCTTCCATAACAAGGTGGCGACGTAGTTCAATAATGATATCAAGCGGGCTGATGCCTACCGGGCATTCCAGCACGCATGCATTACACGTAGTACATGCGCGGAGTTCCTCAACAGTAATATAATCGTGCAATAAAGTTTTTCCATCCTCCTGAAAAGAACCTTTGTTTTTCCATGTTGCCTTACCAACCTCTTCGAGGCGGTCACGCGTATCCATCATGATCTTACGGGGGCTTAATAATTTACCTGTCTGGGTAGCAGGACAAGCAGCAGAACATCTTCCGCACTCGGTGCAGCTATACGCGTCAAGCAAATTTTTCCAGCTGAGATCCTGAACATCTTTAGCTCCAAACTTAATGGGTTGCGATTCTCCAGTGGGTGCTAATTCAGGCCGCATCATGTACTTTACTTCGTTTTGCACTTCCGGCATATTATCCACTCTGCCCAACGGATCAAGCTTTGTATAATAAGCATTTGGAAATGCCAGCATAACGTGCAGGTGTTTACTGTAAGGCAGGTAATTTAAAAAAGCCAGGATCCCGGTAATATGAAGCCACCACGCAGTTCTCTCTATCACCATGAGTTGAGCCACATTAAGGCCATTAAATAAAGGAGCAATGATTCCTGAAAAAATAAAATTTCCCGTATCCTTGTAATACGCATCTCCAGGGGCCTGCAGCTGTATCGCCCTGTCTGAAGCATTCATGATAAGAAACAAGCTCATCAGAATGATCTCTGACAGTAAAATATAATTTGCGTCGCTACGTGGCCAGCCATTCAGGTCACGGCTGATAAATCGCTTCAGCTTTATAATATTCCGGCGGGCAAGAAAAATGATACAAACTGCTATCACTCCCATGGCGAGGATCTCAAAAAAATTAATTACCACCCCGTAAAATGAACCCAGTGCATTTGCAAAAAGGCGATGTGTACCTAACAACCCATCTAAAATTATTTCAAGCACTTCAATATTAATAATTATAAAAACGGCATAAATAACAAAGTGCATGATGGCAACCAAGGGATACCGA
>MWVX01000743.1_pt1 | contig 10620 bp, 9 predicted proteins | sample 1047311 | NCBI WGS metagenome assembly MWVX01 (sample SAMN06349984, study PRJNA376086) | soil metagenome | isolation source: MtG-4 sample Antarctic (ecotone) soil | place: Antarctica | collected 2015-01-13
CTTTATATTCTGCTCTCGCCGCTGATTCCACTCGTCTATTTGTTCCGTATTACGCGGCGGGTACTAAGTAAAAGAAGGCACTTTGGGCGCTACCTTCTAGCATTCCCAGTGTTAACACTATTTCTTTTAAGCTGGTCTATCGGCGAGTTGAGCGGCTATCTATGGATTTCGGCGAATGACGAATGAAGTGTCTAACATCGAAGGCGCGCCACTGTCAGACTCGTTTGCGGGAACACAACTGTCGGTGATTATCGCCGCCGGCGATCCCGGCGAGAATCTTGAGAGGTGTTTACATCTACTCGTGCCGCAAATCCGCAACGGGCGAAACGAGATCATTGTTTGCCACCATCAGCAGCATGGCGCGCTCAATGAGCTTAAGGTTCGATACCCGGAAGTGGTTTTTCTCCAGTCGCCAGAAGAAAACAACTTGCCCGTGCTGCTCAGAACCGGAATTGCCCGCGCGACCGGAGAGATCATCGCCATCACCGATGCCTTTTGTGAAGTCGATGATAGATGGCTCGCGGCCGTTCTGGAGGCTCACCGGACGCCGCGCCCGGTAATCGGCGGAGCGGTGGAAGCCGCAGCGCGCAAGAGATTGCTTGATTGGGCAGCATATTTCTGCGATTACGGACAGTTTATGCAGCCTTTCAAAGAAGGCGTGACCGATCATGTTCCGGGTAACAACATTTCGTTCAAGCGTTGGACGTTGCAAAAAGGCGCGGAATTTACATCGCCCGGATTCTGGAAAACGTATTGGTGTCGGAAACTTCAGCAGGAGGGGATTCAACTAACGCTGACACCATCAATCGTTGTGCATTACAATAAATCATATCGGCTGCTGCCGTTCCTGCGCCGGAGATTTCATCACGGGCGTTGTTTCGCGGGAATGCGCGCAGCTCAAGTTTCTTGCCTCCGGCGCGTGGCTTATCTGATTAGCTCACCCCTGCTGCCCGTGATATTTCTCATGCGGGTGGTAAATACGGTTGTGCCCAAACGACGACACTTGAAAGAGTTTATGCTCTCATCGCCCCTCGTTATGCTGGCGATTGCGTGTTGGTCGCTTGGAGAATTTTGTGGCTATTTAGGGGGAACGGGTAAGAGTTGCGCGTATATTTATTGAAGCGGCGGCGCCGACACACGTAATGACTAAAGTATCGATCGTCATTCCTTCAGTAAGCGGTGGTTACATGATTGACGAGTGCCTCGCTGCTTTGGAGAGACAACGTGGCTCAATGGAAGTGGAGATCATCGTCGTGGATCGTCGGCAGGATGGCACAGCCGAACGTATCAGGAATCGTTTCGGCCGGGTCAGGCTTGTAGCGCTCTCGGAGCAGTTAAGCATTCCCGAACTTCGTTACATCGGTATGGAGCAGGCGACGGGCGACATCATCGCCATTACCGAAGATCATTGTATCGCTCCTGACAACTGGCTGGAGGAGATCGTCAAAGCCCATCAATCCGGTTACATGGCAGTCGGCGGAGCGGTGGAGAACGGATGTGTTAAGCGTGTTACGGACTGGGCGACTTTCCTGTGCGAGTACAGTCACGCGATGTTGCCAATTCCTTCGGGCGAGGTGAGTAATATTGCCGGAAACAACGCTTCATATGCGAGAGAATTGTTAACGGGAATGGACGAATCGATCAAAAGAAAATACTGGGAGTTCTTCCTGCACGAAGAGTTGCAAAAGAGGGGGGTTAGGTTTCTCTCAGTTCCGACGATTGTAGTAAATCACAAAAAAGAGTTCGGAATCTTCTACTTCCTCGCTCAGAAATTTCACTATTCACGCTCTTTTGCAGCCATGCGCCGAACGAAGCTAACGAAGTTAAGGCAGGCGTGTTACCTGTGCGCGACGCCGCTTCTGCCGTTCATGTTGGTGTGGAGAACTTTTCGCCAAGTGATGCGAAAGAGAAGACACTATAAAGAGTTCGTTCTGTCTCTGCCGCTGCTTTCATTGTTTGGTGTCAGTTATGCGTGCGGCGAGTTGGTCGGATACTTGTGTGGTTCAGGGAGCAGTCTGGCTAAAGTGGAATGATGTCAACATCGTTAAAGACGCCGGAGCTTTCAATCGTCGTTGCGGCGTGGAACGATATAACGTTGCTCCGACAGTGCCTCGCGTCTATGGAGGGGCAGGCGGAAATTGCTGATACGGAGATTATCGTGGCGAGCAATCTCGGTTGCGAAAGAAATGAAATCATCAAGGAGTTGTTCGCGCACGTGAAGTGTGTTTGTTTGCCTGAGAGTGCCACCGTGCCGCAGTTGCGGGCGGCAGGGATCGCCTTGGCACAAGGAGAAGTTATCGCGCTGATTGAAGATCACTGTACGCTGGATGGAAAGTGGCGTGCAGAGGTTAAGAGGGCACATAAATCATCTCGCTCAATCGTCGGCGGGGCAGTGGAGAATGCCAGCCGGAAGCGGCTGTTAGATTGGGCAGTTTACTTTTATGACTATGGGCGGTTTATGTTACCGGCGAGAGCGGGGGTTGTACCGGCGCTTTCGGGCATGAACATTTCATACAAGAGATGTGTGCTTGAGAGCGTGGAGGAGAATTATCGTGAAGGCTTTTTTGAGGCTTTCGTCAACGAACATCTAAAAGAGCAGGGACATTCTTTGTACTTGCAGCCTTCAATGATTGTGTACCATCAGAAAAAATATCGGATGGGTGAGGCTTTCAGTCAGTGCTACCACCTGGCGCGCTCATTTGCCGGACGGCGCGTGTTGAATGCCCCGCGCTTAAGGCGTGTCTCTTTTATCGTCGGCTCGTTGATACTCCCGGTTCTGCTTACCGCGCGAATCGTTTTGACAATTGTAGGTAAAAGAAGACATCTCAAAGAGCTTTTTCTTTCGCTGCCGCACCTCTCGGCTCTGATGGCAAGTTGGTCGTTTGGCGAGCTATGCGGTTACCTGTTAGGGGAGGGCGCAAGCGGCGGAAAGTGGAGGTAGGTTCAGCTCTAACGATGGGTCTGGTGTGTTGCGATGCGGATAGGGGTTGATGCTTGTTGTTGGTCTAACCGGAGAGGCTTCGGTCGCTTCACGCGAGAGCTGTTGGAAGCGATGGTCGCGGGCGATAAAAGCAATGAGTATCTGTTTTTCGTTGACCAAGACACTGCCTTGCATGACGGTCTTCCTGAAACGGTGCAAACAATCGTGGCTTCAACATCAGTATCTCCGATGGAAGCAGCTTCGGCGAGTGGGCGGCGTTCTTTGAAAGATGTGTGGGCGCTCAGCAGGCAGGTGATGAAGCACCGTCTGGATTTATTTTTCTTCCCTGCGGTCTATTCGTATTTTCCGATTTTCAATCGAACGAAGATCATCGTGACATTGCACGACGTGATCGCCGACCATCATCCCGAACTCGTGTTTCCCAACAAGAAATTAAAGTTGTTCTGGAAGATGAAGCAGAATCTGGCTCTCCGTCAAGCTGATGTAATTCTCACTGTTTCAGAACACTCGAAGCGGGAAATCGTCAAGTATTTCGGTGTTGCCGAAACTCGCGTGCAAGTCATCACCGAGGCGGCGCGTCCCATCTTCAGTGTCCTACCAAGAAGCGAGGCGATGGAGAAGGTGTTGCGGCGTTATCAACTCGGCGACCGCCGGTTTATTCTTTACGTAGGCGGCATCAGCCCGCACAAGAATTTGAAAGGTTTGGTCAACGCATTCCACCTCTTCGCGCATGAAAACGGTTTCTCTGATATTAAACTTGTTTTAGTGGGGGATTACCAAAACGATACTTTCTTTTCGGATTATACGTTTTTGAAAATGCTCGTCGAACAACTTGATCTGACCGATAGAGTCATCTTTACGGGTTTCATCGAAGATGGCGACCTCGCGTATCTCTACAACGCCGCTTCGCTTCTGGCATTCCCTTCGCTAGAGGAGGGCTTCGGGCTTCCCGCTATCGAGGCAATGGCTTGCGGCGCGCCGGTCGTCGCCAGCAATCGAGGTTCTTTGCCGGAGATCGTAGGCGATGCCGGACGCTTTTTCGATCCTTACGATCCGCCCGCGATAGCCGAAGCGTTGCGGCAGGTGCTCGGCGATGCCGCGCTACGGAAGAAGATGAGCGGTATGGGAGTGATGAGAGCGCGGCAATTCACATGGGACAGAGCGGCGCAAGACACTCTTGCGATCTTTCGGGAATTAGTGGGACGATAAACTAGTGGTGGAAAAGCCTCTTAGATTTTGCATGATGACGACATTCTATCCTCCCTATAACTTCGGGGGGGACGGGATATACGTCCATCGTCTATCCAACGAATTGGCGCGGCGAGGACACCGTGTTGACGTTATCCACTGCGAAGACGCTTACACGCTGCTGCAATCAAACGGCGTCGCGGGCGAATACCCGAATCATGAGAATGTGAAGGTGCATAAATTGAAAAGCGCAGCCTCGTTTATGTCGCCCTTGCTTACACAACAGACCGGCGTTCCGTTTTTCAAGGGAAAGAAGATCAAAAAGCTCCTCGATGAAAACCAATATGATGTAATTCACTTCCACAACATGTCCTTGATCGGCATCACCGCTCTGCGCTACGGAGGCGCGGCGGTCAAACTTTACACGACCCACGAGCACTGGTTGGTATGCCCGATGCACGTGCTTTGGAAATTCAACCGCGAAGTGTGCGCGAAGAAGAGTTGCACCCTCTGCATGTTGGCTTCCGGGCGACCGCCGCAGTTGTGGCGTCATACGGGTTTGATGGAGAAAACGCTACGGCACGTGGATTGTTTTATCGCGCCCAGCAGATTTACGCTTGCCAAACACTTGGAAACCCTTCCGGACATGCCGATCAGGCATATTCCGTATTTTCTACCTAAACCTAAAGAGGCGCACGAAATCAGTGCGCCTGCGCCACCTCCTGCGGAGGTTCGCCCCTATTTTCTTTATGTCGGACGATTAGAAAAGATCAAGGGAGTGCAAAACTTGATTCCGGTTTTTCAAAATCGTCCCGAGTATGATCTGCTAGTTGCAGGCGACGGCGAGTACCGCTCCGAGTTGGAAGAGTTAACCGGAACCGCACGCAACATAAAATTTCTTGGACGATTGAATTATGAGAGATTGAGTGAGCTTTATCGCGGAGCCGTCGCGGTCATTGTTCCATCTATTTGCTACGAGACGTTCGGCATTATCATCATCGAAGCATTCTCGATGAAAACGCCTGTTATCGTCAATAATCTGGGCGCGCTGCCTGAGGTGGTAGAGGACAGTAACGGCGGATTTATTTACAACGATCTTGAAGACCTCGCCCTCGCGGTGGATAAACTGGCGAAGGAAACCGCCCTGCGAAGCGAGCTTGGAATGAAGGGCTACAAAGCTTACCTGAAATATTGGACGGAGGATGTTCATATCCTTCAGTACATGAATTTGATCCACGAAATGCAAGAAAAACGCATTAATGAATCGAATTCGGCTGTGTGCGAATACACATTCGACATGGAGTTTGCGGAGTAAGCACGCAAATAATGCGTGGGGCGTTTTAACGGTTACAAACTCAGGATATGGGCAATACATACGCGGGCAAGAGCCAAATCTCGATCCTGACTTACCATGCACTTGATGACAGTGGGTCGATTGTTTCAACGTCGCCCGGCGTGTTTCAGGCGCAGATGCGTTATTTAAGCGAAGCCGGCTTTAATGTAGTTTCATTTGGTGAAGTTGTCGCACACCTTAACGAAGGGCGGCCGCTGCCAGCGAGGACAGTAGCGATCAGTTTCGATGATGGTTACAAAAGTGTTTACACGGAGGCTTTCCCCGTCTTACGGCAGTACGGGTTTACAGCCACCGTATTTCTCATCGCGGATTATTGCGGCAAGTATAATGATTGGCCTGGGAATTTGCCGTCGCTGAAGCGGCTTCCGCTACTTTCGTGGAGCGAGATCAAAGAAATGCAGAAGTACGGAATTGAGTTCGGCGCTCACACCATGACCCATCCCGACCTGACCCGTTTGGCCGAGTGGCGTGTGGACTATGAAATGAGGCAATCGAAGTGTACAATTCAAGATCATCTTGGCGAAGAAGTTGTAGTTTTTGCTTACCCTTACGGCAAGTATAATCGAAGCGTTAAGGAGACGGCGCGAAAACACTTTCGCGGAGCGTGTTCCACACAACTAGGGCGGATTGATGGCAGAAGCGATGTCTATCTTCTAAATAGAGTTGACGTGTACTATCTTTCGCGTCCCGGTCTGTTTAGAAGGTTGCCGAGAAACGATCTCGCTGCATATCTAAAGATAAGACAGGCTCTTCGTAATCTGAAACAATATTTCTGATTGTGAGCGCCATTAGACGTTTATTACGTAATCGAAAGGTAAATATGAACATCGCAACCCGAATTAAACGCCACGCGCGGCTGTCCATGATGTCCGGCAGTTATCAGGAGCGGCAGACCCCGCCGTTTATGATCGTATTCATCAACTCGATCTGTAACTTAACCTGCGAGCATTGCTTCTACTGGCGCAATCTCAACCAGCGAAATGACTTAACTTACGATGAGTTTAAGAAACTCTCGCTTGAATTGGGTCAATTTGAGAACCTTAATCTGTCCGGCGGCGAGCCGTTCATCAGGGGCGACTTTGCAGAAGTCTGCGCGCTGTTTCTTGAGAATAACGGCGTGAAACAGATCTACGTGCCGACCAACGGATATTTCACCGAGCGAACGGAAAAGCAACTCCGTCAGGTGTTGAAGTCTAAGACGCTCCAGCTTTTCGCCTGTGAAATATCGCTGGACGGAATGCCGGAATACCATAACCGATTTCGCGGCAATCCCAAGTCGTTCTCGAAGGCGATGGAAACTTACGCGATGCTGGCGGAGTTACAAAAGGAAGACTCGCGCTTGCGAATTCACGCCAACACCGTCGCCATGAGCGAGAACATGGACGAGATATGGCAACTGACCGAATACCTACATAACAATTACCCGGCGATAGAGCATCACAACCTCGCCGTGATTCGCGGCGACCGCAAAAACGCCTCGCTGCAAGGTCCTGCGCTGCAGCAGTACAAAGAGCTTTATAAACACGTCAAGGAAGTTTGGCGGGATCGTGAGCGCGAGCGTTTCGGATCGAGCGTCGAGCCGATGTTGCAGTGGGCCAAGGTTAAAACCATTGAATCGGAATCGCAGTATGTTCCGTGCACGGCCGGCACCTTGACGGGCGTCGTCTATGCTAATGGCGATGTGAGCGTTTGCGAAACGCACCACCCGCTCGGAAATCTCCGCGAGAAGAGCTTCTTTGAAATGTGGGACTCGGAAGAAGCCAAAGCTCTGAGGGCGCAAATCCGCGCCAAGCAGTGTTACTGCACGAACGAAGTGTTTCTCTGGCCGAGCATCGTTTTCCAACCCGTGCAGCTCACGCGCGCGTTGATCAAATCGAAGCTGTAAGACTACGATCACGACAGCGCGTCCTTCGCTCGTGATCTCCCCTCGTAAGAACTGATGATGCGCCCACGTTTACGCCCTGCGCCAGATAGCAACGCCGCTTATCCTTCCTCGCTGCTACCGCCGTTGCGCGATGTTGCTTTCGTGTGCCCGGTGTGCCGCGAAAATCTTACTGTCCCGCACGAAAAGGAAGCTTACCATTGTCCGGGCTGCGCGAGGGATTACCCGCTTCACGGCGGCATCCCCGACTTTCGCGTGTTTCCCGATCCTTTCCTCAGCTTTCAAGAGGATCACGACCGCACCGAGATCGTTTTGGCCGCGCTTGAGCGTTACCCGTTGGAGCGGCTGCTTGAGCATTACTGGAGCTTTAGCGATATTACGCCCGTCGCCTTGCGCCCTAAATTTATCCGCAGCGCCCTACTCGGCGAGCACCGTGCTGGTCGCAGCCTCCGCCTCTTGTCGGATGGCACAGTTGAACGCCCGGTCACAGCGCGTCGGGTGTTGGAGATCGGTTCCGGCACCGGAAACTTTCTTGCCGTCGCCACGCCTCAGTATGAGCTGGTGATCGGGACTGACATCGCTATGCGCTGGCTACACGTCAGCCGTCGCCGCTTCATGGATAAGGGACTGCCTGTCCCCCCGCTCGTCTGTTGTTGTGCTGAGTATCTGCCGTTTCCCGACAATTCTGTTGATTTGATCGTGACGGCTTCGACGCTTGAGTTTGTGCGGGACAAGGAGAAGATGCTCGCTGAGTGTGCGCGCACGCTCGAAGCCGACGGCGTGCTGTATGTCAATACGGTCAATCGCTATTCGGTCGCCAAAGACCCTTACGCCTATCTCTGGGGCGTCGGTTTCTTGCCACGCGCATGGCAGGCTCGTTACGTGCGCTGGCGGCGCGGCGCACACTACGAAAAGATCAAGCCGTGTTCGCTCGGCGAACTAAACAAAGTTGCGAGAAAATTCTTTGCGAGCAGAAAGTATGCGCTACCGGAGGTTGACATTGAAGCGTTAAGCGAGTTTTCACCCGCAACCCGCCTGCAAGGGCGTATTTATTCTTCGCTCAGGAGAGCGCCCGTTTTCAAATCGCTTCTGCAGCGTATCGGTCCAAGCTGGGATGCGCTATTTCGCAAGATCTAATGCGGACTTTGGGACAACGCTTTGTTTTCTTGCTGCTCCAGCTAGAGCTTTCGTAAGGACAGCTTTCGATAATGGAAAATCAAATCTTCATATCAGTTATCGTTCCTGTTTATAACGGAGAAAAATTTCTCGCTCAATGTCTCGACGCGATCATCGCATCTTCATATCAATCATTTGAACTACTCGTTGTAGATGATCGCTCGACAGACAGAAGCGCGGAGATAGCCCGCCAAAAAGGTGCAGCAATTCTGTCCATGACGGAGCAATCAGGACCCGGTGCCGCACGGAACTACGCTGCTCAGAACGCGCGCGGCGAAATTCTATTTTTCGTTGATTCGGATGTGGTTGTGCGGCCGGAGACAATGACTAAAGTAGCCGCCGATTTTTCACGTCGTCCTGACATCGGTGCCGTGTTCGGTTCTTATGATGACGATCCGGCGGAAAAGAATTTCCTCTCACAGTACAAAAATCTATATCATCACTTTGTTCACCAGCAGTCCAGTAGTGAAGCCGTCACATTCTGGGCCGGATGCGGGGCGATTCGACGAGAGGTGTTTAATGCGGTCGGCGGATTTGATGCCGAACAGTATTCGAAGCCGTCAATTGAAGATATTGAATTAGGCTATCGAATGACCCGGATGGGCTACCGCATCCTATTAGACAAGGAAATACAAGCCAAGCATTTGAAAGAGTGGAGGCTTAAGTCGCTGCTGCGCGCCGACATTCTGTGCCGGGCGGTGCCATGGTCTAAGTTACTTCTGAAAAACAAGCAGTTAGTCAACGACCTTAATCTAAAAACGTCCGATAGGATTAGTGCGGCGCTCGTCTGTCTATCGCTTTTAATTCTTCCGTTCGTGCTCCTCCAGCCGATGCTCCTCCTCGCTATTCTCTTGCTTTTAACTACTGTTTTACTTTTCAACTACAAGCTGTATAGGTTCTTTCTACGGCAAAGAGGTGTTGCGTTCGCAGCTCTGGCCTTTCCCTTACAACTTTTTTACTACTTGTATAGTAGCGTTGCTTTTGCGTTGATCTGGTTCTTACATAATGTTCGCGCGAAACGCGCTGAAGTTAAAGAAGCGAGTCCTAGCTCTATCTTGCGAGGTTAACCTGTGCCTTCGTCGTTACTTTGAGTTTTTGCTAAAACAATTTCCATCAATAGTATCTGGCTGAAATAAAGTTTATTCCAGAAGCACTATGCTAACTGTTAGTGCCGATAAGATCACGGCCGACTCCACTTCTTTAGAATTATCCGAAAGCACGACTTTCGTAGTTCTGCTTACATCAATTTACTTCATTTTCGCTCTCATCGGAGTTCTCAATCATGAAATGTGGGGAGATGAGTTATATGCATGGTTACTAGCAAGAGATAGTTCGTCCATCGTTGAGCTGGTTAAAAATGTGAGATACGAGCGACACCTCAGCCTTTGGTATTTGTGTCTCCGTTTAATCACACGGTTTACGCATAATCCGGCGGCAATGCAGATTTCCCACGTCATGCTTGCCACTGGTGTAGTCTTTCTTTTCGCTAAGTTCGCGCCGTTCTCTAAACTTCAGAAAGTGCTCTTCTCTTTTGGATACTTTGCTTTTTACGAGTACGCCGTGATCAGCCGAAACTACGTTCTTGGAGTGCTGTTGGTTTTCTGTTTTTGTACACTATACGTCAAAACCAAAAAGAATTACTTGGCTCTTTCTTTAACTCTTGCCCTGCTTGCCAATACAAATGCGTACAGTTTGATTCTTGCCATAGCAATGTGGTTAACATTAGTCCTTAGCTATTTCATAGGCGTAAGAACCGCTCCGGCTTCTCGTCACACAAGAAGAGTTTTCATTCTAGGTCAATTGATAATAATTTTAAGCATCGTAGCGGCTGTGATACAGCTTCTTCCCCCAGCAGATTACTACTTCGCACCACCACGTTGGGATAAAAATTCCTCCACTCAGTTTTACTTCATAATGGCAATCACAAAGGTTTGGGCAAGCTACTTTCCCCTACCGGATGTATTTAACTTTCACTTCTGGAATACGAACATACTGATGTCTGTTTCAGACAATTTTTATAGGAGGGCGGGTGCGCCCTTATCGCTTCTGTTACTGGCTTTATCAACAGCTTTCTTAATC
>MWVX01000745.1_pt1 | contig 10612 bp, 8 predicted proteins | sample 1047311 | NCBI WGS metagenome assembly MWVX01 (sample SAMN06349984, study PRJNA376086) | soil metagenome | isolation source: MtG-4 sample Antarctic (ecotone) soil | place: Antarctica | collected 2015-01-13
TTCAGGAGTTTTTACCTGCAGTCCCAAGGTGCAGACTATGCTGTTTTCACAGGACTGATTTCAACTTTATTAAATGTGTCGGAGGTCGCCTTTCAGAAGTTGCAAAATGGGCAGTTTGTTACGCTGCTGTCTTTGCGAAACCCGGCAACTACTATTATATCCTTTACTGATAGTTTGCTGGGAATGATGCGGTAGCATATGATTTAAGTGTAAGACAAAATCCATCACTTGTTCATGTTTTTTCAGCAGGGAATTTGGGTACGGATAACTCTTCTTCCGGCATATATAAGGGATTAGCTGGGGTTGCAAACCTTACTGGTAGTTTCAAAATGGCTAAAAACATTATTACAGTGGGGTCAACGGATTCTTTTAATAAAGTGGAAACCCGCAGTTCAAGAGGTCCTGCCTTCGACGGAAGGGTAAAGCCTGACGTTGTCGCTTATGGAGAAGATGGCAGCTCAGGAGCTGCTGCACTGGTTTCAGGCTCTGCTGTGTTAGTGCAACATGCATACAAAATCAATTATGGTTCACTTCCAACTGCAGCCCTGGTAAAGGCGATCTTATTGAATAGTGCAGATGATGCGGTCGCTCCTCACGTAGATTTCGTATCTGGTTATGGGAGCCTTAATACATACAATGCCGTAACAACAGTGGTGAATAAACGTTTCACAGAAGGTTCAGTGGCAAAAAACCAGATGAAAAACTTCTCCCTTGTTGTACCACCAGGTATTGCTTTGTTAAAAGTGCTGGTAACGTGGACTGATACCGCTGCAGCTGTTAATTCCCCAAAGGCTTTAGTTAATGACATTAACGCAGTGTTAGTATCAAATAATACCGGTGAAAGATGGTTGCCCTGGACCTTAAACTTTTCTTCCAATAAAGATTCCTTGATGTTACCTGCAACACGCAGAAAGGATACAATCAATAATGTGGAGCAAATAACGATTGACAATCCTCCGCCGGGAATATATTCATTATTGGTGGAGGGGACTAATCTGCTTTCTGCTTCACAAGATTATGCAATAGCCTATCAAATAGATACAGTAAATCATTTTCTCTGGTCTTATCCTTCTTCGCCGGATGTACTTGTTGCTTCAGAAAAAAATGTGATCCGCTGGCAATCTAATATTGAAGGAAAAGGTATCCTTGAATATTCTTATGATGGCAGGCTATGGCAAAAGATTTCGGATAGCGTCAATTTACCTGATCAATATTTCCGATGGCAAGTACCCGATACAATTAGTACAGCTCTGCTCAGAATAAAAACAATTCATACGAATACCTCTTTTGTTTCGAACAGTTTTGTAATATCCAAACCTGTTGAAATATCCGTTGGATTTAATTGTTCCGATTCTGTTCTGCTTACCTGGAATTCAATCAACGCCCTGCGCTATATTGTGTATAGCCTTGGAGAGAAATTTCTTGAGCCGATACGGGTGAGCACCGATACTTTTATTGTGCTCCCCAAGGCTTCATTCCCTTCCTTGTATTATAGCGTTGCGCCTTTCATTAACAACAAGCCTGGGCTAAGGAGCTATACAGTTAATTATACTACTCAGGGAGTGGACTGCTACTTCAGGAGTTTTTACCTGCAGTCCCAAGGTGCAGACTATGCTGTTTTCACAGGACTGATTTCAACTTTATTAAATGTGTCGGAGGTCGCCTTTCAGAAGTTGCAAAATGGGCAGTTTGTTACGCTGCGGTCTTTGCGAAACCCGGCAACTACTATTATATCCTTTACTGATAGTTTGCTCACACAAGGTGTAAATACTTATCGCTTACAGATCAGGCTTATTAATGGCTCAATCATCAACAGTAATGAAGTCATTACATATTCTTTTTCCCATACCGGTATTTTTATTTATCCAAACCCTGTAAAAGCCGGTCAGCCGGTCAATATTATCTCAAACGGCATCAGCGGAAACAAGCTTGAGGTTTATAATGCAACAGGAGCCTTAATAGGTAAGGTTGACTTGCGGTTCACAAATACGCAGATACAGTCCCAAAGCTTATCTGCAGGAGCTTACTTTTTTAAAATAATCAGTAATGAAGGCATGATAATTACGCAGAAAGTGATAGTTTACTAAGCATTCATTTTCATGAATAAGTTTAGGAACCTACAATGTATTCAACACATCATTCATGCTGCGTACAGCATCTGCACTCTTGGTAAATAATTGCTGCTCACTTGCATTAAGCTTATAATCTATTATTTTTTCCCATCCGTTTTTTCCGATCACGACTGGCACACCAAGGCAAATATCACGTTGTCCATATTCGCCTTCGAGCGAGACGCAACATGCATATAATCTTTTTTCATCGCGGACAATACTTTCCACCAATGCAGCACCTGCAGCACCTGGAGCATACCATGCGGATGTGCCAATCAACTTAGTAAGTGTAGCGCCACCAACCATTGTATCACTTACCACTTTTTGTTGTTTTTCTTCGTTTAAAAATTCGGAAACCGGAATACTGTTCCAGGTAGCATAACGGATCAATGGGATCATGGTGGTATCTCCATGACCACCAATAACAATTGCATTCAGATCATTAGGGGAACATTGTAAAGCCTGGCTGAGATAATATTTAAACCTGGAGCTATCGAGTATGCCGCCCATTCCAATGATCCTGTTTTTGGCAATGCCGCTGGATTGCAATGTCAATTGCGTCATTGTGTCCATGGGATTGGAGATAACAATAATAATGGCATCAGGAGAATGGTGCAAAATACTTTGCGTAACACCTTTTACAATATTTGCATTCGTACCAATTAAGTCTTCCCTTGTCATGCCTGGTTTACGGGGTATGCCCGAAGTGATCACTACTACATTTGAATCTTTGGTATTAGAATAATCATTGGTACTTCCGGAAATTTTGGTGTCAAAGCCGAGCAGGGTAGAGGTTTGCATCATATCCATAGCCTTCCCTTCAGCAATACCTTCTTTTATATCAAGCAATACAAGCTCTTCACATAATTCTTTTCTGGCTATATTATCTGCTACGGTTGCACCTACTGCACCTGCACCCACCACGGTAATTTTCATAAACGAAGTTTTATAAAATAATCAAAAAGATTTGTGGACGAAGATAAGTGAGTTTAAAATTGATAATAGCGCCAACGAAATGAATTAGCCTTTTCGTTTTTTTGTCATGGCTGAATTCTTAATAAAAACTTCAATGACTTTTGGTATAGACATAGCCCCTTCAAAGCCCATTATCAGATCGCCGTTCTTTTTATAAAAGGCCATGTAAGGCAAACTTTTAATTCCATAAAAAGGAGGCAAAAGAAAATAAATATCTTTTCCTATCACCAGGTTGGGCAGTGTGTTTAAGCCATATTTTTTACTAAAGGCATTGATTTCAGATATGCTGTACATCGTTGCCATTACAATATGGATGTTCTTGTGTAATTCTTTATATTTCAAAAGTTCTTCTGCTGTCTGCTGGCAATGATTGCATTCAGGGCTGAACACCATAATCAATACCTGTTCATGAGGCAAATTGGCTTTAGTATAAATAGTTGTACTGTCACCTAATAATATATGCAAGGGCGGATGTGTTGGAAATCGTTTGTATGGAGGAGTTGTAGAGTCTATCTGAGCATTGACTTGCCAAAACATGAAACTTAAAATAAAAATCAATAAATTTCTCATAGGCAAAGAAACTAAAAATGCAGTTACTGCTGTTGTTTCAGAAGCGAAACCTAATGACTCTGCGAACGGCTCTGTATGTGCAAAAAGCGCATCTGTGCATTTTTCTCATTGATAGCATAATTCATTTTTAATTTTAATCAGCGACAACATTGGATTAATTGACAGAAATGAGACAATAGAAACGTGCAGCCTATCAGGATTAATTCCTTAAATTGACCCTCTTAATTAGGATCATGAAATATTTTTCTATACTGATTTTTGTTTGTTCTTCCCTTTTATCTCAAGCTCAAAATAAAAAGGATACCATTAATCAGATACAGCAATGGGCTAAATGGTATGATCTGAATTTTACTTCCGACGAGGGTGATTCAATGATGCAAAACCTGGCCGACTTTCATCGTACATACCAGGCAATGCACAAAACATATCCTGATAATAGTTTAGCCTATCCATTTGCTTTTCAACCCGCACCTGTCGGTTTTATTATTCCTGCTAAACAACAGAAGATTGACTGGATAATACCGGATATATATAAGCCTGCTAATATCAATGAACTCTCGTTTTACTCCATTCCGCAGTTGGCAAGCCTGATTAAAAATAAAAGAATGACATCGGTGGAAATGACGAAGTACTTTTTACAACGTTTAAAAAAATGGGGCGATACACTGGAAAGTGTGATCACGCTTACAGAAGACCTTGCATTGCATGAAGCAAGTCAGGCTGATGCGGAAATAAAAAAGGGAATATACCGCGGGGTCTTACATGGCATACCCTATGGATTAAAGGATCTTTTTGCAGTAAAGGGGTATAAAACCACATGGGGTTCTACACCATATATGAATCAAACCGTTGATGAAAATTCTTATGTCTATACTCAATTAAAAAAAGCAGGTGCAGTGCTTTGCGCTAAGCTCTCATTAGGTGCACTTGCTTACAACAATAAATGGTTTGGTGGGGAGACTAAAAATCCCTGGAACTTGTCGCAAGGTTCAAGTGGTTCTTCAGCTGGTTCGGCAGCTTCGGTAGTTGCCGGATTATTGCCGTTCACCATCGGCACAGAAACATTAGGCTCCATTGTATCACCTTCTTCCAGAACCGGGGCTACGGGCTTACGGCCTACATTTGGCACCATCAGCAGAAGCGGCGGAATGGTATTGTGCTGGAGTCTCGATAAGCCGGGCCCTATTTGCAGAAGCGCAGAGGACGACGCTATCGTATATTATTATCTAAAAGGTACTGATGGAAAAGACCCCGGCGCAGTGGATCATGCATTTAATTACAACCCGAAAAGGGACATTAAAAAATTACGCATTGCCTATGCATCAAACTATTTTGACAGGCTTACAAAAGATGCGATGGAGTGGAAGGTTTTGGACGCTTATCGTGCTATGGGTGTTGAACTAAAACCTGTTGTGTTTCCGGATTCTGCAGTTTATCCTTTCAATATTATAGGTATTGTGTTAAATGCTGAATCAGCAGCAGCCTTTGACGAGCTTACACGTTCTGATAGAGATAGCCTTATAGAACGGCAGGACAAAGCATTCTGGCCAAACAGCTTTCGCTCTGCACGTTTTATTCCTGCAGTTGAGTATATCAATGCCAATCGCTACCGCTCCCTGCTTTGTACACAAATACAAGCATTCATGAAAAACTATGATGTCGTGATTGTACCCACTTTCTCAGGAAGACAATTATCAATAACAAATCTCACAGGTAATCCCGTAGTGTGTATGCCTATCGGCTTCACTAAAAGCGGTAATCCTGCAAGTATCACATTGATAGGAAACTTATACGATGAGGCCTCTATACTCGAAGCTGCAAAAGCATACCAAAATAAAACGGATCACCATAAAAAGCATCCTGCAAAATTTATTTTTTGATCCTTATTATCTCTTAATTATGAGCAATCCTTACTTCTATATTTTATTCCTTTTTTTAGTATCCGCTTGCGGAGGTCCTGTAGAAGCTGACCTAATCATTTACAATGCAAAAATTTATACGGTTGATTCTGCATTTTCCATAAATGAAGCAATGGCAATAAAAGGAGGGAAAATAGAATCAGTAAATACATCCAAAGAAATCCTCGAAAAATACACTTCAAAAAATAAAATTGATGCACAAGGCAAAGCTATTTACCCCGGTTTTATTGATGCGCATGCACATTTTTACAATTATGGTTTGAGCCTGAAAAGAGCGGACCTGACAGGCACTGTAAGTTGGGATGAGGTCCTCACTAAGCTCCAGGCATTTGCAACTGAAAACAAAGATGGATGGTTAGTTGGGCGTGGATGGGATCAGAATGACTGGACGGTAAAGGAGTTTCCTTCCAAGGAGAAACTTGATAACCTTTTCGCTGACCGGCCTGTATTACTTACAAGAGTGGACGGCCATGCGGCCATTGCCAATCAGAAAGCACTTGATCTTGCCGGTATTAAAGCCGGTCAAACACTTACAGGTGGAACAGTGGAAGTAAGGGGCGGAAAACTAACAGGCCTGCTGATAGATAATGCCGTAGATCTTGTTTCAACTAAAATGCCACCAGTTGATAATACGCAAATCAAAGAATCATTAGAGGCCGCACAGGAGAAATGCTTTGCGGTCGGACTCACTACAGTAGATGATTGCGGACTTGATGCAAAAGAAGTATTACTGATAGACAGTTTTCATAAAAATGGAGCCCTTAAGATGCGCATTTATGCGATGCTGAGTGATGCGAAAAGCAACTATGATTTTCTTTTTGAAAAAGGAAAAATAAAAACTGATCATTTAAATGTGCGTTCCTTTAAGGTGTATGCTGACGGGGCTCTGGGATCGAGAGGCGCTTGCTTATTAGATCCATATAGTGACAGGCCTGAGTGGACAGGATTTTTATTAAGCACACAACAACATTTTGATTCGGTGGCTAATATTTTGAGCGGCAAAGGTTTTCAAATGTGCACCCATGCTATCGGAGATTCTGCCAACAGAATAGTATTGAATATTTATGCTAAATATTTAAAAGGTAAAAATGATTTGCGCTGGCGTATAGAACATGCGCAGGTAGTGAACAAGGATGATTTTACCACTTTTAATAAATACAGCATAATACCATCAGTACAACCAACGCATGCTACCTCAGATATGTATTGGGCAGGTGACAGGCTGGGTAATGAGAGGGGGAGAGGCGCTTATGCGTACAAACAATTGTTGCAACAAAATGGCTGGATGCCATTAGGTACTGATTTTCCGGTAGAGGACATATCGCCTTTCGAAACATTTTACGCCTCAGTCTTCAGGCAGGATGCTAAAGATTTTCCAAGGGATGGATATCAAATGGATAATGCACTGTCGAGGGAAGAAGCAATCAGAGGGATGACGATATGGGCAGCAAAAAGCAATTTTGAGGAAGGAGAAAAAGGTAGTATCGAAAAAGGAAAATTTGCTGATTTTATCATTCTTGACAAAGACCTCATGCTGGCTCATCAAAAAGAAATTTTAAAAACAACAGTACTCGCAACTTATATCGGTGGGGCAAAAGTTTATGAAAAGAGCCAATAATGAAATGTAGATCCATAATTTTTGCTTTCTCATTTTTCGTAGTTGGCCTTTGTGCTGCACAAACTAAAAAGCGTGTCATCTTTTTTGGTGATTCCATTACCGAACTTGGTCTAAAAAAGGATGGTTTTATTTCTATCCTTCGGGATTCATTAAGGAAAAAAAATCTGAACGACAAATATGAATTGATAAGTTCCGGAATCAGCGGAAACAAAGTTTATGACTTGCTTTTCAGGCTTGAGCAGGATGTTATATCTCTCAAACCTTTTTTAGTTTTTATCTGGATAGGCGTAAATGATGTGTGGCATAAAAGCTCATTAGGAACAGGAACAGATGCTGATAAATTTGAAATTTTTTACCAGACTATCATTACCAGGTTAAAAGAAAAAAAGATTACTCTGGTTCTCTGTACGCCAGCAGTTGTAGGTGAAAAGTGGGATACAACTAATGAATTGGATGGAGGACTCAATAAATATTCCGGCATTATTCGTGATTTAGCACAAAAAAATGCCTGTTCAATAATAGATTTTCGCAAGATATTTCTGTCCTACTTATTTGAAAACAATAAGAGCAATAATGAAAGGGGCATACTCACTTATGACAAAGTACATTTAAATAAACAGGGTAATGAACTGGTAGCGGCAAGCTTTTTGACTTATATGGCTCAACAGTAACGTTTAGTTGAAAAAGCCATAATTTTCAAATGGCATAAATTTGCATCTTTTTTTTAAAATATGATTAGGATTGCCGTTTTAGATCTTTATGAAGGCCATGTGAACCAGGGTATGCGGTGCATACGGGAAATCATTAACCAATGGAGTGAATACTATCATCTAGATGTGGAATGGGATGAATTCGAAGTACGCCGGTTTCGGAAAGTTCCGGATACTTCTTATGATATTTATATTTCCAGTGGTGGCCCCGGAAGTCCTCTGGAAAGCATAGGATCGGAATGGGAAAAAGTTTATTTCCAATGGCTCACAGGTATTGAACAATGGAATAGCGATCCCTTAAATACCTCCAAAAAATTTGTATTCTTTATTTGTCATTCTTTCGAGCTTGTGTGCCGCCATTATGGGATAGGTGAAATCGCTAAAAGAAAATCAACTGCATTTGGTGTATTTCCTGTACATGTATTGCCGGCGGGGCAGGCCGATATTGTATACCAGGGGCTACACGATCCTTTTTATGTAGTGGACAGCCGTGATTGGCAGGTAGTGCATCCTGACTTTGACCGCTTAGGTACATTAGGGGCACAAGTATTATTTATAGAAAAATACAGGCCTCATGTTCCATATGCTCAGGCTATCATGGGTGTTCGCATAAATGATTTTATGATAGGTACACAGTTTCACCCGGAAGCCGATGCTGTTGGTATGAGTATGTACCTGCAGACAGAGGAAAAAAAGAAAACTGTTATTGAAAACTATGGCGAAGAAAAATATCAGAAAATGCTTGATGGCCTTAACGATCCAAACAAAATAATGAGGACCTATAACCACATTCTTCCAAACTTCTTAAATCACGCTGCACATCAACTTCAATTGACAGAAGTCGTTTAGAAAGATTATTCCTTAACTTAATTCCAAATTAAGGAATTATGGTAAAGGAAATTCGGACTGAATACAACCAGGAATTTTCGAAAGAAAAATATGAAAAATTTCTCGCTGAACTCAATAGTGTTCATCCCGGCCAGCTGGATTTCAGGATAGCCGAAACCCCCCTTTTCATTCCGGCAGAATTCACTAAAAAAATGCTGGATGCCTGCGAGCATATAATTGATATAATCACACAACCTGCTTATGCTCTTCAAAGTGCTCAATCCATACCGGAAAAGTTGCGTGTGCTAAATGAAGATAGTCAGCCCCACTTTATAGCATTTGATTTCGGAATATGTGCTAATGAGCGGGAAGAGCTGGAGCCTCAATTAATAGAAATGCAGGGCTTCCCAACCATTTTTGCCCATCAGGTATTGCTTCAGGAAATACATGCACGTCATTTCAGTCATCCTGAAGGATATAGTTGTTATCTCAATGGGTTTGATAAAGAATCATACCTGTCGCTCTTAAAAAAAATTATTGTCAATGAATCAGAAGATGAAAATGTGGTACTTCTTGAAATCTTTCCTGAACAACAAAAAACCAGGATTGACTTTCGATGTACCGAACAGTATTTAGGTATCAAAACAATTTGTCTTACGGATCTGATACAGGAGGGGAAAAATCTCTTTTATAAAAATAAGGGCAAGAAAGTCAAGATCGAACGCATTTATAACCGATTGATTTTTGATGATCTGTTTCAACAACCACACGAAGTACAGGAGAAAGGAAAAATATTTCAACAGGACTTAAATGTTGTATGGGTACCACATCCCAATTGGTTTTACCGAATCAGTAAGTATTCATTACCATTCATAAGGCATGCTTATGTCCCTGCAACTTTTTTTTTAAATGAAATGGAAGTTTTACCGGACGATCTTGAAAATTATGTTGTGAAACCGTTATTCTCTTTTGCAGGTCAGGGTGTTATTATCGATGTAACCCGAAAGCAAATAGAAAATATAAAAGATCCGCAAAACTGGATCCTCCAAAAGAAAGTAAATTATGCTGCTGTAATCGAGACGCCTGATCAGCCTGCAAAAGCTGAAATCAGGTTATTTTACTTTTGGGAAGAAGGTAAATCAAGGCCTATTGCCACAAATAATTTAGCCCGGCTCAGCAAAGGAAAAATGGTGGGCGTTCGATATAATAAAAACATGGAGTGGGTAGGAGGAAGCTTTTGTTTGTTTCAACAATAACTTATTTATCTACGACTGTATTCTTTAATCTGATCAAGGATAGATAAAAAAGCCTTTGCTGAGATATAACCTTCATGTTGAAAAACGATTTCATTTTTGTTATTCAAAATACAAATGCCGGGATACGCTATTTCTCCATTTATGGTTCCAAGCTCTTTAGCTAAATCATGTACGCCTGTCCTGATGCCGGTGGGCCTGTATTTGAAAAAATGTTCACGAAAAAAATATCATTTTTTGTTTCTATATCAAAACTCACAAAATAAAAATTTTGCTGAAGCAATTTCATCACTTCTACATTTTTGAGTGTAGTGTTTTTCATAATATCGCAATACTTGCACCATGAGGTATGAAAGAAAACAACAACCGGTTTTTTTTCTAACATTTGCAGACTGTCTAATTGTTTAAACTGCACATTGGCTATTTGTGTAAATGATATTTGTGGCTTTAACAAGGTGGCAGCTAACAGCAAAAAGAAAAGGTGTGTTTTTAACTCTTTCATTGTCGGGTATCTCATTATTTTGTTTGGATCGTTAAGGCCATCAAGCATTTTCTGATATTTTTCTTCGCCATAGTTTTCAATAACAGTTTTCTTTTTTTCCTCTGTCTGCAGGTACATACTCATACC
>MWVX01000746.1_pt1 | contig 10596 bp, 8 predicted proteins | sample 1047311 | NCBI WGS metagenome assembly MWVX01 (sample SAMN06349984, study PRJNA376086) | soil metagenome | isolation source: MtG-4 sample Antarctic (ecotone) soil | place: Antarctica | collected 2015-01-13
TATCTATCGTAGAAAAGTGTTTAATCTTAGTTTGCTCTATCAGCCGATAATCCGAGCAAACGGGAGTGTGATAAAGAGAGTGGCTTTTGTATCAGTTAATAATAACGAATCTATCGAGAGTGCGCTGCGCCGTTTTAAGCGCAAAGTGATTACCGAAGAAATTATCAAGGATTTAAAAAAACACGCGCATTTCATTCCGCCCGGTCAAAAGGCGAAACTTAAATCGGCGAATGCTCGCAAGCGTAACCGCAAGCGTTTCCGTCCGACGCGTCCGATGAATCAAAATCAAAATAGATAATTTTTATCTTTAAAATCAAACTAAAGATGCGCCCGGGCGAACAGCGTTTTTAACAAACCATTCGTCATCCGGCGTATCTTTTATTTTTAAATTATTTTCAAAAAAATGAGTTCGGGAAAATATCGGATATTGGTGACCAATGACGACGGCATCCACGCCGAAGGCATTAAGGCGCTCGAAAATGCGCTGCGCGATGTTGGCGATATTTACGTCGTTGCGCCCGAATCGGAAATGAGCGGCGCGTCGCATAGCTTGACCCTTGCTCGTCCACTTCGCATCAGAAAAATTGACGAGCGGCATTGGACAGTCGACGGCACACCGACCGATTGCGTCACGCTTGCCTTAAACAGAATCTTAACTGCTGAGCAGCGTCCGCACATCTGCGCTTCGGGCATTAATCACGGCGCGAATTTGGGCGACGACGCGACTTATTCGGGAACAGTCGCCGGTGCGCTCGAATCGACGATTTTAGGTGTTCCGGGATTGGCGTTTAGTTTGGTTGCAAGCAGAAATTATGATTTTACCGCAGCGGCAAAGGTTGCCGGTGAGATGATTTTGAAGGCTCTCAAAGAAAATCTGCCGGAGGGAACTCTGCTCAACATCAACGTACCAAAGGGCGAACCAAAGGGAGTGCGCGTTACGAAACAAGGTTTTAAGGACGCGCGTCCCGTCATCAGCGAACACACCGACCCGCGCGGTAAACTTTATTATTGGATTGGCGAGGAACGCAACGGTTTTCACGCCGAAGGCGGCACGGACTTTGAAGCAATTGACGAAGGTTACGTCTCCGTTACACCGATGCGCAGCGATTTGACAAATCATCAGGCAATAGCATTATTGAAAAGTTGGGAAATTTAGGTTTTAGGCGATAGGTCTTAATTACTAGGTTGCAATTTTTCATCAATCCAAAATCCAAATTCGAGATATGGATGAATATCAAATACCGCGCGAGCGAATGATTGAGCGTCTGCGCGAGCATTATAAAATCAGAGACGAAAAGGTTTTGGAAGTGATGCAAAATGTTCCGCGTCACCTGTTTGTTCCCGAAGCCTTAAAAACGCAAGCCTACAAAGACAATGCGCTCCCGATTGCTTCAAATCAAACTATTTCGCAGCCGTTTATTGTTGCCCGAATGACCGAACTGCTTGAACTTGGTCTGCAATCGAAAGTGCTGGAAATTGGCGCCGGTTCCGGCTATCAGAGCGTGATTTTATCCAAGTTGTGCCGGAAAGTTTTTGCGATTGAGAGAGTTCCGAATCTTGTCGCGGAAGCTCAAGAAAAATTAAAAAAGCTAAACGTTCAAAATGTTGTTCTTCGCTGTGCGGACGGCACAAATGGGTGGGAATTGAATTCTCCTTTCGACGGAATTCTAGTAGCTGCAGGAAGTCCGGCGGTGCCGCCGCCGCTTTTGAATCAATTGAAAATCGGCGGGCGGCTGGTAATTCCTATTGGAGAAGACCAGAAAACGCAAAAATTAATTCGCGTCACGCGAACCGGCGATAAATTTCAAACCGAGGATTTCGGCGCGTGCGCTTTCGTGCCTTTGATTGGCGAACACGGTTGGCAAAATAACTAAAAACGGGAACAAAAGTGATTCAGTTAAAAGATGTTATGAAACGGCTAGAAAATACTGCGAATCTAGGATTTTTCTCTTTCCGCGTCGTCGTAAATTTTATCAATAACTGCGTGGTATTTTTCATCAACAACTCGTCGTTTAACTTTCAGAGTCGGCGTTAATTCGCCATTGTCAACGGTTAATTCGTTTTCGAGCAGGGCGATTTTTTTCACCTTTTCATAGTGCGAAAGATTTTTTGTCAATTCCGCAATTTGTCTTTCGAGCAAATCAACGATGCGTGGATGAACGCAAAATTCAGCGGGCGATTTTATTTCTAAACTTTTTATACGGGCGTAATTTACAAGTTGTTCAAAATTAGGCACAACGAGCGCGGCGGGGAATTTACGCTCGTTTCCGATTAGAACCACTTGGCTGACAAAGCGCGAAGCCTTAATCATTAGTTCAATCGGCGCGGGCGCGATGTATTTGCCGCCGGAAGTTTTGAAAAGCTCCTTTTTACGGTCGGTAATAATTAAAAAACCGTCTTCATCCAGTTTCCCGATGTCGCCCGTCCTAAACCAACCGTCAGCGGTAAAAGCCTCTTCGGTTGCCTCCGCCTTTTTGTAATAACCGAGCATTACGTTCGGACCTGACACTTCGATTTCGCCGTCTGCCGCGATTCGAACTTCAACATTACGAATCGGCTTTCCGACTGTTCCAAGGCGTTTGTTGAGAAGCGTATTGGTCGTCACGACCGGTGAAGTTTCTGTTAATCCGTAGCCCTGCAAAATCGAAATACCGGCGCCCGTAAATATCAAGTAAATATCATCCGAGAGCGCCGCACCGCCCGTAATGCAAACGCGCAATTTTCCGCCAAAAAAATCTCGCAGTTTGGAAAAAACAAGCCGGTCGGCAATGCTGTATTGAACGGCAAGGAGACGCGGAATCAATTGCTTTTTCTCGGTTCGCAAAGCATATTCCTTGGCTACTTCAATCGCCCAATCGAAAATTGTCTCTTTAACCTGACTTTCCTGCGCGGCTTTTACTTTCGCCCTGGCATAAACTTTTTCAAAAATGCGCGGCACGCCGACAAAAATGGTCGGCGCGACTTCACGTAAATTATCCGCCGCTTTTTCGATTGACTCAGCATAGTAAACCGCTGTTCCGTTCAAAATATAGCCATACATTCCCGAACGCTCGAAAACGTGTGAGAAAGGCAAAACTGAAAGTGGTCTGTCTTGAGACGTAAAACTAAATTCCACACCTGCATTTAGCACGTTTGCGATTAAATTGGCGTGGGTGAGCATGACACCTTTCGGCTCGCCGGTGGTGCCGGAAGTATAAATTAGCGTCGCGACATCGTTCGGCTCAACCGCTTTTATTAATTCATTAATCAGATGCGGTTTTTCGGCTTTCAATTTTTCGCCAGTTTTTTCCAATTCTTCGAGCGAAATCGCGTTTTGTGCGTCAACATCAGTGAAGTCAAAAAAGACGAGTTTTTCCAGTGTCAAACATTCGGGCAAAATTTCTTTGACGCGCTGAAAAGTTTCTTTATTTTCGAGGAAAAATATTTTCGCGCCCGAATCTTTGATTATGTATCGAACCGAATTCGGCGCAAGCGTCGTGTAAATCGGCGCGTCAATGATTCCGGCAAACTGGCAGCCGGCATCCACCAAAGTCCATTCGGGAGAATTCGCCGCGAGCAGCGCGATTCGGTCGCCTTTTCGCAAACCCAACGAATAAAGTCCGAGCGCGATATTCTCGATGCGCGAAATCATTTCCGTCGAAGAAATCCGGTGCCACGCGCCGTCTTTTTTATAATTTAGAGCATCTGCGCGATTGAATTCAGCGGAGGCTTTTAGAAACAGTTCAGCCAGCGTTCGCGGCTCATCCGCATTAACGGAAACATGCTGAACGATTTGCTTTACTTGGTTTTCCGCCTGGCTCTGCATAAATTTAGGTGTCAAATTTAATTTAGAAACTGAAATCTGGAATTTGGAATTACTTGCTTAAGACTCCGCCGAAAAAGATTTTCAAAACCTCGTCCGCTATCGGCGCTAATGGATAAGGCTTCTTTGACAAAATCCAGTTCGTCACCATTTCGTCTAACGCGCCAAAAAGAATTTTTGAGCAAACCGTGGCGTTTAAATCTTTACGAAAAATACCTGTTTGCTGTCCCTCTTCAATTGTTTGATGAATTATTTCCAGGTATTCGGCGAAACCGGCGGCGGAGAATTCCTCCATAAACTTGGTCGAACCGCGCAGTTCAACTTGAAAGACAATCGCTAAGTTGCGGTCTGCTCCAAGTTTTTCGAGATGCAATTCGGCGATTCTTTGCAATCTTTCAGCAGCTTCTTTTATTTCTGAAATTTCGCGCTTGCCTTCGCTGATAAATTCTTCCATCGCGCGGTCAAAAATCGAATGCAGAATTTCGTCTTTGCTTTTAAAATAGAGATATACCGTGCCGTCGGCGATTCCCGCTTCACCAGCGACGTCGGCGACTTTTGAATTAAAGAAACCCTTTTGGGCAAAAACTTTGACTGCGGCATTTAAAATCGCTTCGCGTTTGTCAGAGATAACCGCGCGAGCCGCTCCGTTTGTGCGGGTTGAACGTGACATATTTCCCCTGAAATGCTGAATGGCTATTCATTCATTTTTATGAGAGTAACTGGAAAATATGATTTTGGCAAACTTTTTTATCTCTTGCGGAGTTTTTCTCTATCTAAGCATCAAGAACTGCGTCAAATTATTGGGCGTAACCGTTTGGATGCGCTAGATGCCACGCCCACGCGCTTTCGATGATTGATTCGAGATCGGGGAATTGTGGATTCCAACTTAAAACTTCGCGTGCTTTCTTCGCGTCGGCAACAAGGCGAGAAGGGTCGCCCGCGCGACGCGGAGCGATTTTCGATTCAATATTTTTGCCTGTCATTTTTCTTGCCGCTTCGATGACTTCGGCGACTGAATAGCCGCCGCCGTTGCCGAGATTGACAAATTGAGAATCACCGCCGCCGCGTAAATACTCTAGCGCCAGAATGTGTGCCTGACTCAAATCCGAAACGTGTATGTAATCCCGGATGGCAGTGCCGTCGGGCGTTGGGTAATCGTTGCCGAAAATTGAAATAAATTCTCGTTTGCCTTGTGCGACCTGCAAAATGAGCGGAATCAGATGCGTTTCCGGTTCGTGATGCTCGCCGCACTTTTCGGTCGCCCCGCAAGCGTTAAAGTAGCGCGGCGCAACATATTTCAAACCGTAAGCCGCGTCGTAATCAATAAGGGCGCGTTCAACCATAAATTTCGACCAGCCATATGGACTGGTCGGGAACTGCGGATGCGCTTCGTCAATCGGAACATATTGCGGTTCACCGTAGGTTGCGCAAGTTGAAGAAAAAATAAACTTTTTGACGTCGTTTGCGATTAGGACGTCAAGAAGACGAAGCGTCTCGGCGAAATTGTTTTGATAATAAATCTGCGGTTTTTCAACCGATTCGCCTACAAATGCAAACGCTGAAAAATGCATACAGGCTTCTATTTCGTGACGCTTTACGATCAGCGAAACCAAATCGGAATCACCGATGTTTCCTTCGTAAAAAATTACATCGTCGTCAATCGCCTTTTTATGTCCGTAAGAAAGGTTGTCCAAAACAACCGCCTTTTCGCCCCTTTTGATTAAATCTTCGACAACGACGCTGCCAATGTAGCCTGCGCCGCCGGTAACTAATATTGCCATAATTTACAAGTATAAAATTTTTCGGTTTAAGTTTCGAGAGCCGAACGGCGCGCATCAATTATATTTTCTGTTTTCGGAGCAGCGGCGGCAAAAGATTCGGTTTTGTTATCCGCAATATTTGCTTCGGGCAAAAAATGATTAAGGAGACTACGAATTTTCAGTTTGTCGTTTTCTTCGACCGCTTGTTGAAAATTGCTTAGAATATTAGCGACATCTTCGCCCTTATAAGTCGCAATTTTACCGATAAAAATTTTGGGGTGCCTGGTTTTTAGAAGGTTTTCGCCGGTAATTTCGAGTTCTTCAAAAAGCTTTTCGCCCTGCCGGATGCCTGTAAAAACAATGTCAATGTCTTCGTAAGGCTGAAGACCGGAAAGCCGAATCATATCTTCCGCGAGGTCCAGAATTTTAACCGGCTCGCCCATATCGAGAATAAAAATTTCGCTGCCCGTGCCGATTGCGCCCGCTTGCAAGACGAGTTGCGCGGCTTCCGGGATTGTCATAAAATACCGCGTCATCTGCGGATCGGTGACCGTTATTGCTTTGCCGTTTTGAATTTGTTCACGAAAAATCGGCACTACCGAACCGGTCGAGCCAAGCACGTTGCCGAAACGAACCGCCATATAATGCGTTGGATAAATCCGGTTTAAATCCTGCAAGACAATTTCCGCGATGCGTTTTGACGCGCCCATTATGCTCGTCGGATTAACGGCTTTGTCGGTGGAAATTAAAACAAAATCCTTCGCGCCGTACTCGCCCGCGAGTTCGCCGATTAACTTGGTCGCAAAAATATTATTTTTTATCGCTTCGGTCGGATTTATCTCCATCAGCGGAACGTGTTTATGCGCGGCGGCGTGAAAGACGACTTCGGGTTTAAATTCTTTGAAAATTTCCCGCATCCGCGGCGCGTCACAGATATCTGCAAGCAGCGGAACGAATTCGGTTTCAGGGAAACTTTTGGTGAGCTCGCGCTCGATTTGAAAAAGAGCAAACTCTGTCCGCTCAATTAGAACAAGGTTTTTAGGATTAAAATTTGTAATTTGCCGGACGAGTTCCGACCCGATAGAGCCGCCGGCGCCGGTTACCATTACAGTCTTGGAAGTCAAAAAATCATGTAAATTTTCGTCGTCGAGCTCGACCGGAGCGCGTCCCAGAAGGTCTTCAATCTGCACGTCGCGAATATGGTTGATCGAAACTCGTCCATGCGCGATTTCATTTAAGCTCGGCACGATTTGTGCTTTGACCGGAATTGCCCGACAGACGTCTAAAATACGCCGAATTTCTTTACTGTTTGCCTGATCGATCGCCAGCACTACCCGGTCAATATGCAATTCGTCGGCAAGGCGCGCCAAATCATCGGTTGTTCCCAAAACTTTGATGCTGCCGACGCTTCCGCCTTTCTTGTACCTGTCATCATCAATAAAACCTTTAATATCGAGTTCGGTATCGGCGCGACCGAGAACTTCCTTGACAGTTGCCGCGCCTAACCTTCCCGCGCCGACAATTAATGTAGACTTAGGAATCTTGCGCCTTTTTCCAATCTGAAACTTTCCCTTTTCGCTCGATTCGTAGTAAAAGCGGCGCAAAACGCGCAGAGCAAGGAGTCCTGCGAAGGCAAAAATCGTGTCCATTAAAATAATTACGAGCGGAACTTGCCAGCGAATAAATCTTTCAGGCGAAAAAAGTAATCTGACTAAAACTAAAATAACGCCCGACATCAACGCGGCTTTGAGAAATGCTTTGATGTCTTCGAGGCTCACGTATCGCCAAATTATCGAATAAGCGCCGACGAGGAAGAGTGACGCAAATTGAACCAGCACAACAAAAGGAAGTTGATTGAGGGCATTATCGACGTAGTAGTCGTTTAACTCAAAATTAAATCGGAAAAGATAGGCAAGAAAAAAAGCGCCGCACAAAACAGCGACATCCGCCAGAAACTGAAACGGACGCCGCAGAAACCAAAAACGCTCTTCAGTTTGATTACTCGCGCGCAGACTTTTCATAACAAACAATCGAAGGAATGCTTTTATTGAAATTACTTGGAACGCGCCAAACTGTCAAATTACAGTCTAATTGCAAACTCTCCGGGTACAGTTAACATTTGAGTCATTTTATAACTGCAAATTTTGCGTTCGCAGGTCTTAATTCCGGAGTTATTCCGAGCAACCGATTCGATAAAAGGTTGAATCATAGACGAGATTGGTTTATCCTTTGCTAGAAAAGAAATTATAGAATTAGAGGTTTTATATTATGAAGGTCAGAATTTCACTTTTTTTCGCCCTTTTCGTTGGTCTGTTCCAGATTGGTTTTGGTCAGGAAGTTCTTGTTTCGTCTGATGGACAGCGCGGCTATCTGCTCGGTCCTGGTGATATTGTCACCGGAAAAGTTTTGAACGAGCCGCAATTTGATTTTGTCGCGACAATTGACGAAGACGGTAAATTTCAAGTGCCGTTTTTCGACAAATCAGTTTTCGCCAAATGCCGTACGGAAAACGAACTTCGCGGCGATGTAACGCAGCTTCTGGCAAAATATTTAAGAACTCCGCAGGTCAGCGTGACCGTCACCGAACGCAAAAGCCGCCCGCCCGCAAGTATCTACGGAGAAGTTAAAACTCCCCAGACAGTTGATTTACGCCGGAAAGCGACTTTGCTTGAGCTTTTATCCTTTGCCGGTGGCGTAACCGAAGATGCCGGCGGCACGGTACAAGTTTTTCGGACACAGCCGCTGATGTGTTCTGAAGACGGCGAGGAAGACCCTTTGGCAACAAATAGCGAAGACCGTTTAGAAGTTCCTTCACGGATATATAGCTTAAGCAATATCAGACAGGGGCGTGCGGAAGCAAATCCGGTAATTTATCCGGGCGACGTTATTGTTGTGCTAAAAGCCGCACCGATTTATATCATGGGTGAGGTTATTTTGAGGTCGGAAAAACAGAAGAAAGCGTTGAAGCTTTTAATAATGCCGTGAATTTTAATCCTGATTTTGACAAAGCACGATTTAATCTCGGACGCGCGTATGCCAAACTAGGAGATCTCAATTCGGCAAATGTTCAGCTTGAAATCTTGAGAAACAGCAAATCTGATTGGACTGACAGACTTTACATTTTAATCAATCCTTAAGAAGGGGAAAAGTGAAAGTATGAAAAGGTGAAAAAGCGTGAGTTTGGCTCCAAACTCACGCTTTTTCACCTTTTCACTTTTAAGGCAAATTTGTTTTCTTGACAATCAACGCGCTTAAAAAACTGTCTTGAATCGAGCTTTCGAGAAACAGACTGGTGTGCAAACCGCACGCGAAATATGAAGACTTGAGTGGGAAAACGGTTTTAACCAATTCTTCCGTTCCGCCTTTTGAAGATTCGCTTTCCGCAAGCAGCGAGCGCCGCGTTACGCGACCGTCGCCGGGCGTGTACAACACAGCTTTGACTTCATCTTTTTTAATTTCTTTTCCGCTCGAAGTCTTTATGTCGCGGGCGTCGGTTATGGTTAGCCAGCGATCTTTTTTATCGTTACGCATGATGACAACCGCGTCGAGCGTCGGCTGGCAATTTCCACCGTAGGCATAAATTTCAATCGGTGACTTTATCGTCGGCGCGTCGAGCGCAAGATGAAAGCGCTTTGCCCGGCTCAAAACCGAAGCAAAGTAAGCCTGAACCTGCGCGGAGGTGGTTTGCGAAAGCACGATGTCGTCGAAACTTGCTTTTTTATCTGATTTTGTCGGTTTTATTTCTTTGTTTTTCGCTGCCAGAAGAGCCGCGTCTTTTAATTTACTCAAAAATTTTGGGTCGTTAATTGCGCCCCAACCGTAAGTTTGCCAGGTTTTCGGGTTATACAAATCAACTTTTATCGGCTGTAAATTTTCATCTAAAAATCGCGCCGTTGATTGATGCGGCATCAATTGAAATAATGACGGAGTTGATAAAACGTCTTCCGAGCGAAAGTCGTCAATAAACGGCAAATTGCGCTCGGTAACGACCGTATAGCCGTTAATTAGCGCGTCAAACGAACCGACCGCGCCTTCGTTCGGCGTTCCGAACATCAAAAGCTTGTTGATGTGTTTGGCTCCAGCCCAGGTCGGAACAGGTATTCTGCCTTCGCGCGGCAAGTCAGCCGTGCCATACATCGCCGCATAACGCGAAAGGAGTCCGCCCATCGAATGCGCGATAATATCGAACTTTAAATCGGGGCGTTTAACAAGGCGTTTGACCGCTTCGATTTTTTGAATCAGAAGGCGCGCCGTTTCAACGTTATCACGCCGAAAATCGTATGGGAAAACGTAAAATACATCGGTCGCCTGCGGTTTATTCCAATCTGCTTCGGTAAAACCGCGTGCTTTGAGCGAATCGATTAGACCTTGATAAACTTCGACATCAGGCAGAATGCCGGGCAATTTCACTTCACGGATAATATCTTTTGCAACCAGAGTGTCGCGGTTTCCGGCTAGGTTTGCCGAAGTCATCGGCAGACGCAAATCGTCGTCTTTATCGCGCCGCACGGCAAACCAGACTGTTTTGCCGGTTTTCGGATTGACAAGCTGCGAGCCGGAAATGCCGGGAACGATAATAACCGGGTTTTTGCCTGTGGTTTGCGGATTTTTCTCCGTTGTTTGTGAAACTTTTTCCGTAGATTGCGCGGATGTGTTCACTAAACAAAAAACGAATAAAGCAATCGCAAAAGAAAGAAAAGATAAAAATTTTGATTTCAACATTTGAAAATATAACTAAATAAATTTGCAAAAATAACTACTTAACCTAAGTTGCCAGTTAGAATTTTTCACCGCAGAGACGCCGAGTTCCCGCAGAGAGACGCCGAGAAAACTTGAAAATCTCTGCGAATCTCTGCGCCTTCTCCGCGTCTCTGCGGTGAAATCTTTCACAAATTTGGTAACTGGCAGATTTCAACATTTGAAAATATAACTAAATAAATTTGCAAAAATAACTACTTAACCTAAGTTGCCAGTTAGAATTTTTCACCGCAGAGACGCCGAGTTCCCGCAGAGAGACGCCGAGAAAACTTGAAA
>MWVX01000747.1_pt1 | contig 10594 bp, 9 predicted proteins | sample 1047311 | NCBI WGS metagenome assembly MWVX01 (sample SAMN06349984, study PRJNA376086) | soil metagenome | isolation source: MtG-4 sample Antarctic (ecotone) soil | place: Antarctica | collected 2015-01-13
CGTATTCAGCGCCTTCATTAACCGTTAATCTTTTTACGCAGGCGCCAAATCATTTATTGCCACATGAAAAAATGAGTATAGCCTGGATTGTGCTGTTTTTATTTTTAGGCTTCCTGCTATACATCTATAAAAAAATTATTCCTGCTTATTTTAAGCCGGCGAAAAGGTTAGTAGCACCGGTTATTGGGCTGGCTTTATTTGCTTTTCTTTTTTGGTTTCTTAATAGGCCTTTGCAATACGGCCGGTACAGCAAAACCGTATTAACAGGCACTATAAAAGGTAATACTAAAATTAATTTTGTGGCTTTGTATAACACGGCAGATGATGATACTTTACTAAACATACCCGTGGTAAATAGCAAATTCCATTTTAAAGTTGACAAAAATATACCCACCAATATTTATAATTTACGTGCAGGCAATAGTTCATTACCTGTTTATTTCGGCGATGGTGATAGCTTATATATTGACTGGACCCTTGACGAAAGAAGAGCAACAAATAATGTTACCGGAAACCGAGTTGCAGAAAATGAATTTTTACAAAACCCTGTACGTGGGAATAATAATAACATGTGGTTTTTAAAAAATCAAAGCTACCAGCATAAGCCAAAAGCGTATGCCAATTTAGTTTTGAAGGAATGGAAAAAAGGACAAGCTAACCTGGATGATTATAAAACGATTAACAATGTAAAGCCTTCAAATGATTTTTTGCAAATGCAAAAAAAATTACTGGCAGTTCAAATGCTTGACTTGCTAGATGTGCAGTATCCCCGTGTGTTTTCAGTCTATTATCCAAATGACAGCTTATCTTACCCGCCGGCTGTAAAAAAATTGCGTGAAGCTGTAAGCATTAATGATAGTTCCCTGGTTAATGATAATTCATACATCACATTTTTAGGGGCGTATTATAAAAACAAGTCATCAAGTAGCGACAGCGCTTATTTTACCACCCTATCCAGCATGCCAAACGGCAAAGTAAAAGATGTACTAGTATATAAAAATATGATGACTGCTCTTTCGCAGATAATGGACAGCAGCCGGCGTGGCAGGTTAATTACCAATTTCACTCCGCTCATTTCGAGCACGCATTTAAAGAATTTAGTACTACAAAAAAATATAACCTTACAAAACTTGCAGCGCGGCAAACCTGCACCGGCTATTGCAGCAGAGACTTTAAATAACAATCAATTTTCATTAGCCATGTTAAAAGGACGTTATGTTGTTGTAGATGTATGGGCCACCTGGTGTGCACCTTGTAAAAAAGAAGCACCATATTTTAACCGTTTTGCCGAACAGTATACCAGTGAGACCGTAGCTTTTGTCAGCCTTTCTATAGATGAAAATAAAAATGCATGGAAGTCAGAATCAGCACGCAGAAATGAAAGAGTTTTACAATTATGGGCCACCAATTCAAAAGATGAGTTAGCAGCTTATAACCTTGAATTTATTCCAAGGTTTATGTTGATTGATCCCAAAGGAAAAATAATCAGTGCGCAACTTCCAATGCCATCCGATCCTGAATTTGAACAATTTCTCTTAAAAGAAATTCCCTATTTAGCAGACTATTAATTTAAAAATGCAAGATGTATTTCAACAATTTTTCGTAGGGCTAAAACAAACAACATTTCTTGAATACATCGCTGTGGTCACCGGTATAGCCAGCGTTTGGTTCTCAAAAAAAGAAAACATACTTGTCTATCCTGTTGGCCTGGTCAGTGTCATTATTTATATCTATCTCAGTTTTAAGTATCATTTAATTGGTGAAGCGGCAGTGCAACTTTATTATACTATTATGAGTATTTATGGCTGGTGGTTATGGGCAAGAAAAGATAAAGAACAACATCCTATGGTGCAGGTAGGCTTTTCATCTAAAAGCGAATTGCGCAAGCAAATTTTATTTTTCCTTAGCTTGTACCTGGTCATATATTTTTCACTTGTGTATTTAAAAGAAGTTTTTGCAGAAGGAGCTATTCCCTGGGGAGATGCGTTTGCTTCTGCTTCAGCTTTTACAGGGATGTGGCTAATGACTAAAAAAAAGGTAGAGAGCTGGGGTTGGTGGATAATTACCAATATTGCTTCTATACCTTTATTTTTTGTAAAGGGACTTGTGTTTACCAGCGTGTACTATTTAGTATTGCTGGTACTTGCGTTTTTTGGATTAAAAGAATGGAAACAAAAAGCAAAGAGACATAATCAGTCAAAAGCTCAGTTACACGTATCATGAAGAAAATTGTAGTAATAGGCCCGGAATCAACAGGCAAAAGCTCCCTTTGCGAACAATTGGCTGCACACTATAAAACAATCTGGTGCCCTGAGTTTGCGCGGGAATACTTAATGCATCAAGGTATGGAGTATACTTTTGATGACTTGTTAAAAATCGCAATGGGTCAACTGGAGCTGGAGGATGCATTGCTATCTGCAGTAAAGAACGATTTATACTTTATCGATACCGACATGTATGTAATGAAAGTTTGGTGTGAGGTAGCGTTTGAAGCTTGTCACCCATGGATTTTAAAGCAAATTGCTAAGCGTCACTACGATTTATATTTTCTATGTAATGTTGACCTGCCTTGGGTGCCCGATGAACTGCGTGAATATCCTGATCTAGCGATCAGGGAAAAGCTATACAAAATGTATTTAGATCTTATGATAAACAGTGGTGCTAAATGGGTGGAAATTTCTGGTAATCATTCTGAGAGATTACAAACTGCAATATCGGTTCTTGATACACTTACTTCTGCCCCGCTCAACCCCAGTTGGAGAGGTAAAAAGGAGTAAACTTATTTCAGTATGGCCTGTACATCTTTGTCTTTCTCCAAAAATTTCATTTGGCGTTGCACCCAACCATTTCTATATGCAACGTATGGAGATAGTGGCTTTACAGTATATAGTTTTGGATTAGGCAGGCTGGAAGCTATCATAGCCGCTTCTTTACGGGTGAGATTTAAAGCATCTTTTTTAAAATAAGTTTTTGCGGCAGCCTGCGCTCCGTAAATGCCTTTTCCCATTTCAACCACATTTACGTACACATCGAGTATTCGTTTTTTTCCCCAGATCCATTCAATCATTTTGGTGAAATAAACCTCCAAACCTTTACGTATCCAGCTTCGCCCCTGCCATAAAAAAACATTTTTAGCCACCTGCTGGCTGATGGTACTGGCACCTTTTACCCTGTTGGGTTTTTTTTCGTTATGCTTTAAAGCCTTATCAATACTTTTCCAGTCAAAGCCGCTGTGGTCAGGATAAATTTGATCTTCTGATGCAATAACGGCCAGCTTCATATTGTAGGAAAGCTTATCAGCTTTTACATAATCTCTTTTTAATCCATCGCCACTCAACCAACTGCTTAACTGCGTAATTGTAATGGGTGGGTTTATCCACTTTAAAATAAAAATGTAAAAAAGCTGGAATAGAAAAAGGAAAAACAAAATTCGTTTTACCCATATCCATATTCGTCCGCCACTGCCCTTTTTCACTGCTGTAATATTTTATTACTGTATATTAACAAGCCCCAAAGTAATGCCACGCCAAAACCTATTAAGATAATTCCGTTAAGGCGATTAAGTAAAAGAATGTTTTTTAACGTAAGGCGTTTACGAATTTTATTTGCCAGCAATACTTTCATAACATCTGAAAAAAGCACGAGCACCAAAGCAATGGAAAAAATAAAAAAGCGCTGCCTTATGGTATGATCAGCAAAGGAAGTTGATGTGGTAAGCCAGAAGCCAATAATAAGCGGGTTTAAAATATTCATGAAAAAACCGGCAATAGAGAGCTTTACATAATCACGTTTTCTAAATTTCATTAATTGGCTGCCCTCTTCATTCACTGCCACTTTTTTAAAAAATAAAAAGTAAACACCGACGCTGATAAGAAATAAACTTCCGATGATACCGACAATTTCTTTTCGTTCTATAATCGAAGTAAATAGTTCGGTAAAAAAGTTAGAAGCCAATGCCAGTGCAATATCGCTTAGCGATACGCCTGCAACAAAGGCCAATCCACCCTTTATGCCATTGTTGACACTTTGTTTAATGATGGTAAACAGAATAGGCCCGACCGCAATGCTTAATAACAATCCTAAAATAATTCCTTTTAATAGTGCATCGGTCATAATACGATCGCCCCCATCCCCTAAAGGGGGAAGTTTAAAAACTTTAACCAATGCTCCCCTTTAGGAGATGGGGGCATTCTTGTTCCTTCAAAAAATCGTTCCAGTCCTGCAGCATTTTTCCTTTTAAAACCCTTGGAAATTTATGCTGGCTGCCCAACTTGCCTTTTTTCTTCATAAACTGCATAAACACATCTTCCGGTAACTTTTCTAAAAAGATCTCTTTCAATGCAGCCGTTCTTTCCACTGCATAATCATCATTCAACTTACATAAGTATTGATCAATTTTTTTTACCAGCACACTTGCATCTATTGCGTCGTCACATCCTATAAACCATTTATGTGCGAAAAAGTTTTGGTATGGAAAGCCAATCACCGTGAATTCAGGAATGGATATATTTAATTCTTCGCTTACCAATTGCACGGCCTTGTTCATATTCTCAACGCTAAGGTGCTCACCCACTAAACTTAAAAAATGTTTTGTTCTGCCGGTAATTACTACTTCGTTTCTTTCAAGGTCAACAAAACGCACTGTATCTCCAAGCAAATAACGCCAGGCACCGGCATTGGTGCTCATGAGCAATGCATAGTCTTTTCCTTCTTCCACCTCATGGATCATTAATGCCCTGGGGCTTTCTATCATCTTTCCATCTGAATCAAAATTTTGATCATCAAACGGAACAAACTCCATAAATATGTTGTTGCTCAAAATGAGTTTCATGCCCTTTGCATGCTCACGATCTTTATAGCCAATAAAACCCTCGCTCGATAAATAATTTTCAATATATACAATAGGTTTTGCCAGCAATTTTTCAAAGCCTTTTTTGTACGGCTCAAAAGCTACACCGCCATGCACAAAAAAACCAAGGTTAGGCCAAATGTCATGTATGCTTTTTACCTGGTAATGTTCCACTATCATTTCCATACACATCTGGCACCAGGCAGGCACGCCAACAATATATCCAATGTCCCAATTGGGTGCATTTTCAACTATCTCCACAAGCTTTTGATTCCAGTCTTTTATAGCAGCAATACGGCCCCCGGGCTTATAAAATGTTTGAAACCAAAAAGGCCTGTTCTTCATTAAAATACCGCTCAGATCACCTGCATACCAACCTGCTTTTCCTTTTTGCATATCAGTAGCCCCCCCTAACATTAAAAAACCTTTTGTTACTGCATTGCGTGGTAGATTTTCGTAACTGATCAACGTCATCAGTTGCCTCAAATAATTGATGCGGTTGCTGCGAAGTATATCTTTTGTTACGGGTATATATTTGCTCGCTGCTTCGGATGTTCCTGAACTTAATGCATAGTACATGATTTTTCCCGGCCAGGCTACATCCGGCACGCCTTCCAGGGTTTTCTTCCACCAGTCTTCATAAATTTTATTGTAGTCATGTACAGGCACTAGTTCCTGGAAATTCTTGTCAATATGTTTGCTTAATAAAATTTCGTCGAAACGATAGTGTTGACCAAAAGCAGTGAACCTTGCTTTTTTTAATAAATTTTTCAATACACGCAGTTGCTGCCGCCGTGGATCATTTTCCGGCAGGCGTAATGCCGTTGCAATTGCTTTTGGTATTTTAAAATCAATGATCCGGGCCATTAGTAATTGATAAATTTTTTATGCGTTAAAGTTAACAACTGTGTTTTTGCATTGTGCTTATGAACTGCCAAGCTTACCATAATTTTTAAGTATCAGCAAAATATCCTGAATAGGCTCATAATTTTTTGCATACAAATAATCTATAAGATTTTTACTTTCCGGAGGTAACGACTGCGCAAGTGTTTTAATTGTGCCGCTGGGTGTAAGAACACTTAAACGCAATGAAGGCAGCGCCTGGGTTTGATTAATATAACCGATCCAGGTTTTTTTTGCTGCAAGCACCTCCAGGCAATTATTAAAAAAAATTCCGGGTTTTTTATTTAAAAATAAATGAATGGGAAAGCTTATCAAAAATAAAACTGCCATCACAAAATCTATCAACCTCTTTATCCGGCGATACCTGGCATCAGATAAATTAAATTGATCTGGTGAAATAACTTCTCCACTGTTAGTACTCGAATCGCTGCCCACAATACTGTTACTGCCTGTAGCATGAAAACGTAATCGCAGATCTTTTTTAATAGTTTGTATTGTTTCAATAATGAAAGTATAGGATAAGCTTCCCGCACAAAAAATAATTTCATTAGCATTCAAGGCATTTGCCGTTTCCTGCAAATTACCAATATGGGCAATGGTATTTTGCCTGTCGTTATCGACACCAACTCTACCTAGTATTTTTGTATCGAGTCCATTTCTTTTAAGTAGCTGGTATACTTCATTAAATTCTGATGTTGTACCAACAATAATAATATACGGGTTTTCTTTTTTTTCTGCCGGCTCCTGTAACAATTGTGTTTTAAGCATTATCCATCTTGATAAACTGATCACCAAAAAAGCCAACAATGCCCCAAAAAAAAGAATGCCACGTGAAAAGCGAAACCTCTCAGGCAACAATGCATAAAAAGCTAACAGTACCAACGTGGCAATAAGGGAAGAGCGTAAGAGGTCAGATCTACGATAATACTTATTATACAAGCCCGTATAATAACCAACTATTAAGTACACAATAGTAAAAGCGGGAAAAGCAACAACTAACAATTGCCCGGGATATACAATATCTGTTTTTACATAGCGCACCCAAAATTCCTTCATAAGAAAAAAAGATAGTAAGATCAGTGCGGCATCAATAAAAGGCAAGCCAACGCGTTTGATCAATTTCCCAATGGCTGAAAAAACACCTCTTATCCATATAGCAAATTGTATAGAGATATTAAATATACCGGCCTTTGTACCTCCATAATGCTTGCGTACAAAAATGCGCATAGCATTATAAAACATCCGCACATAATTGAACGATCCTTTTTGTGTACTCTCGCCTTTAAAGTGGATTATGGCTGTTTCAGCAACATAATAGTTTTTCAATCCTGCCTGTTGTATGCGGTAACTTAAGTCTATATCTTCTCCATACATGAAAAAGTTTTCGTCAAAAGGGCCAACTTTATCCAGTACATCTTTTCTTATCATCATAAAAGCGCCTGCCAAAACATCTGCTTCATGATTTTCATTTTCATTTAAATGCCCAAGGTGATAACGGTTAAAAAATTTGGAGTGTGGAAATAAGCGGGCTAGACCGAATAATTTATACAGCGATGTGAATGGTGAAGGAAAAGAGCGTTTAGATTCTTTCAAAAAGTTTCCGCTGCCGTCTATCATTCTTACACCTGCTGCACCTGCATCCTCATGTTGATCAAAAAAACGAAGGGTTTTTTTAATTGTATCTTCTGCAACAAGGGTATCTGGATTTAAAAAAAGAATGTATTTGCCATTTGCGTGCTGAAGCCCCTTGTTACAAGCCTTCGCAAAGCCTTCGTTTCTTTCATTTTTAATAAACAGCACATCTTGAAAAATTTGCTGCAGGTAACAAATACTATCATCGGCGGAGTTATTATCTACCACAATAATTTCTGATTCTATACACTGTGTTGATTTCTTTATAGAATACAAACATTGCTCTAAAAAGAACTTTACATTATAGTTTACTATGATGATAGAAACAGTCAACTAAAGCAGGTTTAAACAAAAACGAACAAACCTAAGAAATAACACATAAAGCATGTTTTGTATTTTTTAAAGAATCGCAAGCCCCTCCACTACCGGGCAATGTCATGGTTAAGGGTTTTGAATTACCCTCTTCTGAGCAGGGATAAAAATAAATCTATAGACTTTGGCCTTAGGCCAATTTAATATTTTGGCTAAAGCCATCAAAAACAATTAATTCACCTCCCTAAAGAATGGTGCCATTAATTTGAAATGGTTAACTAAATGACATTGTCCTAAAGAAGTGTACAACTCAATGGATAAAATTCAATTCTTTTTTGCAGATACAAACCAAAGCTTGGCAACTCCCCTTTAGGGGATGGGGGCATATCTTTACGCATGCTAAAGAGCACATTACTACAGGCAATACATGCCGCTGCTGCTGAAATGCGACGTTTTACTGATATTGATTTTAAAATCTCCAATAAAGAGGGTATCAACAATCTGGTTACAGAGGTAGACCACGCATCAGAAGTAGCCATCATTAATATTATTAAAAAAACGTTTCCGGAACATCATATTCTTAGTGAAGAATGTGGAGACCTTATTCAGGATTCGCAATACAAATGGATCATTGATCCCATTGACGGTACAGTAAATTTTGCGCATCGTATTCCTATTTGTTGCATCTCCATCGGGTTAGAACATAATGGAAAAATGGTTTTAGCCGCCGTTTACAATCCATACATCAATGAATTATTTGTAGCTGAAAGGGGCTGTGGTGCTACATTAAATGAAAGACCAATAGCAGTTAGTAAAAAAGAAAAAGTTATAAATGCCTGTTTGGTTACGGGTTTTCCCTATACCTATTTGGATGAACCGAACGGCCCATTGCAAATTTTTGAGCGTTTCATAAGAAAAGGAATTCCTGTACGGCGCCTTGGTTCAGCAGCCATTGATCTCTGCTGGGTAGCCTGCGGCCGTTTTGATGGATTTTATGAGCACAAACTGGAGGCATGGGATAGCGCTGCTGGTTTTTTATTAGTCGAAGAAGCCGGGGGAAAAGTCACTAATTTGAAAGGTGATATTTATTCTCCGTATCAACCTGGTATCATTGCAAGTAATGGAATCATGCATGAAGAGTTGGTGAGGTGGATTAGAGGAGATTGATGGCAGATTAATTTTAAGGATGGACAAAAATGAGTTTGAAACGAGAACTCTAAAATCTAAAATTGTATGAATTCGCGAACAGAAATTTCTTCCCTCGGGGAATTTGGCTTGATAGAGCACCTGACAAAAAATGTTGAAATATATAATGCTTCCACTATTGTAGGTGTTGGTGACGATGCGGCAGTAATTGATCATTTTGGAAAACAAACCGTTATTACAAATGACCTGCTGATTGAAGGTGTCCATTTCGACCTCATGTACACGCCCCTAAAACATTTAGGATACAAAAGCGTAGTTGTAAACCTTAGTGACATCTATGCAATGAATGCACAGCCTACGCATATTGTTTTAGGGCTCGCCTTTAGTAATCGCTTTAGTCTGGAGGCATTGGAAGAGTTTTATGAAGGAGTTCATGCAGCTTGCGCTGAATATAATGTTGATCTTGTAGGTGGTGATACGGCTTCGTCAGAAAAGGGATTTATCATTTCCTGTACAGCTATCGGCGAAGTAGCGCCGGATAAATATGTAAAGAGAAGTGGTGCACAAAAAGGCAATCTCCTTTGCGTAAGCGGCGATCTTGGTGCTGCTTTTTTAGGCTTAACATTATTAGAAAGGGAAAAGAAAATTTATCTTGAAAATCCAAAAATTCAACCAGACCTGGAAGAGGAAAAATATATTATTCAACGCATTTTAAAACCGGAAGCAAGAAAAGATATTATTGATTTTTTAGCTGAAAATAAAATAACGCCAACAGCAATGATCGATGTAAGTGATGGCCTAAGCTCTGAAATTTTACATATTTGTAAACAAAGCAAAGTAGGCTGCGTGTTGTACGAAGAAAAAATACCGTTTGGGGATGATACCAAACAAGCTGCATTTAAATTTAATTTAGATCCAACGGCTTGTGCATTAAGCGGTGGAGAAGATTATGAATTATTGTTTACCATAAGCCAGGATGATTATGATAAAATAACTACAACAGAGGATATAAGTGTTATAGGCTATATTACAGATGAAGAAGCCGGGACTTATATCTTTACAAAAGGTGGAGGCAAACATCCCATCACTGCACAGGGATGGAATGCTTTTAAATGATGGGATCTGACTATGAAAAACCTTATTGCGTTTAGCTTTATCATTTTTATTACAAGTTGCAGCGTTAGCAAAAATTTTACTCCCGCCAAAAAGTATGCTCCACAACAACTGCAAACTGATTATACAGTTTTTAAAAATATACTGGAGGAATCGCATCCCGGTTTATACTGGTACACATCAAAAGATAGCATGGATTACTATTTTGAGAAAGGCCGGGCCATGCTTAGCGATTCATCAACTGAATCGAGCTTCCGTAACGTTTTAAGTTATGTTATTTCAAAACTTGGGTGCGGACACACTGCCGTTCGTTCTTCAAAACAATTCGCAAGGTATAGGAATAGAAGAGACAGCCTTAGTAATCCGCAATTTCCTTTGTTGCTTAAATTTTGGAAGGACACGGCCATTGTAACTTTTAACTTAAACCGTAAAGATTCCTTTATTAAAAGAGGCGCTATTTTAAAATCTATCGATGGCAGGCCGATTCAACAAATCATTGATACCTTATTTCAATTTTTTAGAAGGCATCCCGGATAATAAGCAAAGTACACAGGCGAATAGCCGCAACAACAATCACCGATTTAACATGCGTTTTGAATACCGGATTGATTCGTCTAACCAACTAACCATTACGCCGAA
>MWVX01000748.1_pt1 | contig 10588 bp, 10 predicted proteins | sample 1047311 | NCBI WGS metagenome assembly MWVX01 (sample SAMN06349984, study PRJNA376086) | soil metagenome | isolation source: MtG-4 sample Antarctic (ecotone) soil | place: Antarctica | collected 2015-01-13
AATAACGACATCGGTGCAAACGCCTTTTTCAATCGGTATATCGCCATTCGGATACGGAATTACAATATACGCCGGGTCGTATATTTTCGTCAGAGCTGTCTGCTCAACCGCGCTTTCCAATAACTTTTTGATTTCATCGGATTGAATTTCAGACAGTTTCGGCTTGGCGGAAAGTTGAGAAAACAAACTCTCAGAGTCTTGTTGGGCAACCGTCGAAACATCCGTCTGACAAGCCGAAACAAACGTCAACAGCAAAAAAGCGCAAATAGTTTTGTTCAAATAAGACATTTTCATTATTCCTCTCAAACGAATTATTCCACAATCGTATTATCTTTTAGCGATGGAAACCAAATATCTTTTTCCGTCATTTCCAAGATACTTCATCGAATATTCTGCCGCATTAGTATATTGTTCAAGTGTTTCAGGGTCGATGTGCATCCATTCAAACCAATCGCTGGTTTGGTCTTGATACTCAAATCGTAATGTCCGTTCGCCCAAATAGCAACCTTTCGCAACTTTGTCTTGCGTGTATTTTCGGTAACTCTCATCTTCGGAGTTTCGCGGGTCTATCGAATCTGTAATCAATTGCCCGTCGTCAGTCATTAGCCCGTTAAGATGTTTGAAGAATCCGGCGAGTCCGTCCAAATTTTGCACAATTCCGATACTGAGAATTATAAATACCGTGTCGAACGGTTCGGAATAAGAATCGAATACGTCGCCGACTTTGGCATCTCTGCAACTGCGCTCGGACATCACCCGCACGGCTTTGGCGGAAATGTCCACCGAAGTTACATCAAGCCCTCTTTCCTGAATGGCTAAAGAATGAGAACCTGCACCTGCGCCAATATCAAGCACTCGTCCGGCGCAACGCTCAACCGCGATTCTGTCGAGTTCAGGAAGTCCGTCAGGGTAAAAAAATTGCTTGGCATAAATCGGCGGATAAACGATGCCATCGTCCCGCCGCAAAATACAGTAAGCATCTTCTTCACCGTTCAGATAATCGAGCATTGCTTGTCCGTGAAGTTCCATATCCGACATTTTTGTTTCTCCTAAATCACTGCTTCGTTTCAAGGCGAAGATGCCGAAAGACCGAATTGACGTGGGCAGAAACCACCACACAAGTTAAGAGGAACAAGACAACGCGATAAGAAAGTCGTTGCCCGCGCCCTCACGTCCAATGACTTGTTAGCCCGCCCGTAATTAGAACGATTCAACTTATCAAGTTTTTGCTGCCTACTGACGAAAGAATAAATATCAGTTTCGCAACTTGTTAATCTTTTCCACTAACCACTCTCGATGCTGATAAGCCCATTTTATTTTCGCCCAATTATCATTTATACATCCAAACAAGATAAAGTTAAGAGCCGGAAGCAAAGCCGCATCAAAAAGACAGCGAAATTCTTCATCGGTGAGTTTCTGAACTGAAAAGTAAGTTTCGTAGAACGCCTTTGCCGCTTCGCCGTCGAACACTAAATCCTTCGAGAGAAATTGTAATAGCGGATAACCGACATCGAAAATGCGGGTGTTTATCGCGCATCCGTCCCAATCTATCAACACTATGTCGCCGCTTGCTAATTGAAGGGAATTGCTCAAAGAAACGTCTCCGTGAACAAGACATAAAGGCAGATTATCTAAAACATAAAGACTCTCGGCAATTTGCAGATACTCATTTTTGATTTCGGAAGGAAGATGAGGCGTTCTGTCGACAATTATATGCCCGATAATATCGCTCACGCTCCATTTAGCTAAATGCGGGTAGCCTTCAAGCCGATGAAGTGCCGCCATTAGTTCCCCCAACTTTCGGTAATTGTCTGCTGAAGGTGTCGGCTCTTCGCCTTCAATAAAGTGATAAATGTATGCAAATCCTTCGGGCAACCGACGAAATGATGAACCGTCCTGACACTTTAGCAGAATGGGAGCATAGCGAAAATCTTTTGATTGCAGAAAATCAAATATAAATAGTTCTCGTTCTATTTCCTGCTCGGAGTAAAAAGGCTTCCCGACTTTGACAACAAACTCGCCTTCATCAGCCTTTATTTGATAAACGATTCTACCGTCGAAACCTTTTAGGTCGGCTTTAATTCCGGCATTATTCAAAGACCAGTATTGCTCACTCAATCTTATCAACATATACGCTCTTTTCGGCTCTCTAACGAAAGCGGGTTAACTTTGTATTGGGCGGCGGTTTGTGTTTCAAAGACTCCGTAGCCAGCGATGCTCTGAATTGCAAACTTTGATTGCATATTTAAGCCACTCCTTTCGCGCCGCGTCGAGATATTTAACGACAGCTTGAAAATCTTGCTCGTCTTTCGCCTGCGGATTCTTCGACTTGTAAAGCAAAACGACTTCCGGGCAAAGAAACTTTACGCCTGCATCCGATTCAAGCTGAACTTTAGCCAATGACCGCCGAATTTTTAGGTTTCTGCGGTAAAGCCACTCGGTTTCATTCGATTCATTCAGCAGAATTTCAATTTCCGGCGATTGCGCCCTTTGGCTGAAACAATGAATTTCGTGCGTCGGCAACTTCAACCACTCGTCCCGACACCAATCAACTCGCTTGCCATTAACAATTTTCTGCAAAATCCAACTATCAAAATAATCGTGCAAAGCAATTTGGTCTTGACGAAAGATGGCAACTTCAATATCTCGATGGAAGCGAGTTTCTCTTTCCAGAAACAAATCAATCGCCCAACCACCGGCGACAAACCAACTCGGCTTGAAACCGCGCATCACAGCCGCGACTTGTAACGGTACAGCAAGCATTTATTATCAAGCGAAGCCGCCCTTTATATTAGAGAACATTTTTCGCGTCTTGCTTACTTCTGAAAATGTCAATTCCACCTATTGATTCCAAAACTGCTCTAAACGTCCAAATTCTTCACGTCAAGCGCATTGTCTTCGATAAATTTCCGACGCGGTTCAACTTGGTCGCCCATCAAAACCGTAAATATCGCGTCGGTTTCAATCGCGTCTTCGATGCGGACTTGCAACAGGGTTCGTCCTTCGGGATTCATCGTCGTTTCCCAAAGTTGTTCGGGATTCATCTCTCCCAAACCTTTGTAACGCTGAATCGTCAAATCTTTTTTCGCTGTGCTGAGAACTTTTTCAAGCAAATCTTGGCGCGAAGCGATTTCTTCGGATTTGCCGTTTTCACCCAAAATAAACGGCGCGGGAAATTCGGCTTCCAACTTTCCTTTGAGTTCGACGGCTTTTTGAAATTCGACATAACTTGCCATATTCCAATCAAACAGAAGCGTCTGTCCGTTGGCAAACGTGATTTCGATTTCCGCGAGTCCGTGTTCCTCGTCCGTCATCAGTTCGGTTTTGTAACCGGCGGCGGCGATTTTGCCTTCGATGTCGGCTATCAATTCTTCCTGTTCAAACACCTGCCTCATCTTCATTTTTTGATTGGTCAAAATCCCATCTTTGCCGCTAAAGGCTTCAAGCAGAACTTCCAAAAGTTTTTCATCGTTGTTCATCCGCCGCGCAAAGCGTGAAAAATAACGCCCGTATTCCGTAACTTGTTCCAGCAGTTTCGAGAGTTCGCGCCCTTCATAAACTTTGCCGTTAGCGATAGATTTCAGTTCAATGTCGTTCGTCGCCGTTTTCATCATGTAGCGCAGCATTGAAGTTTCGTCTTTAATATATTCTTCTTTTCTGCCGCGTTTGACTTTGAAAAGCGGCGGTTGAGCAATATAAATATGTCCGTTTTCGACAAGTTCGGGCATCTGCCGATAGAAAAACGTCAAAAGCAAAGTTCTGATATGGGACCCATCTACGTCAGCATCCGTCATTAAAACTAACTTATGATAGCGAAGTTTCTCCAAAGCAAAATCTTCTTTGCCGATTCCCGTACCAAGCGCAGTAATCATCGCCTTGATTTCGCTGTGTCCGAGCATTTTATCAAAACGCGCTTTTTCGACGTTCAAAATCTTACCTTTGAGCGGCAAAACAGCTTGGTTTTTTCTGTCGCGCCCTTGCTTGGCTGAACCGCCGGCACTGTCGCCCTCAACTAGGTAAAGCTCTGATAATGCAGGATCTTTCTCTTGGCAATCGGCGAGTTTTCCGGGCAGAGTTGACGAACCGAGCGCACTTTTGCGGACAATTTCCCGCGCCTTTCGTGCCGCTTCACGCGCTCTTGCCGCGTCTATTGCTTTGCCGACAATTTTTTTGGCGATGACCGGATTTTGCTCGAAAAATTCGCCGAGATGTTCGTTCAAAAACGATTCGACCGCGCCTTTGACATCCGAATTTAATTTGCCTTTGGTCTGACCCTCAAATTGCGGTTGCGGCAGTTTGACAGAGATGACGGCGACCAGACCTTCGCGCACATCGTCGCCGGTTAGCGAAGTTTTAAAATCCTTTGCCAAACCCGAACTTTGAGCGTAAGCGTTGATTGTCCGCGTAATCGCGCCGCGAAAACCCGAAAGATGCGTTCCGCCGTCAACCGTGTTGATGTTGTTGGCAAAACTGAAAACTTTTTCGTCGTAGCTGTCGTTGTATTGCATCGCTACTTCAATCGAAAGTGTGTCGTTGACTTGCTCGACATAAACCGGCGTTTCGTGAAGCGGATTTTTGTTTTTGTTCAAATGTTTGACGAACTCGGCAATTCCACCTTTGTAATAAAATTCGTGCGATTTTTCCGGTTCTTCGCGCTCGTCTTTGATAAAAATGCGGATGCCTTTATTCAAAAACGCCTTTTCGCGCAAGCGTTCCGAGAGTTTGTCAAAACTGTAAATTTCCGTGTCAAAAATAGTTCCATCCGGCTTAAACGTAATTTTCGTCCCGCGCTTATTGGTTTTTCCCGTTTGCTTCAAAGGCGCAACCGGAATTCCGGCGCGATATTCCTGTTCGTGAGTTTTGCCGTCGCGCCAGATTTCAAGTTGCAGCCATTCGCTCAAAAAGTTGACGCAGCTTACGCCAACGCCGTGCAAGCCGCCCGAAACTTTATATGAATTTGTGTCAAACTTTCCGCCCGCGTGCAAAATCGTCATAACGACTTCCGCCGCCGAACGTCCTTCTTCTTTGTGAATTCCTGTCGGTATGCCGCGCCCGTTATCAACGACGGTTACGGAATTATCCATATGAATTGCCACATTAATCGTATCGCAATAACCCGCCAAGGCTTCGTCGACAGAATTGTCAACAACTTCATAAACGAGATGATGAAGTCCGATGTCGCCCGTCGAACCGATATACATCGCCGGACGTTTGCGAACCGCGTCGCGTCCTTCTAAAACTGTAATTGAATCTGCCCCGTATTCTGTTTTTGCTTTAGCCAATTTTGTTGTTCCTCATAATGTTAAATTTTTCTTAAAAGTTATTATTATTCTACCATTTTCTTGCAAATTTAGACAGTGCCGAAATGTAATAAATGTCTTATTTATAATGAGTTTTTGCCGCGCCGTTTTCAACTGTAAAAACTTCCGCGTTTTCTCGAAACCGCTCGACAAAACTTTCCTTTGAAGTCGTTACAAAAGTCTGCGTTTTATCTTGTAAAAATTCCAAAAGTTGCCCGATGCGTTTATAGTCGAGTTCCGCGTCAATATCGTCGAGCAGAAAAAGCGGATATTCTTGATGCTGCGAAAAATAGACCGATAAAGTAGCGATTTGCAAAATCAAAAGTGCGCTTCGTTGTTGACCGCTTGAGCCGTATTTTCGCAAATCGCGCATGTCAAATGATATATCCAAATCGTCGCGGTGCGTTCCGATGAGAGCGTAACCGGCGCGAAGTTCTGCTTGAACGCGCAGTTTTAACCGTTCTTCCAAGAGCGCGGCAAAATCTGCCAAATCGCCTTTGCCTTCTAAGGAGGAAACATAGCGAATCGTTATTTCTTCTTTGTCGAAAAGTTTTTTTTCAAGAACTTCCTGTAATCTTTCGACATAACGCACACGCGCTTTGTGAATTCGCGTGGCGTGAACGATAAGTTGTTCGTTCCAAGGTTCGAGCAGTTCAGCAACTTTTTCGAGCGAAAACTCGCTTGTTTGTGCCGATTGAAGAAGCGAATTTTTCTGGCGAATGACGCGATTGTAATCAGTTAAAGTCTGCACAAACGGCGGATAAATCGAAACGATTCCGCCGTCGAGAAATTTGCGGCGATATTCGGGCGTGCCGCGCACGATTTCGAGTTCGTCCGAATTAAAATTAACGGCGTGAAGTTGTCCTAAAAATCTTTGGACGGTTTCTTTTTTATTGTTGACGGATAAATTTTTCGTGCTTCCTTCGAGAGCGACTTGCAGAACGCGGTTAATATCTTCGCCTTGATGAACTCGCCCGCGCACAATCGCTAAATTTTCATCAAATTTTATCGCTTCCTGAAGCCGGGCAGTTTTGAAAGATTTGGTTGTCGCCAGCAGATATATCGCTTCTAGCCAATTGGTTTTGCCTTGCCCGTTTTCGCCGAAAATTATGTTAAGATGGTTTCCGCACAGAATTTTTCCGTTTAGATTACGGAAATTTTCCGCTTCCAAAGTTTCGAGCAACATACAACTATTTTAGCACAAACGGCAACAAAAACTTTCCGCTGGTTTTCTGGAAATAAAATCAATTGACAGTTTATTTTTAATAAGGGTAATATTTACCTAGCCAACATTTTCGGTTCAGAAAAATTTACAAAACACAATGAGAATTTCAATCGGTCTAATTTTAATTTTAGTCTGTTCAATCGCCGCTTTCGGTCAATCGTCAAAAATGAAACCGCTTGCCGAAACTTTTTCCGCCGTTTCTTTGGACGGCACAACAGTTGACCTTGCCGAACTAAAAGGCAAAATCGTGATGATTACTTTTTGGACAACGAGATGCGCGATTTGCGTGGCGGAAATTCCGAAACTCAATCAATTAGCCGCAAGTTATCAAGATAAAGATGTAGTTTTTCTCGGTTTGACAACCGACAACGAAACTAAAGTTCAAAGTTTCATCAAGAAAAAACCTTTCGCTTTCAATCTGCTTCCAAACAGTTTCGGTATCTTGCTAAAGTATGCGAAAAAAGATGGAAACGGCAACGTAAATATGGGTTATCCGACACATTTTCTCATCAACCAACAAGGCGAAATCGAACTAAAAACAGATGGATTCGACAAAATCGAAATGCTCAATTCAAACATAACCCGGCTTTTGCTGAAAAATTCAGCCTCCAGCTAAAACTCACATTTCTTAACTTTTTACTTTTGCCTTTTTACTTTTTACTTTGAAAATTTTTACTTTCCACTTTTGCCATATTCCAAAGTGAATCCATTTCTTCTAAACTTGCGTCTTCTAAAGATTTTTCGTCTTTCTTCAGTTCACTTTCGATAAAAGCAAAGCGTTGGCGAAATTTTCGATTTGTCTTTTTCAAAGCGGTTTCGGCATCAACGTCCAACTTTCGCGCCAAATTTAAGACGACAAATAAAATATCACCGACCTCTTCGCTGATTTTTTCCGCCGTGTTTTGTTCAATCGCTTCGTTTAATTCGCTGACTTCTTCATCCAATTTATCAAAAATCTGCTTTGTATTCTCCCAATCAAAACCGACTTTCGCGGCTTTTTTTGTGAGTTTTTGACCTTCTAAAAGCGCGGGAAAGGTGGGCGGCACATCGTCTAAAATCGAATTTTTTTCTTTTTCGATTTTGCCCGACGCTTTCCGTTCATCTTTTTTCAATTCGTCCCAATTTTGCAGAACATCGTTGGCAGTTTCGAGTTTTTTGTCACCGAAAACGTGCGGATGACGAAGGACGAGTTTTTGGGTTACACCACCGACAACTTCTTCAATCGTAAAATCGCCGCGTTCCGCCGCTATCGTCGAATGAAACACGACTTGCAAAAGCACATCGCCGAGTTCTTCACGCAGATTTTTCGTGTCGCCCGTTTGGTCGGCTTCCTGAATCGCATCAAAAGTTTCGTGTGCTTCTTCCAAAAGATACTGCGCCAATGATGCGTAAGTTTGTTCTCTATCCCAAGGACAGCCGCCGGGCGCACGAAGCCGCGCCATTACCGCGACAAGTTCATCGAATTTTTTTGACATACTTGAGAAATTCTAACTTTGCTTTTACGCTCTATCCAATTTCCAAACGAGTTCGCGCTTCCCAAAATTCAGGATAAAAACGCTTTGTCAAAGTCGTCTGCAAATAGCCGACACCTTCCGAACCGCCTGTTCCCATTTTGCCGCCGACTGTTCTTTCGACCATTTTAATATGATGATAACGCCATTGTGAAACGATTTCGTCGTGTTCGATTAAGGCTTCTTGGAGTTCAAATTCTGCGGTATGTTGTTCGATGTCTTTGATAATTTTGACAACCGATTCGACGCGATTTTCAAAACTATCAACCGCAAATCCGCGTTCTTTCAACCAACCAAAATATGCATCGTGCAAAGTTTCATCGCCGAAGCGTTTTTTTAATCTTTCAATCGCAAATTCTTCATCAAAAAACCGCATCAACTTTTCGTCTTTTAAGCCCGACAGAAATTCGATTTCACGAAACTGTGTTGATTGAAAACCGCTTGCCGGTTTGAGTTCATCGCGGAAAAGTAAAAAGTCGTGCGGTGTCATCATTTCCAAAATCTTAAATTGCTGAACTAAAACTTTTTCAATCTCGCAAACGCGCCGCAGATTGCGAATCGCCCGCATTATGCGTCTTTCTTTGACATACTTGATTGTCGCATCGAGTTCGTGCAAAATTTGCTTAAACCAAAGTTCGTAAGTCTGATGAATGATGATAAAAAGCAATTCGTCGTGCTTTTCGGGTAAAGCAAGCCGTTCCTGCAGTTCGATAAGCTGCTCGACTTTTAGATATTTATTATATGAAAGCGGTGCTTTGCCGCCGTAGCTGCTCATTTTTTAATCTAAGAGTTTTATCCACGAAGGAACACGAAGATTTCACGAAGATAATTTTTATTAAATCCACTTATCAAATTGATTGATTCTTAACTTTTCCAAACCTTCGTGTTTCCTTTGTGTGCCTTCGTGGATAAAAAATAATTTTGGCTATTACCTTATTTCCAAATGATTCTAAAACCTCTGCATTATCTTCGTTTATTGCAGGTTTTATGTCAATTTTTAGAGAAAGTTACAAAAAAGTAAAAAAAGTTCTTGACAAGCGGCGAAGTTTTCGGTAAATTTTCCTTCGTTCTATCAAAAAAACGACACCGGACATTAGTCCCAAATCTTGCAGTTTAAGATTTTCTACTTGTTAGAAAATGAGTTTCTTTCATTTCTATTGATTCATGTCTAGTCGAGCCGAAATCTTCGGCGTGGCGAGGCGTGGATTTTTGTTTTTTTGCCTGTGTTTTATTCAAAACGCTTTCGGCTTAGAACTTAAAACCGAACATCGAAAAATGTTCACAAAATTAAATTCACTGAAGTTTGTAGGAGGAATTAGAAAAAAATGTCAAAAGCAATTGGTAAAGTTAAATGGTTTAATAACGCAAAAGGTTACGGGTTTATCGAACAACCCGGCGAACAAGATATTTTCGTGCATTACAGCGCAATAACGGGCGACGGTTACAAAACCTTAGCGCAAGGACAGGACGTAGAGTTTGAAGTTACGGACGGTCCGAAAGGTCCGCAAGCGGAAAACGTGCTGAGAGTCTAAACATTTAAATTATCCGACCACTAACGATTTTTTAAAAAATCAGACAGCGAAATAAAAAAAGCGACCTTCAAAAAGCCGCTTTTTTTATTGAAAATTATCTGTCAATTAAGCAATTTCTTCGCCTTTTGCTTTTAATAATCTGCGCCAAAGTTCGCGGTAAGACGTGAACCGCGAAACGACCGAATTGAATTGATAGTGCTGCGCATAGGACAGATTTCTGTCGTCGGCAATGCGTTTGATGTTTGATTCGAGCCGCGCCCGCGCTTCGAGCGGTGGACGTTTTGCGCCGCCGTTAAAGTAAATATCAAAATCAATTTTCAATTTGCGAATATTGTCTTCGAGCCGCGTAATTTGCTGGTCTATGTCAGCAATTTCATCCTGTTTTGTTTGTTCTTGTCGGTATAATTTGTTGCCTACAATTGCCATTTTTACAAAATCCTTTTTATTTTTCGGAATTAAGTTTCCCTTTTTAAAGTAAATGTCCAAAGCTAAATTTATTCTTTATTTTGAAATTTTAAAATCTGAAGTTTGTAATTTCAAATTACACAAAAAGACACTTAATCCCATCAGTAAATAAAAAACCATCGCAACTTCCGAATCGCCGAGACTGTAATTAACTAAACTACTCGTAAAAAATCCAATCAAACCGCCGAAACAGCCTAGAATAATTCCTCTCGTGTGCCAATCATCGGATTTGCGATTGCGCCACAGCATTTTTGCATAAATCCACAAACCCCAAAGCCACAGCAGAAGCGCGGGCAAACCGCGTTCGACCAATAATTGCAAAGGCGTTGAGTGAAAATGTCCCGACGGCAGTTTGCCGTTGTCAAATAATTGCCAATCTGCCGCATATCGTTTGGCTGAATCCATTCCAACGCCGAGAAAAAAATGGCGCGGATTGCTTGTCCATAAATCAAAACCTTCCCGATAAACCGTCTGTCGGTATGTAACCGAATCATCTTTTGTATCATAAAACCCGACCTGCCGATTTTGCTGCAAAAAGTAAAGTCCGATTAAGCC
>MWVX01000749.1_pt1 | contig 10585 bp, 11 predicted proteins | sample 1047311 | NCBI WGS metagenome assembly MWVX01 (sample SAMN06349984, study PRJNA376086) | soil metagenome | isolation source: MtG-4 sample Antarctic (ecotone) soil | place: Antarctica | collected 2015-01-13
CCGTGAATGTTAGCTATGCTTCTGCAAATAACAATGCTGCAAATGCGGTATCGCCAAACTATACTTTTTTAAATGCCGGTATTCCATCACACGATTCTTCAGGGTAAAAGTACAGAACAACTTTCTGTCCCTTAAAATCAGCAAGCGAAACCTTGACCCCATCCTGATCGGTTGCGGTAAATGCCGGTGCCTTTTGTCCTTCTTTTAAATGTGTAGTCATAATGCGTTTAGGGTTTGGAGTTCGGGGTTCTTTTATTAGTGTGTTTACTTTTTGTTTTATTAGTTACTTATTTCATAGGTTGTAGGACACGCCATTGGTGAGTCCCTACGCAGGCGGCTCCCCTCTACAACTTGTTGGAAAGGGGGCTGGGGCTGGGGTCATCTCCTCACATTCCAAACCCTTTCCGTAATATTTCCCGCTTCATCTGCAACAATCACTTTCAGTTCATGTTCGCCCCTGCTAAATTTTTCGTCAAAAGTGTAAATCCAACTCCGGCTTTTATCGTTGGTGAAGCGTAGCCATTGGCCATCCAGCTCTGCCCGAAAGCTTCTTATAACGCTAAAATTATCGGTTGGTGTAAATAAAATTCTGCTTGCTCTAGAAAGATTTAGTGGTACCGCATTTATTGTGGGAGGGACAGTATCAACAAAAGCCTGGTAGCTTCCAAACTGCCGAAACCTTGCCATCAGCCAGCCCCTTTGCCATACTGCTTTTTGTACAAAAGTTTTACTGCCCAAAGTATTTTTAATTACAATTTTATCCTTTAATTCCCCAAAAATTGTTTCCAATGGTTTTATACGCACCGTTACAGAATCGTGTGATGGAATACCGGCATTTAAAAAAGTATAGTTTGGCGATACCGCATTTGCAGCATTGTTATTTGCAGAAGCATAGCTAACATTCACGGTATCATAAATTGTTTTCTCGGTCGTTACTACTTGAAAATCCTCCCTCTCAAAAATGTTGATGTTGTTAGGAAAAAAACGTTCACCATCAAATGCAGTTTGCTGCTTCTCTAAAGAAGCATCGTACTGCACTGAGAAATTGATACGGGCCGTATTATTATAAGTATCCTGCACCTCAATTGAAATTGTATGGGAAGCATCATCTTTAAAATAAACTATACCATCGCCGTCGTATAAATTATAGGCAACTTCGGCAGCACCGGGCAGTGGTGAGATATGTTGCACCGAAGCGCCGCCCCTTGCTGCGTATGGAAAATCTATCTGCGCATTGATGTACCTTGTTTCATCATAACCAATATCGTCTAAAGTAAAGGAGGAAACAGGTTGCCCATCTACCAAAACCTTTGCAGCATAAATACCATTTGGGTTTGATGATCCACTAAATCTGTCAGTGGCGCCAATCCCAAAACTTATTTTATCGGTACCCACTTTAATTACAGTTCCTCTGGCTTTTTTAATATTTAAAAACTGTGGCGATTGATCATATGTACTCCTGTTCCGGTCGTACATCGCTAACCTAAAAACGGATGGTGGTACTGCATCCTTAATCGGAAATTGAAATAACAAGGGATTTAAAACTTTTTCCGTTTTTGTATCTCTTATTTCAAAATGCACATGCGGACCCTGGGAGCCCCCGGTGCTACCGCTCAATCCAATAAACTCGCTTTTATTTACTGGAAACTGCCCTGGCGAAAAGATTAAATTAATCTTCCACGACTTCTGGACATACTGCTGTTCTCTTACGTATTCTGCAAGTGCAGGGTAGAATGCGTTCAAGTGCGCATACAAAGTAGTATAGCCATTGGGATGCGCAATGTAAATAGCTTGTCCAAAGCCGCCGGGTTCAATTCCAATACGTGCAACGTAGCCCTCAGCCGCCGCATACACAGGAAGGTTTACCCTTTGCTGTGTACGAATATCAAGCCCCATGTGCCAGTGATTCGCTCTAATCTCACCAAAGTTGGCGACCAGTGCCAGGGGTATATTTAGCGGATGCCGAAAGTAACCTTGCGGATATTTTTGCGCAAAACTTTTTGTAAGAAATAATACGAGGAAGGTTATAATGAGTAATTTTTTGTTCATCCCTTTTTCATTTTCTGCGCCTAGGCCTTTCAATCTTTGTTCCAGCCTTTGGAAAGCAGGCACAAAATTGGTATGGTGTACTATTCCAACAAAAAATCTTTTAGCATGAGCGTAAATAATAAACATTGGGCTACTTTTCTTTTAGGTGCTGCAGCAGCCTTTGGAGCGTATAAGTATATGAATATGACCGAAGAGGAAAAAGAAAAGTTAGCTGCCTCTTTAAAAGAAAAAGCCAATAAAGTAAAAGACCAGGCCATGTCTGCCGAAGAACAGGCCATGGATTATTTTAATGAGCTAAAAACAAAAGGCGCTGACACTTTCAAGGAGCATATGCCTAAGGTGGAGGAGTTTTTTCAAGGTCTTTTTGGTGGCACTAAGGAAGCACCTAAAGGCCCGGCAGAAAATACACCCGCCGCTTAAAATTGCAAACCAATTATTAATCATAAAAACAAAACATCATGGCAAGAAAACCAGGTTTACCCGGACTGTTATTAGCCGGAGCCGCCGCTTACGGCTTGTACAAACTTTCTAAATTAAGTACAGAAGAAAGAACTGATTTAGTGAATAAGGGTAAAAAATTAGTTACAGATAATATCCCCCAATTAAAAAATGCTTTCGGTGGTAATACTGACGCTGCTGCAACAAACGGCCGCGTTAATAATTTTTCCGAAGAAGTAACATATGGAGGATAGTAAATTAGTTGACTGGTTGATTAGTTAACAGGTTAAAAATGCTGTTGTCAAATATTATAAGTCCTTTCTGGTAAAACACAAAAATGAAAGTCGCAGCAATGCGGCTTTTTTCGTCAATAATTTAATAAAGAAAAAAAAATCGTTTCATTTACATTTGCTCCCCGGGCAACAGCCCGGTTTTTTTTGTAAAGGAGTTTACTGGTTGCAGCGTTCAAGGTTTTCAAGTAATTTTTATTATTCCGGACAACTTATGAACCAGTCAACTAATCAACTTATCAACTTTTCTCCATGCCACAAGACAATTCTATAAAATCAGTTCTTATTATCGGTTCCGGCCCTATCATTATTGGCCAGGCCTGCGAGTTTGACTACTCCGGAACCCAGGCTGCCCGTAGCTTGCGGGAAGAAGGCGTAAAAGTTATTTTGATAAACTCCAATCCCGCCACCATTATGACTGACCCCATGATGGCCGACCGTGTTTACCTGTTGCCCCTTACCGTAGAAAGCATCGAACAAATTTTAGAAGAAAATGAAATAGATGCTGTACTTCCATCCATGGGTGGACAAACTGCATTGAACCTGGCAAAAGAAGCGGAAGACTTAGGCGTGTGGCAGAAGTACAACGTACGCTTAATTGGCGTAGATATTAAAGCCATCGATAAGGCCGAAGACCGGGAAAAATTCCGGCAGTGGATGATACAAATGGGAGTGCCGGTGGCACCTGCACATACGGCCAATTCATTTTTAGAAGGAAAAGAGTTTGCGCAGGATATTGGCTTTCCCTTAGTGATTCGGCCATCGTTTACATTAGGCGGTACAGGTGGTGGTTTTGTACATGATGCAAGTGAGCTGGAAGAAGCCTTGCAGCGTGGCTTGCAGGCTTCTCCTATTCACGAAGTACTGGTAGAAAGAGCCGTTTTAGGCTGGAAAGAATTTGAGTTGGAATTGCTCCGTGATGCTGCTGATAACGTTGTTATTATTTGCGTGGTTGAAAATTTTGACCCGATGGGTGTACATACCGGCGACTCGATAACTGTTGCACCGGCTATGACATTGAGCGATACGGCTTATCAATTAATGCGTGATACGGCTATTGCTATGATGCGTGACCTTGGCAATTTTGCCGGAGGTTGTAATGTGCAGTTTGCGCTCAACCCCGAAACGGAAGGAATTATTGCGATAGAAATTAATCCAAGGGTAAGCCGTTCATCGGCGTTGGCCTCAAAAGCAACCGGTTATCCCATCGCAAAAATTGCGGCTAAACTTGCGCTTGGTTTTACATTGGATGAATTGAAGAACCCCATTGTACAAACCACTTCTGCCTACTTTGAACCGGCGCTTGACTATGTGATCGTAAAAATTCCCCGCTGGAATTTTGATAAGTTCAAAGGTGCCAATGACACCCTGGGCCTGCAAATGAAAAGCGTTGGCGAAGTAATGGCTATTGGCCGCAGCTTCACGGAAGCCGTACAGAAAGCCTGTCAGAGTTTGGAGAATAACGCCATAGGTTTAGGTTATTATGGTAAAAGCGCTATGAAGTCGGAGGAGATTTTGGAATATATCAAAATTCCAAAATGGGATCGCATCTTCCGTATTAAAGATGCTTTGATGTTAGGTATCAGCGTAAACACCATTGCCAAAGCCACTTACATTGACCGCTGGTTTCTTTACGAGATACAGAAGATCTGCAATATTGAAAAAGAGATAGAAAAATTTAAATTGGACGACTTGCCGATGGACTTGTTAAAGCAGGCAAAAGGTCACGGCTTTAGCGATGACCAGATTGCCCATATTTTAAAAGACGGCACCGAAGATGAAGTGTATGAAAAGCGCAAGGCGGCCGGCATTACCCGTGTGTATAAAATGGTAGATACCTGCAGTGCGGAGTTTGAGGCCAAGACACCTTACTTCTATAGTACGTTTGAAGATTGATTTTGTAAATTTGGAAAACAGTTTTTATGATTGTGATAGAAGATTACACGTTGCAACACGCTAAAGTATCCGAAGAACAACTCCGGATGGAAATTGCCGCACTTCTCTACGAGAGAGAAACGTGTTCGTTGCGCAAAGCCGCCAGAATAGTAGGTGTTGATTGGATGAAGTTACAAGGCTTTCTTGGCGAAAGGGGCATTTATACTTATACGGAGGACATGTTTCTTCAAGACTTAGAAACGATAAAGAGTTTCAAGCGATGATTGTCGTTAGCGACACTTCGCCAATTAATTATCTTATTAAGGTTGGAGAGATTAAACTATTGAAACAATTGTTTAAAGAAGTATTTATTCCACCCGCCGTATATAATGAACTGAAAGCTTTGCCCCTCAATAACTCTATCCTTTCAATGGCGATGGGTGAAGGTTGGCTTCATACCCAATTACCTACTCAGGAGTTACCGGAACATTTTAAAGAAGACCTAGATGAAGGTGAAGCGGAAGCGCTTGCCTTAGCCATAGAAATAAGCGCATCTCTAGTTCTTATTGACGAACGCCGTGCCGCTGCCGTTGCAAGAAAATTAGGCTTACGTTCATTTGGGCTGATTGGCATTTTGATAGAAGCGAAAGAACAAGGATGTATAACAGCAATAAAGCCATTGCTTGACCATATCAGAACTAAAGGTTTTTATCCTCAGCGAACATTTTTACAAACAAATTTTACTGCAAATCAATGAGTGATCAATTGAACCATAACGAATCTATTCCCTCCGGCAAAAAGAAAATCATTGTTCTCGGTTCCGGCCCTAACCGCATTGGACAGGGAATTGAATTTGATTATTGTTGCGTACATGGATTGCTGGCTATTAAAGAATGTGGTTACGAAGCCATCATGGTCAACTGCAATCCCGAGACTGTTTCCACCGATTTTGATATGGCCGATAAACTTTATTTCGAGCCGGTGTATTGGGAACATATCTGGGAAATTATAGAGCACGAAAAACCCGAAGGCGTTATTGTGCAATTAGGCGGACAAACCGCATTAAAACTGGCTGAGCGCTTACATAAAAAAGGAATAAAAATTATCGGCACCAGCTACGACAATATGGACATTGCCGAAGACCGTGGCCGATTCAGCGACAGGCTGAAAGAACTTGATATTCCTTACCCCGAGTATGGTACTGCTTACAGTGTTGACGATGCAATTGAAGTTGCCAACAGGGTTGGCTACCCGGTACTGGTTCGCCCCAGCTACGTATTGGGCGGGCAACGTATGCGCATTGTAATTAACGACGATGAAGTAGAGAAGGCTGTTATCTCGTTGCTGAAACATATACCCGGTAATAAAATTTTAGTTGACCATTTTTTAGACCGCTGCCAGGAAGCTGAAATTGATGGCATTTTTGATGGTGATGACTTTCATGTGATGGGTGTAATGGAGCATATTGAACCCGCCGGTATTCATAGCGGCGATAGTAATGCAGTGCTGCCTGCTTTCAACCTTACTCCATTAGTAGTAACTACAATGGAACACTATGCTGAAAAAATTGCAAGAGCCTTGGACATCCGTGGCTTGATCAATATACAATTTGCCATAAAAAATGATAAGGTGTATGTGATAGAGGCTAACCCGAGAGCTTCCCGAACAACTCCTTTCATTGCTAAAGCATACAACATTCCTTACCTGAATGTGGCAACGAAGGTTATGCTTGGAGATGCGAAGTTGAAAGACTTCACCTTTGAAAAAAACTTGAAAGGCTTTGCTATTAAAGAACCTGTTTTTTCTTTTAATAAGTTTCCGAATGTAAATAAAGAGTTAGGCCCTGAAATGAAGAGTACAGGAGAGGCCATACGGTTTATTAAAGATCTAAGGGATCCCTATTTCAGGCAGTTGTATAAGGATAGAAGTATGTATCTGAGTAAGTAATGTCTAAACTGGGATTTGTGGGATGATTTGGATAAACAGGAAATAATTTTTTATGCGTGTAGAAATTGATTTTATTGTATCGCAGTTAAAGGATGCCTGCGAAGGCGATCCCTGGTTTGGCCGAAATGCAAAAGAGTTACTCAGCGAAGTAAATGAGCAGACTGCTTTTACAAAGCTTAAGAACCAGCATAGCATTTTGGAATTAGTATGGCACATGATAACATGGCGGGAGTTTACTATTGACCGCCTGCACCCTGCTAAAACCTTAGCCCAACTTGAAGAGAATGATTGGCGTGAATTAAACCATAGTAACAAAACTCTTTGGCCGCAAGGCTTACAGCGCTTGCAGGAAACACAAGAGCAATTAATTTCTCTACTTCAAAACGCGGATGATACGCTATTGGTAGAAAATGTAAAGGAAAGAAAATACAACTTCAGAAAATTATTGAATGGCCTTATTCAACACGACATTTATCACCTGGGTCAAATTGCGATTATTAAAAAAATAATCAATAGCCCGAACAATAAAGAATCTTCAACTATTGGAATCTAACTCCCCTCTACAGCTTTGCTGGAGAGGGGCCGGGGGTGAGGTTTTTACTCCTTATTCTTTGTATCAATTACAATCGTTACCGGACCATCATTCAACAACTCCACTTTCATATCGGCGCCAAAAATTCCTGTATGTATTTTCTTCCCTGAATCTTTTTCTAATTGTGTTATCATTCTTGCATACACTGGGATAGCAACATCCGGTTTGCTGGCTTTTATATAGCTGGGACGAGCGCCTTTTTTTGTAGAAGCATGTAATGTAAACTGGCTTACCAGTAAAATATCGCCGCCGATATCCATCACGGATCTATTCATTACGCCATCTTCATCATTAAATAATCTAAGGGCCACAATTTTATTACTTAACCATCGAATATCCTCATCGTTATCTGCATCTTCAATACCCAATAATATCAATAGCCCTACTCTTATTTCACCAGTCAATTGTTTATCAACAGTTACACTTGCTTGGCTTACTCTTTGAATAACGACCTTCATAGGTGCGAAGTTAGAAGTACAGGTACGAAATGTTACCCCGCACAATGCAGATTCTCCACTTCGTAATTCTAACTTCGTCCTTCGCAATTTTTTTATGATAGATTTTTCCTCCGAAATAAAACTTCGAACCACCCGCAGCGGCGGTGCAGGCGGGCAAAATGTAAATAAAGTAGAAACGGCTGTTATTGCCTATTTCAATATTCCGGTGTCGCAATTATTATCCGAAGAACAGAAAATTCTTGTGCAGGAAAAATTGTCCAACCGCATTAACAGCGAAGGTGAGTTGATAGTAAAAGCGCAAACACATCGTACCCAATTAAGTAATAAAGAAGAAGCTATTAAAAAGGTGAATGAATTAATAAGCAATGCTGTAAAAAAGAAAAAACTGCGCATTGCAACCAGGGCATCAAAAGCATCAAAAGAAAGGCGTATCGAAAGCAAAAAGCGATCGGCGGAGATAAAGCAAGGAAGAAAAAATTTTAACCCCAAAGACATTTAACGGCCCTGTTTTTTAATAGTTATTACTTTAGAGCAAACAATTTCCGGTGAGATCCAGCATTGTTATTTTTCCATTATTTCTTTTTGTAGCGGCAAGTTCAATGTTGATGAGCAGTTGCCGAAAGACCTCATTAGATCTTACCCAAATCACCTTCACAGTGCCACAGGGCTTTCCGCAACCCCAGTACAATTTTGCATCAAACCCTAAGCGAAGAAGGTTTTCAGTTAGGGAAAACTGTTTTTCGAGGGCAGTCTATCTGTTAATGGGCCTTCCCCTGCGCTTCCCGTCACCAACCTGTTGCCGCTTTTACTTCGTTTGAAATGATCGCAGTCATGGCCACAATAACTCGCATACATTACGCAATGCCCCGGGGCTTTTAACCTCGCCTGGCTTGCCGAATATAACCAGGATGGAAGCGGTATCGCAACAATGGTTTAGAAGTAGATGTGGGATTGAACGATCATGGCCGTATGCGGGTAACGGGTAATAGCGGAGATGATTTAAAATTTAGAGTACCTACGTTGGGCGAAATGCAGAACTGACTTCTTGTTACGGGCACGATGGAAGATTAAGCATTTTTAGAATGATGGTACGCCACTGTCGCTCCGATATTAATCAAAGTGCAACGTTAGATCCATTGCTTACAAATGGTATTCAACTAACCAATCAGCAAGAAGATCAATTGGTGGCGTTTATCCGGACACTTACAGATTCTGCCTTTTAAATAATCCAGGGTTCAGGGAGTAATACCTAAAATACTAACCGATGATAACGTCATCAATCGCCATATTTCTTAGCCTGAAAATTAATTCGTGTAATTCGCATTTTCAATTCGTGTAATTCGTGTTTACGATTCGTGTCACTTAAATTTGCCTTCTTCAAAAACCTATTGTAGTTGAGCGGAATAAAAAAGCTGGCGGGACAAACCGCTATTTACGGTGTTAGCACAATACTGGGCAGGTTTCTGAACGTGTTCCTTACTTTTTGGCTAACCTACGTATATGGTGCCGAGGAGTTTGCGGTTTTTTCACTGGCCTATGCGTATGTAACTTTTTTGAATGTGATCTTTACCTACGGAATGGAAACTTCTTTTTTCCGTTTCGCACAAAGGCCCGAATATAAAAATGATGTTTATCACACTACGCTACTTTCCATCATTTTTACAAGCGCCTTTTTTAGTGGTGCCATGCTATTTTATGCACCACAACTCGCCAGCCTGTGGCGGGTGCCCAAGAACCCGGAATACATTATTTGGTTTGCCTGGATCATAGGGTTTGATACTTTATCAATTATACCTTTTGCCCGCCTGCGGCAGCAGGGTAAGCCCATTAAATATGCCGCCATAAAAATTTTGAACATTGTTATTTATGTAGCGTTCACCTATTTTTTTATTAAGATTTGCCCCTCCCTTTTAAAGAAAAACCCGGATAGTTTTTTACTGGTGGCCTACAATCCTAAAATTGATATTGGCTACACCTTTATTGCCAATTTAATTGCCAGCGGGGTTACCTTATTACTATTGAGTAAAGAATTTTTTGCCTTGCGGTTTCGGTTCAATGTAAAGCTGTGGAAAGAAATGATGGCCTACTCATGGCCTCTGCTTATTGTGGGTATGGGCGGAATGATAAACGAAGTTTTGAACCGGATTTTGCTGGATTACCGCTTGCCCTATTCGTTTGATGAAAACAAAAAACAGGTAGGTATTTTCAATGCCAATTTTAAAGTGGCAGCATTGGTTAACATTTTCATCCAAGTGTTTCGCACTGGTGCCGAACCTTTCTTTTTTAATGAGGCCGGCAAGCAGGACGCACGGAAAACGTATGCAAGAGTGATGAAGATTTTCGTGGTCATTAGCTGCGGCATTTTTCTCGTGGTTTCACTTTTTGCTGATACTATCTGGGGACGCTATTTGATGGGTGTAAAAAATCATCCCGAGTATGCAGAAGGCATTGGAGTGATCCCCATCATCGCACTTTCGTATGTGTTCCTCGGTATCTATTACAACCTTACGGTTTGGTATAAGCTAACCGATAAAACTATCTATGGCGCCTACATAACTATAGCTGGTGCGGTATTAACAATCGCCTTGAACTACATCACCATTCCCTACTTAGGTTATTGGGGCAGCGCCTTTACAACGCTCCTTTGTTATGGCTTTATGATGATCGTAAGTTATCGCCAGGGGCAAAAGCATTACCGCATTCCGTATGCGTGGAAGAAACTAATGGCGTATGTGGTTATTTCTCTCATTTTATATTTCATTTATTTTGGGCTGAGTGGCTTAGTAAGCAACAAACTGATTTTATTTTTATTTGCCTCGGTGTTACTTACTCTATACCTCTTGTTCATTGGCAAAACAGAACGGAAAGAATTCAGCCGTTTACCATTCATCAAACGATTGTACAAAACACCGGCTCTTCCGGTGGCACCAGTTTCT
>MWVX01000750.1_pt1 | contig 10577 bp, 12 predicted proteins | sample 1047311 | NCBI WGS metagenome assembly MWVX01 (sample SAMN06349984, study PRJNA376086) | soil metagenome | isolation source: MtG-4 sample Antarctic (ecotone) soil | place: Antarctica | collected 2015-01-13
TCTGAACGTCAATCAGCGTGAAGCACTAGAGAAGAATGAAACATTGGTTGAAATGAGGAAGTCAGTACCACGTACACCCATAACTGCGTTCGGAGTCTTGATAAAGAGTTTCGATTTGTTCCGATCCATCTGCAGATAATCTTTTGTTACCTGAGAGCGGATTTTACCTTTCACGAGATCAATAACTCCGGAATCTTTCTCTCCGAATTTCTCAATTTTCATTTCAGAGCCTGGACCGATATTCATCTGAGATTTATCAATAAAGACTAATTTAACAAAACTCTTCTCACCGGTTTTTACAACTGATCCATCTTCAACCCAGTCTTCAACTTTGAGTTTTGTTGTCTTACCGAGTGTTAGCACATCCACTTCCCCTTTCAGGAGTTTCACAATCGCGACTTTCTTTGATGCCCACGCAGAAGTGGTCATCAGTGCGATAAGAATTAGAAATGAATAGAAATGCTTCATAAAAATGGTCCTTATAAGAGGCCAGTTGACTCAAAACCATTATACGCCTCCCGCTAATGGGCTCAATCAAAGGGAAAAGTGGAAGCAGGTGCCGGTTAACTGCCAGTAAAGTCATGATTGCTCGGCTATAGAAATGAGTTCTAAATTGAAAAAATGAAAGCACCAAACCGGACTTCACCTCAATAAAAACAAAGAGCTATGAGTTTTACTGCCAAAAGTTTGGGGAGTTTTTCACGACCATAAATAAAATATACTTACACGAACATGAAAGCTAAGGCCTAAATATGTGGGCCTATCTCTTTAAAAACATAGGTAAAGTTTGCCCCTATTAAGGGCGAAAAGGAAGGTATGTAGTTCGCAAAGGTTTATTCTGTTTTCAGAAAACAAAACGAACCTTCGGGAGTTTTTGTGAAAACAGTTTTATCCATTTTGCTTTTGATCTCTTCTTCTCTCCTCGTTTCATGTGGAGCCAAGAAAACTTCTGCTGTGTTTGAAGTGACTACTTCAGCATTATCGATGGCCAACAACGCTTATCAAGGCGGCCTGGTTATCATGGGTAAAAGCTCAGAAGGCAGTTTCACTATTCCTGTTGATTACAATTCTACCAGTGGCAAAACTAGCATTACTCTTGAATTAAAGAAGGCCAACTGGCAATTCTCTGCCGTCGCATGGGCCGGTTCCGGATCTGCACCAAAACAATTTCAGGGTACGACTTACTGTGGAGCAATTTCTGCGGATCTCCAGAATGATTCAGAAGTTGTAAATATCAAGCTTGCTTCAGTAAATTGTACGAACCGTTCAGATTTGTTCGGACCATCCGCTTATTTTTTATCGGGGACAGAGTACGATTCACTAAGAATCGCTACTTGTGGTTGGTTATATCAGGATAATGGTATCACCGCAGTCAGCGCTGCTACTCCACTTAGCTTTTGTGCACCAGGTGCGAGCATCGATGATCTATACAAAAGATATCCGAAAACCATCAAAATAGAAATTCCTCATATAGTAAACGGGATTAAGACTGCCGGGATTTCGATCTGCTTAAGCGCTACTGACGGGGTTTTCAACAACAGGAATCTAAGCATACCTGCCAGAGGTTTACCTTTCCGCGTTTCTCTTTACGATTCTCTCAGCTGCCTCGATCGTGGATATATCTCAACGTTTGTTTATTCTGACGGCTTTGAAGGTTCACAATCCGCTCAGGATTCTGTTTATGTCAGCGACGCTTCGACGATGAATCTTTTTCTCCCATCAAATAAAATGAAACTTGGTTACACAGGATTCTATCAGTCTCTGCCACGCCTTACCTGTAGTGGTGCAGAGTGTATGAAAGTTCCTACAGCTATGCCCGGTGGTGAGAATCGCTTCATTGTTTCTGACCGCGAGTTTGTTATCGAGCTATTTTCAAATGGGATGAATCTTGAATGTGACCATATTTCCGGTGTCACTCCTGCAGGAACTTTTTCAACAACTCCGGATTTAACTTCCATCAAAGCGAACTGCCGCAAGGAAGATAACGGAGATCTCGTATCTAAAATTTCATCCACATCAATTTCACCCGGTAGCAGCATAACTATCGCCTTCACCAAGAATGGAGTAAGCCAAGGCTCACGTTTATATACTCTTTATACCAATGTCAGTTATGAGATCTTTCGGAAGGGCTGGGAGCTTTTCGGATATCCCGCTGCTATACCTGCTATTAATCAAGATATCGTAGGTTCATTTGATATCTTCCGTCGTGATAGCGATGACAGAGCTCGCGGGATTCTGGATAAGGTTACTAATATGTTTTCACCAGATGGTCCTGCCGGTGTTTTGGGAAGTCTGAACTGCGCTGCCACGACCAGAGATTCCACAATCTCATTTGCTGAATATGGCGAAATAAAGAACTACAGAGTTAAGTTGGAAGCTGCACCTACCGGAGCAGGAGCTCCACTGGTGGGAGCTGATATCGCCGGCGGTGGGTATGCTAGCACAGCTGCTTTAACTAAAAGACTGATAGTTCAGCGTTTGAAGGGTGCTGTTTATGAAACGGAAGTTGTCATAGATTTTATCTGCGGACAAAAAATTGGTCGTTTAGAAAGTCATAAAGAAAAAGATGGCAAAGAGGAAAGATCAATCGTGAAATGGAACACCATCACGAATGGATCTGGAGTAGTTATTTCTAAATCCAAGACGGTTGAAACTGACGGTTCTGGAGTAAGTAATTATCGTGCTGAGGTTGCAAGAGTTGAGCAAACTTCGATTGCTGATGCTAAAGCGTTTTCATTCGGCCTGGAAATCAAACGAAATGGAGCAGTTTACGATTACTATGGTAGCAAGCAAAAATTTGTTTCGGATGCAAGCAATGATCGCATCTTTCACATCCAGTCCAATGCTTCGACTTTAGGCCTGGCCTCGATCAACGACGCTAACTATGACAATGGTGCTTTTGGTACTGCGATCGTGTCTCAGACTCCGGGGTGCGTGATCCGAAGTGTTCCAGTCTTTGTTTCCACCATCGATACACCATGTTCGACAGTTGGGGGACCAGCTTCCACAGCCTATGCGGGCATTTCTTTTAACTACGAATCACTTCTGGAAACGAATATAGATTCAAATTTTACTGCTGCTCTTCCTGTTCCTGCGCCTTAAAATTTAAGAGCAGAAGCCGACACGTTTCATGTTCTTGATGAAATCCTGGGCCTTCTTCTTGGAAGAAAGTAACCAGCTCACCCAACGGTCTTCTCCGCGGAACAATGTGATCAGTGTGGTTTTAGATTTTTTCTCGTAACGAAGAATGCAGCGTCGGGCGATGATCTTCTCATCGCAAACACCCTCTTCCTGGAGATTATTCATTTCCTGCTGGATAGAATCAGCAGTCGTATCTTTCAGAGACATCTTGGAATGGATTGTATTTCCGCTGACAAATTCCACAACTCTGAGACCAATTGATTGTCCCATCCGGACATCGCATGATTCTGCGCGGGCGTGAGCGCTTCCCAGAATAAATAGAATTAGAACTACCAGCTTCATTGACCATTCCGATTGTTTGGATCCCCCACATTCTGCAGGGAAATTGCGTTCGGTGATAGTTAAAGCCGGTATGGATGTAAAAGCTCTCAGGGTGTCTAATGTTTAGACAGCTCCAGAAACCCCGGAGTTCCGAGGTCTTAGGCGGTCCGATTGAACCTGGTTTTGAACCATGGAATGAGCATCGGCAGAAGGGATACGAAGATCACTCCAAAAATTACGATATGGAAGTTTCTCTTCACGACCGGCATGTTTCCGAAGAAATACCCTGCGAGGATAAAAGTGAATACCCAGAGGACAGCACCAATTACATTATAGGCCAGAAACTTTCTATAATTCATGGATCCAATACCAGCAACAAACGGAGCGAAGGTTCTCGCAAATGGAGCAAATCTCGCTGCAATGATGGTAAATGTTCCCCATCTTTCATAGAAGGCTTGAGTATCGGTTAGGTACTTCTTTTTGAAGAAGCGATTTTCTTTCTCAAAGACTTTGAGTCCCAGCTTTTTCCCGATGTGATAGTTCACGGTATCGCCGATGATTCCTGCGATAGTCAGCGAGATCAGGAGAACCCAGAGATTAAGGCCATCTTCAAGAGCGGCCAGTGCTCCCAGAGCAAAGAGAAGAGAATCACCTGGAAGAAATGGTGTTACGACCAATCCTGTTTCGCAGAAGATGATAAGGAACAGAAGGACATATATCCATGGACCGAAAAGTCCCATCCAGGAAATAAGGTGTTGATCGAGATGAAGAATTATATCAATTAATTGTGTCATAAGTGCTCCATTCTAAATCAGAATTCGCAGATTGAGGGGATAAATCTCTCGTTGAGATCAATGAGATCGACATTGAAAGGATCAAACTTAACGTGCTTTCCGTTTTTCCTACCACGGCCAAGTCGAAGATCCACATCACATGTCTTGTGATCAGATGGATCAAGCTTGTCGGTCCATTCATGTACTAAAGCGGTGAGAAGATAGCGTCCCTTTTTCCAGGAAATCTTCCAGACGAAAACTTCGCCGGTACGACCAGAAGCGGTAGTATCGACGACAATAGAAAACGAAAAATCTTTATGCAGTCTCAGACTTCCGCCGGGTCTCACCCTTCTTGGTATGAGATTACGGTTTTTGAAAAGAATTTCGCGCGGAGACCCATCAGGAGCTCCACGATAAATCACGAGCTCACGATAATCTCCCACACCAGACAATGGTGAGATGAGAACGGTCTCCGGAAACCCATCACCATTCCAGTCGTGAGAAATTCTTTCGTCATTGTCAGGAATGGTCGTAGTTTTGCCGCGGATTTTTTTTTCCGAGGAACAGGAAATTATGAGGAGCAATAGAAGAATGTAATGCATGTCCTCTAATCATGTGATGGAAGATCATCGGGTGCAACAAAGTATTTCACTCAGGTTAGTCATTTCGGGCAGTTTTCCCCGAGGATTGTATCGAATGAGTGAGTTATCTTTAGTCTACACATGGCCTCTTTCTTGAATAATTCTTTCCGCAGGAGGATGCCGCTATGGGTGAAGCTATGAGAGTCCAACAGATACTTAGTCGTGAAGAAGAGCTGCGTAATTGTGAGAAGGATTACCATGACCACAATCTCACTGAGCTCAGTGATATTCACGAGATTCTTATTGAGGCGGTCGATGCCGTCGAAGAATCAGGCATGCCGTACGCCATCATTGGAGGGCTTGCAGTTAAAAATCTTGGTCGTCCCAGAATCACTCACGACATCGATTTTTTTGTAAGACCTGATGATGCAGAAAAAGTACTCAAAGTTCTGGAAGCGAAGGGATTCACCACCCAGCTGCGTGATCCATTCTGGCTCTACAAGGCATGGAAGAAAGACATTCTTGTTGATGTCATCTTCAAGTCGAGCGGAGATATTTATTTTGATGAAGAAGTGAGATCTCATGTTCGGCGCGTGCCTTACAACAATATGTTGATCAATGCGATCTCGCCGGAAGATTTTATTGTAATCAAGGCCGCTGCTCACCAGGAACACAATCCACATCACTGGCATGATGCTCTTGCGGTTTTAAAGCAAGGTGGCCTTGACTGGGATTATCTCCTCAGTCGCGCTAAGCACGCCCCAAGAAGAGTGCTGGCACTTTTAATTTATGGTCAGTCAAATGACCTGGCCGTACCGAATGAAATTATCCAGAGACTTTACCGCTGTCTTTTTGAAGCTCCTGCATATACTGCTCAGTCGATCGTCTACCCATATCGTGAGAAGAAAGAATCTTCAAACGAACGCGATGACAGTAAAGAAAACTATATCTACACAAAGGGCAGAATTATGGACGCCCTGACTCTCGACGAGCGAGTTGCCGAACACGATATCAAGGTCATCGTTACTGATACGACTATTATTGCCAAGGGTGAGGTATTCACCCGTGAACAGAAAGACGCTGTCGATGAAGTAATTTCTAGTTGTGCTCCTTCGCATGAAGTAAGAAATCAAGTAAACGTGCGTGTGTTGACTGCACCTGAAGGTAGTGAGGCCATCAAATGATCAGAATTGCAGCTGCTGGTGATGTTCACTTTGACCGGAAGTCACATAACCGATTTGCCCAGCATTTTAATAATCTTCAGGAAAAGGCAGACATCCTTCTCCTTGCAGGTGATCTCACTCAAACTGGACACCCGGAAGAAATGCAGGTCTTAGCTGATGATTTACGTAAATGTCCCGTTCCCGTGATTGCTGTTTTAGGCAATCATGACTATCACCTGGATCAGGTTGATGCAGTCACTAAGATTCTCCAGGATGCCAATGTCATTGTCCTTGAAAAGTCCTCTACAGTTCTTCACGTCAACAACTTCAGAGTCGGTATTGCCGGTGCCAAAGGTTTTGGTGGAGGATTTGTAGGCGCGTGCGGATCTGATTTTGGTGAGCCGGAAATGAAGACATTCATGAGGCATTCAAAGAATGAGGCCAGAGAGCTTGAGAATATTATCAAGTCCATGGAAGCGGATTATAAAATAGTCCTTCTTCACTACTCTCCTACCGCCCAGACCTTGTATGGTGAGAAAAAAGAAATTTATCCGTTTCTTGGATGTTATTATCTGGCCGAAGCAGTGGATTACGGAAAAGCAGATATTGCTTTTCATGGTCATGCTCATGCCGGCGTTGAAAAGGGCGAGACACCAGGGAAAGTTCCTGTGCGAAATGTAGCACAACCTGTGATTCGTCACGCTTTCAATATTTATACTCTTGATCACTCAGACAAAGAAAAAGTTAAACATATTGAAAAAGTATCGGCCGCCGGAATTCACTGAGTGGTGGGGATAATCGGATTATTCTGAATTTCCTGTGTTTCACTTCCCAGGGATTCTACCGTCAACGATCGGTGCAAAATCTCGCTGTTGATAAACTCGATTGCAGAATGTTTCAAAAGAATATCAATAAATTTATGGATGAGCTTAGCGCATTTAACGTCACCGATAGGATAGAGATACCCGATCAGTACCTCCCTTAAAAGACTATACTCTGTCATGATATCTGCCAGACAAAAATCGGTCATCGTCGAACGATAATATCCATGGTTCTTTCCGAGATCCGTTTCATCTACTTCACCGGATTTGAGTATGCCTTCAAGTTGGTCCAGAATTTTAGGCATATGGTCCAGAAGAATCAAAGTAGACTCATGCTGAGAAGAAGAGATGACATTACGGACGAGATTTTCCCATTCCAGCAGAATGACATTTTTTAAGGTTGAGAGAGAATTTCCTGCTTCGTCACAAAAAGGTATATCCATACACATATTTTAAGTCTCCCGGATTCAGATGTCCGGGGGTCTTAAAATATTGGGGTACAATTAATCTTGAGCTTAGAGTTTTGCTGGCTTTTTCTTTTTGACTGACTGAATCCACGCATAAATATACGGGATATCATCCTTTCTATTTTTTAGTGGGGTCATTGCCTTCGTTTTACGCTTTGGTATAAACCCTCGCGGCAATGGATCGGGATATTTTCCCGTCATAATTTTGGAAACATATACTTCGAATGGAGCATCTACTTGCTCTGGACCAATGTTGCCTTTGAGATTCGGATCAGCATTGTGGCATCTGACACAATTAGCTTTATAAACTTTTGCACCTCTCGCAAGATCCAGAGCTGTGGGCTTTGATAAGGGCACCAGATTAAATGCATTTTTTGAAGCGGGCATAACGGCCGGAGCTGCGGGCTTCACCGGCGTAGTTTGAGCAGAAACAAAACTTAAAATGAAAAAGGGGGCGACGAGCGCCCCCATTATTTTTGAAATCAAACAATAACCTCAATAAGAGCGTAAAGAACAACTAGAAGTCCCAGTCCGCAATGGATGACTCCTTTTACTGTTGTCATTGGTCCCATCTTCCCTTTGATTGCATTTGCTTCGAGAGCAAGAATCACAAGAGTCACAACACCGATAACCGCTGCAGGGTTAAAGCTCTCAGGAATATTGAGCCCGAGATGGCGTGAAGCACCCATGAAAAAGAGAAGTGGAATAGAAAACATCACGTTCGTTCTTGAAGCGAGAGCTGCTTTCGGAGCTTTTGCGGCGAGAGCAGCATCAGGTGTTCCGCCACCGAGAGCAGTGTTTGCGTTAGCAATAAGCCCTTTCTGAATAGGCCAGATGATGAGCCATACGTTGAGGAACATCAGTAATCCAAGAAGAGCACCTGTATAAATGTAGATTCCATAAGGAGTTTGCAGGAAATCTCCGCCGAGATCTTTACCAACGATAGCAAGCATCGCCAGACCTGAGATGAAGGTTCCCATAGCACCCCAACGGAACCACCAGAGCGCACGCGGAACGAGTTTAGAGAACACCTGGTTTTTAACCGGGGCCTCTATTTCAGGCATGAAGGCACCCTGACAGAAGTTGAAATAATAAAGGTGTCCAATCCATGCAATACCAGCAAAGAAGTGAACCCAACGGAGGATCATAATCAATCCTTCCTGAGTAAATAGAGCGATATCCATAAGAACTCCTCGTATAAGATATAAAACTGTCTAAACAGAGATATTCTAACTCACATAGAAAGAGGACCGCCACTATCAATCCATTGAAAAGACGAAAAGATTCCCGACTACTTTACTGGGTCAAATAATTTTCAAAAATTCCGATGATGAAGTAATGGGAAAAATCACATTTGTCCTCTGCATCCTCATTTCTTTTTCACTGCATGCTGATGCAGATAAGTTTGCGTCGCTGATTCAGACCGCCCGCGACTATGAACTCGAAGGCAAAACCCAGGATGCCAAGAAGGCCTATGAAGATGCCTGGAAGATAAAAACTTCTGATGCTGACAAGCTTCCGGTTCTGGTTGAACTCGTGAAACTTCATCGTGACGATAAAAAATCCGGCCTTCGTTGGGTAGAAGAAACTGAAAAGTGGCTGGCTTCTCATCCTGATCAAAAAGAAAAATTCGATCCATGGATCAAAACCATGCGCGGATACGTAACAGGTAATATTGAAACAGCATCGTCCCCTGCCTTCATGAAAACATGGGCCATCGATCAGAAAGTTCCTGTCCTGATCAAAGATAAAAAGTTCCCGGAAGCCTGGTCGCTCGTAAAGAGTCGCGACCTGAAGAATGCCGATCTCAGATCCCAGGTTGTTCATGATGTTCTCGCTGCCGTAACAGTAAAAGATAAATCACGGAAAAACTTCTGTGAGAATTCTCTTAAGAGACATCCCTCATCTCAGGCCTGGACGATCCGGGTCTGCAGTTATCTCGAAAGCTGGAAAAAAAATAAAAGCGATAAGAAGCTCATGAGTTCGATTGTTTCTCAGATCCGCGAAGAAGAGCCTCAAAGCTCATATCTTTCGCAGGCCCTGGAGGAACTATGAAAAATACCTTTTTCATCTTCCCATTCCTTCTTCTTCTCATGTCACAGTCGAATCAGCGCCAGCTTGGTGCTATCAGCGCAGTAACAAATTTCTTTGAATCTCCTTTTGAGGCCATCGCCAATGCGATTGCTCACAGGAAATATGAAAAAATTGCACGCGAAACAATTTCTCCGGACAATACAGTCTCTTCACGTGAAGTTTATTGTACTCCTGATGGATCCCCTCTTCCTGAATCAGCACTTGGTGATCTTCTGAACATTCCTCATATCGCCTGTCGTTGCGAACCATGGGGCAACTGCGTGAAGCAGGCCTGTTCTTGTGAAGTTCTTTGTCCGAAAAATTTTAATCTCTTCAAGCGCGGAATGAGTTCCACCCGGGATCTCACTACCACTGAAAACTCTCTCGCTTTCCGAAACGGAGTGGATGAGGGAGAAGTACAAGGTAGAATCAGATTTACTGACGGTATTTGCTGGGGCCACGCTTCTGTCACTCAGAAATTTAACCGCCTCGGATTCTTTAAGCCCGATTCTCGTCCCCCTTACCGCCTGACTTCAACCGATCCGGAAGAGAGACGTCGCGCGATCAGGTTCTACCGATCGATCATTGATGACATCATTGATAACAAAGCGACAGATATTCCGGGCTACAGAAATCTTCTCGAGTTTTCCGGAGATCCAGAATTCAGTAACTACTTTCATGATAAGGTCGCTCGTGAATGGGCAGATCGAGCGATGAGCTGGCAAGGACTCACTCTGGCAATTAACGATCGTCCTGAATCACGTGAGAAAAACGAAAGAATTTTTGCTGAAGTAAAAAGAAGACTTTCAATGCATCAGCAGCCAAATCTGGTTTACACACTTGCCGGTTCCAGATTCTTTACTCACTCTGCTCTCGTATCCCATGAGTCAGTTGTAGATGGAAAACCTGTTCTCTGCATGCGTGATAACAATTACGAAGAAGTTCTCAATGCCGCCTGCAATCACTATATGATGATGGATGATAATGGAAAGATCATCAATGTGATCACTCCGTATGCCTACGCTGTCGGTGGATTAAGTCTTGCTTTCAATGATGAGCGCGATGCTGTTAATCAAGTGAAGTCCCTTCACAAGAGATGTAATCGTGAGAAAGGCTGTCGCTGATTCTTTAAGGGATTTTGCACAAAATCCATTAAAACTATCTGAACATCTGCCCGTTTAGTGTCGTTTTAGGCCTTTTGGAGAAAAATTTCATCTAAAATTCAAATCAAAGGCTT
>MWVX01000751.1_pt1 | contig 10574 bp, 10 predicted proteins | sample 1047311 | NCBI WGS metagenome assembly MWVX01 (sample SAMN06349984, study PRJNA376086) | soil metagenome | isolation source: MtG-4 sample Antarctic (ecotone) soil | place: Antarctica | collected 2015-01-13
AGGTAATCATGATCTGGAATTTAAAGGAATAAAAGAAACCAAAAAGCTAAAAAATCCACCCAATCTGGAAAACTCTTAATCCAAATTGCTGAGATGAAATTAACTATAACCAAATAATTATGGCAAAACATCCTGCTGACAAGGTCCGCAAAAACTCTGAAATGGCAGAGATTGTTATTGAGCATCACTTTGGAGTAAGACCTAAAAACATTTCGTTTCTTTCTACAGGGCTTACCAACTTTGTTTTTGAAGTTACTGTCCCTGGCGGTGAGTTTATTGTCAGAATATCAACCTCAGCAAAAAAAATAAATTATTTCCATAAAGAACAATGGGCTGTAGCGCAGGCAAAAAAAGCAGGCGTTCCTGTAGCGGAAATTTTAGAAGTCGGCAATGATGTTGTCCACATGCCGTATATGATTCAGAAAAAATTAAATGGGCAGGAAGCGACATTTCATCCGGATAGATTAAAAATAATACAGCAAATGGGGGTTTATACAGCTCTTATAAATTCTATTCCTACTACTAACTTTGGGCATGTCTTTGACTGGTCAAGAAACAGGTTATCAAAATATGCAACATGGAAAGATTATCTGCATAAAGAAATAAATGTTTTGGAAAGGCTTCAAATTCTTGAAAGAAATAATATGCTTACAAGCAAGTATATTACCAGAATCAAATCTGAGATTAAAAATATGGAAGCCTGGAATAAGAAACCGGTATTGAATCATGGAGATATAAGATTGAAGAATGTAATTATTAATGATTCCGCAAAAATTATCGCAATTATAGACTGGGAGGATTGCACCTCTAATCCTGCACCTTACTGGGATCTTTCCATTGCACTTCACGATCTTGGAATTGACGAAAAGCAGGAGTTTCTTTCGGGTTATGGAATTAATGAAAAAGACTTCAGCAAAATTTCAACTTCTTTAAAGGTCTTAAACATATTGCATTATGCACCCCACATAGAGATAATGGCTTCTAAAAACGAAAAACAAAAGCTTGGCCATTACAGATTACGCCTTAATGGAGACCTGGATTTATATTCAATATAAAAATTCACGGTCTAATAGAATCGGAATTACATTTCCATAGGTGCGTCTTGTAACCCAATAAATTAATTAAAAGTATTAAATCCTGTTTTTATTAATTGAAGCCTCATAGATGGCTTGCCAAAACTTTAATTAGGTTTTAAAATTCGAATCAATAAAATTACAGCACCGTTGTATCGTGCTCGCAATTGTAAGCAGAATAAATGATAGCAGAAAAAGCCAGGCTCTTACACCCTGAAATAAATGCCACCGTATTCGCATTTGAGACCACTTTTGAAAACTCTCGGCGATCTGCCATTTACCGGTTAGATTATTTATCGGAACATTAATTGCAACAGTGGTTACTACGGCAATTGCAATACAAACAGCAGCTATCATTCTCAGCCACATTACTGCGCCAGGATCATTATGTGAAACAATAGCCAGCACGACAACAATAACGGCACTAAGGGGCATTATAACAGGCATAACACTTCCAAATGTTTTAAGCATGGCCTTCTCTACATCTAATTGTTGCTGATATGTAAGTTTCATTATTATTGGTTGGATACCAAACCATGAACCGATTTCAGCCCCTGCCACCCAGCCTATAGTCAGCAGGGCCAGAATTTCTATGATTATGTTGAACATTTTTTTGGTTTCTTGTAAATATATAATTAATGGCTGGCTTTATCGGTTTGGTAAAAACACATCCGATATATGGTAAAACTCACATCAATTAAATTCTGTTGATGCTTTGCTGATTCTGCATCATTAAGGTTAGTGTAAGGTTGAAACTTAAAATGCTAAGCCACGTAACTCGACGAACAATAGTAACAGTGCAATAGACACTGCGATAAATAAACCTACTCTTAAATAATTTAAATTCTTCCAGAGGGTTGTTCTTTTTAGCAATCCGGAGCTTTTACTTGTTGTATTTGCTATTTTCTGAAAGTCAATTACATTCGGGGCAAAATAAATTAGAGTCCAAACCCTGACTGCAAAGTGAATGGCAAATAACACTAAAAGCCAATTTCTTATTAAGTTCAATTTCCAGCAAAATATAATAGAAAGCATGAAAGTAATTTCGTGAATGGAATGTAATACTATCCAAAAAGTTTTAAAGTCAAGTCCGTATTTTCTTTAAAGAGTTGGAATGATTCAGGAGGCGATGCTGTTTCGGAACAATTACGACAGTCTCAAATATTTGAGCTCCATTCATTAAAAAATAAATAAGTGTAGTGAGTAAAAGCCAGGTCTCAGCTCTTGACATGTATTCTGCTGAAATATTGTTCATATTGTTTTCATTTTCGTATTTTTATACGAGTGCCTTATCATAACTTATTTATCTCACATTCATTCTTCAAAGTAGAATCAATGAGCTGTAATATTTTATCAAATCCTTTCTATGATAATGCCACTAACATTACAACAAACCAAAATCCTGTAAAGCTTTCTTTGGCAGCCTTGACCTTACTATTTCATACGATTGCTTTATGTAATGCTTCCACTCCTTTCGTGTAAACCGATCGGGTTTTTCAACTAACACCCATTTGTAACGAGCCAAATAAGGCGCAGGAATTATATCACGTGTTCTTGATAATTCTTCGAACTCCTCGTCTTTAACCTTAAATGATATTTTAAGTGGCGCTTCAAGTCCTGTAACACAAAAGATTTTATTTGCAACAGAAAAGCAGAGGTCGTGTCCCCACTTTATGTCTTCTGTTACTGCGGGTAGTTGCTTGCAAATAGTCCTGAGTATTTCAATGTCCATATCGAAATGTAATCAGTTAAAAATTAAAAGGCTTGAGTACTTCATTGATTCTAATTCCAATTCCAAAATAAATTTCATTTGTATCAAATTGTGCTAATTGGCTTTCTGTTTTTCTGTAAATAATTAGCCCGTCTAAAAATATGTTATGCCAAAATTGGCAGGATACAACTAAATTATTCAGAATCAAATGCGTTGTAACACCTTGCGCAGTTTTATTTCCAAATTCATTTTCAAAAGAATTATAATCGAGAAAAATATTTCCGCCCCAGTTAGTCCCTGATGTATCCGCACCATAAACCGCTAAAAATAACTGATTGCTCACTACAAACTTTGGCAACGGCTGATACCATAAGGAAATAATATTTTCCTGAAAATTTGCACCTAACGGATGTGCAATTGCCTGCGCATAATGTGTATAGCTGGAGCCATTATTATCTTCATAGCTGTAAATGTATGGCCGTGCAAAATTGTGTTCGTATTGAAGGTCGAAGTTTGAAATTGAGAAAGCATCAATATATTTTAATCCTGCCTGTGCAGCATATTTATTTCCCCACCATCCGTTGCCGTTAATAAATTCACCGAACAGAAGCTCGTCTAAAACAAACTGGCCATAAAAAGAAAACCGGCGTAAAAAATTCCACTTCCAGTCTATGCCTAGCAGAACATTATCCGCACTGCCTAAGCCGCTTTCAACCGCACGATAAAAAATAAGGGGGTTGAGATAATGTAATTCATATCCACTGTTATTTCCTGCTGAATCAACCCGATCAAAAATTACCGACTCAAACAAGCCAATATTCAATCCTGGCGTTATGTTAACACTTAAGTGATGCAGCGCTGCATATTTTTTCTGAACAAGGCTATTAAAAATATTCGTTGAGTCATAATTTCCCAATTCAGCAAAAACATTCTGGTAATTAATACGCCATACATGGGTATTTAATTTCAGAAATAAAAAATCCTTTGAGTTATCGCTCCATATCATCGAGCGAATTCCATCGCCGATAAATATTTTATCCTGTCCAAATTGAATTTGAATATGTTGTGCTGCATTAAAGCTAATATATCCACGGGTTGATAAATAATCAACGCCGGTTTCCTTAAATGTTTTCACCCTTCCCTCTCCCGGCAAAACCTTATTTGCTAAGTCAACCCTTTGATTTACATAAACCGGTAGCCTTGCCTGATTATCTGTAGCATAAAAATAAAATCCTACTTTATTGTCAATACCACCACGAATTTCAATGCCTCGGGTATTAATGAACTTTAGTTTCGAGCTATCGGGTGAAGTTGACAACTGAAAGTGCAAAACAGGGTTAATTTTCAGAAAAAAATTTTCCGTATCAACGTTGTAAAGTGAGGCATCTTCACAATAAAATTGATTGAATACTATACACTGGTTATTTTCCACTGAAGTTAATTCAGAATTATCTTTTGCCAAATAATCAAAATTAAATGCCTCTGTGCCTGAGTGTAGGCGTGTGGAATCAAAATTCAATAAGCTGTCAACAAATTTTCTTGTGTATGGCTTGTTCGAGGTGTGAACAAAGGTTGATTTATCATACCTTGTCACATCAATTCTGTCAATCAAATGATAACTATATCCGCCAAACGGAACATAAGTTATCTGACTAAGACTTACATCGCATGTTATTAATGCATAAACTATGAAAAGGAAATAAACCAAGTAAGTTTTATATAGTTTTAACTCAGGCACATCGTTTGTTTGGCCATGCAGAATTACTAAAATTTAATAATATGAAGAAGTTTATCATTGTTCTCCTTTTAATTTCAAATGCAATTTATGCGCAGCATCTTGGATTTAATGGCTCTGGTTTTTTTGAAAATTATAATGAAGACGTTGTAAAGTGGCTGCACGATATGAATCAGCCGTTTACCATAAGAGTTCCGGGCGGTTCTATATCTAAATTTCACGATCCCTATAATATTCGGCAAGGGTGGGGAATGGATGCAACCAGAATTAAAAGCTGGTTTAAAGAAACCGGCTTTGATGAGGACGGTGCATCGGTTGAAAAATGGGTGCGCAAAGCTGAAGAGCAACCTAATCATTCATATCTTGATGACCTCATTAAACTGCAAAAAGAATTTCCTGATATGCAGGTAACATATGTGCTTAATGTGTTATTCAGCACTCCGGAAGCAAACATGCAGGCAATCCGATACTTAATGAATGGAGGCGTAAAAGTGGCTGGCGTTGAAGCTGGTAATGAAGTGTATGGTAAATACAATTCTTTCAGTGAATATATTCAGGATTTTGAGCCTATATTTAACTTGCTCGAAACAGAATATCCCCAAGTTAAAAAGGGATTAGTGGCGGGTGCAAACCTTCAAAGAGAAGATATTGTAAGATGGAATGATGATCTGGAAAATTATAAAGGTGAATATGATGCGGTAATTATTCACTATTATTATACAGCACGTGAGCTGGGAGAAGCGTATGATATGATAAAGCGCATCGCTTATGATGAAAATAAATACGAGGCTAATCTCGACAAAGCATATCGGAAAGCTGCTGAAGAATTGCTCAACAAAAATTTATTTGAGGAGAGTGTTGCAAATGCCAAAAATAAATTTAAAGGGAAGGCTATCTGGATTACAGAGTGGAATACAAAACCATCCGATATGCTTAATAACACAATATTAAATGGCGCATGGCAATTTAAAGAAATGGTTGAGCTTCGCGATGATGTGGAATACCTGTTAATTCACAATGGAGTAAGCCCTGATAAATATGGAATGATGAGCCGCAGAACAAAGTTTGACAGTGAGCAAAATGAATTATTGCGGCGGATAGGGTATTGGGCTTTTATGCTTGCATCAGAAGTTGAGGATGGTATTAAACTTCAAAAAAACACTAAACATAATTTACAGGCTGATGCCGACGGTGAAGTTTGTTATTATTTCACAAATCTCGATGAGGCTTACCAGGCACAAATAGATTATGGAAGCAATAAAATAGCATCTGCAACAATCCATTATGTAACTGGAAAATATGGTTACAGCAGCGCAGGCACAACAGGCTATATGACAAAAGGAACGCAACCTAATTATGAAGTGAAGGGAATTAAAACCGAAGATTTCAAAGGCACAGTTCCAAAAAATTCCTTTGGATACATTGTTATAAAAACATCTGAATAGATTACACATATAATATTATTCAAACCCGGGAACTGTTCGAGCCGCATATGCGAATCCCCACCAACACAACTGCCCTGCAAGCCCTGATTCATTCGTTCTGGTGCATATTTTTCAAGCGAAATCGGTTCGGGTAGAGGTTTTTTTACATCACCGGTTAGCGGGATAGTTGTAAATATCATTTTATTTATTTGATAATGAGATGATAGTTAGTTAACCTTGTTTTAGTGGAGCTGGTCCAGAAATATTTTCCATCCCTCGACAATCGTCAGATTTCCCAATTTCGACAGGTGGGAGCACTTTATAATTTTTGGAATGACAGAATCAATGTTATTTCACGCCAAGACATCGATAATATTTACGAACATCACGTGCTGCACTCGCTTTCAGTTTCTAAGTTCATAGAATTCCAAAATGGAACAAGGGTCTTAGACCTGGGAACGGGTGGCGGATTTCCGGGAATTCCGCTTGCCATCTTATTCCCCGATGTGCACTTTCACCTTATTGATTCTATTGATAAAAAAGTAAAAGTTGCAGAAGCAATTTACAAAGCCCTTGCATTGCGCAATGTTACAGTTGAACAAATCCGTGCCGAAGACTTAAGAGAAAAATATGATTTTGTAGTTACACGTGGTGTAGCAGATTTGATGATATTATATGATTGGACAATCAATTTAATCAGAAGAGGAGGTTCTTCTAATGAAGTACCAAACGGACTGATAACTTTAAAGGGGGGTTTTCTCGATTTGGAAATTGCACCATTCAAAGACCTTATTTACAAATTTGCGATCTCCGAATTTTTTGTCGAGCCCTGGTTTACAGATAAGTTTCTTATCTATTTGCCGATGGATTAATCCAATTATACTAACAATCTGATACCACTTACTTTAATCTTACATCAAATAAAAAACCTTCAACAGCAACAATATATCCCGATTCAATAAGATAAAAATTATTTGCTTTAACAAAGGGGATATCAAGTTCACGGAAATTTGCCACGATAGTTCGAATTTTGTCCTTCCTTAAAATGCCCTGTTCACGGCAATTATGTATCTGAATTTTACATAATCTTTTTCTTCAAAAGGAGGATGATTAAGAAAAACAGGAAAATCTACTCGGAAAGTTAAAGGACGAACAGTTTCCAAAGGACCAAACCAGTTTAGTGTTAATGCAGCACCTGCGCCTGCGTCTGCACGTAGTGATGATAATTGATTGAGATATTTATCAACAGACAGTATACCTGCATCTGCAAATATATATGGCTCAAACTTTAGAGCACGAATTATTTTAAATTTGAAAAGCCTGTCAAATTCAAGCTCGGCATTTATTGATGCAGCGCTAACACCGCTGAAAGCCGAATAAATATTTCCTTCCTCATCTTCTTCTACAATTAAATACCCGGCATATCCTCTTATATTCAAACCTCCGCCCATGTGAAAATGATTAGTTGTTTGGCCAAAAGTTACCCACTCATCAGGAAACCAACCTCGCGATCGAGTGAATTTATTGTCAAGCATTTCCTCAGTATTTGCTCCTGCTAACAATACTGATGACTCGAAAGGAACGTTGTTTCCGCTACCTGCCTGGGCAAAAATCCTTGTTCTTAAATCAAATTTCCCAAGCGCATTGCTATGAATTGCTTCTGCATAAAGCTTCGAAAAATCGTAATCGCTATAGACACTGTTTGCTCGTAAGCCAAGTAATAAATTGCCGTTGCCTCCGGCATAACTATAATTATGGTAGTATTCTATGTTCACCGAATTATTCCATTTAGCCTCTTCAATTAACTCATAATTATACAGATACAAATTATTCTTCACATACAAATTTTCTGTATAAAATGTAATCCTATCACGAAGATTTCTGCTGAGATATTTTTCAAAGCCCGTGCTTAAACCGAGTACGCCATCAAGATATTTTACACTGAAGAAAAAGTTGCTATTATTTAGGAATTTATCCGTTGATGTTTTATAGTCAAAATCGAAAGATGCTATGTCCAGATTATTAGCTTCATTGTCAGGAATCTCCTGAGTTAAACTATCACCATAAAATCCTCCCTGACCTAGTCCAGTATTATACCATGCGGTTAATTCAAACAGGTGCTTATAATTTAAATAATTGCCATTAAAATGCAACCCTGCTTTTATGCCATCATAAGCGTTATACCATACATCAGGCCGCCATTTAATTTCATATTCATTCCAGTTTGGATAATTAAAAATGTTTGCATCGAATTTCCAATCTATTAGTGTTTTCCAATAGTTATCCAGCTTGTTAATATCGGCCAATCTATTGCTCGGATCAATAATTACTTGTTTTATTTTTTGACTGGTAATGATTCCTGCGGTGTATTCTTTGTTTAATAAATCCCACCCATACCACTTTGGCAATACAGTTACATTTTCAACATTGCTTTGATTTAGGCTTCCTGTTTCTACAACTTCAGGATTTTCAATTTTATTGAACCATGTGTTGGGAATATGATATGGCAAGGTATCACCGCTGTCGAGAATTACAGCGAAATCAATTGGCATCTGCATGCTCCCTTTCCGTTCAAATTCAATCTCATAATTAAATAATTGTTGCCCCTCAACCTGTTGTTTACCCTTTAATTTAACACAGTTAATTCCGTAATCAATATTTTTTGTTGTTTCAAGCCATTGGTCAAAAAACCAGTTTAAATCAACATTTGTGTAATTAATAATTGAATTTCTGAAATCTTCAAAATAGGGATGGCACAACCTCCATTGACTTACGTAATGTTTCATTGCATCCAGAAATAATTCATCGCCTAACACATATTGCAGATTGTAAAGCATTGTAGCAGTTTTAAAATACACATGCCTGTATCCACCACCATGCCCAAGAGCACTGTTAAACATGTCTGAATGCGTATTAAGCGGGGCATCATTTTGTCTCACGGCATCATTCAGATAACCAAAGTAAACTTCACTCATCATAATATTTTCAGGTTCACGGAAATTTTCAGCATATTTTGAACGCTGAGGAAGAGAAATTCGATTATCACCATCAATTGCACGATAGCCCCATGCGGTTAAAAATTGAGTAAAGCCCTCGTCGAGTGCAGCCCGATAGGTTTCGTTGTTGCCGATCATTCCAAAAAACCACATGTGCCCAACTTCATGAATAAGTAAATCACGATATGCCGGATCAAAGCCACCATCGAGTGTAAGCATTGGATATTCCATGCCGTCTCGTGCGTCTGCAACAATTATTTTAGGCCAGATATACTCCCCAAAATCGCGGCTAAAAGTTTCGATTATTTTCGATGTATAATCAGCAGCATTTTGCCAGTGTGCAGCATGCGGCTCCTGCACAAGCGCACGGCAAAGAACAGACCTTCCCTTTACAACTGCCATGGCATCGCCGATGCGATATGTGGGGTCAGCGGTAAATGCAAAATCATGTACATTGACAGCATAATATTTCCAGGTTTTTTTATCCCCTTCAATGTATGGAATTATTGTTGAAGGGGGCTCTTCCCAGGGTTTGTTTTGAAAGTTTTTTATGTCGAGTTTTTCACGTAACGATGATGGCATTACATCGTTTGCATTCTCTAAATAACCAGTAGCATCAACAATAAAATTTGAAGCAAATGTTAAAGCAACTTCATAAGTACCGAAGTTGCCATAAAACTCTTTTCCCAGGTGCTGGTCTGTGTCCCACCCAAATTTGCTGTCATAAACACAAATACGGGGATACCAGTGCACCCCATCGAAATGTTTATAGCCGTAGGCGTCATAAACTTTCATGCGGCGTCGCAATGAACCGTTATCAAAATAGCTTTTAAAGGGAATTTGAAATGTGATGCTATCGCCTGGTAAAATAGTTTCGTGTAAGTCCACCTTTAGCACCGAAAAATCTTGGGTAAGCGTTGCTTTTTGGGTTGTCGCATTATTAAGATTAATAATATTCACTGTCTCCACATCCATTACGTGCCCTTCTGATTCATGTTCGCCAAACCGGGGCATTGCATTATTTGCCTGATTTAATTTGTCAAGATATGAGCCGGGCTGAAATATTTCCTGATAGAGATGAAAATAAACAAAAGGTAAACTATCAGACGAGTTATTGTAATAAGTAAGTGTGAGATCCCCCGAAATTGTATTTGTTTTTTCATCAATTTCAGCATTTATTTTATAATGTACATCCTGCTGCCAGTAGCCCGCAAATGGGGGACGGTTTTTCCAATAGTATGGATTTTCGTTGCTGCGGTAACCGAAAGAAGGTCGTTTAAAAACATCCCACGCTGTGCTGCTTGTTTGTGCACTTAGTAAAAAATGTATAAACAGAATGACTGTTAACAGAATATTTTGCAGAGTTCGCATCTGTTTGTTTGATTTGTGTAGATTAACGTAGAATTATTTTTTTAAAATTGGTGATTTTGCAAATATAAAACCTTGCATACCGATAACAACTTTTATACACTGGCTTTATCGTTAATTCCGGGCATTGGGCCAGTGAATGCGAGGTCGCTAATAAGCTATTGTGGAAGTCCTGCACAGGTTTTTAAAACGAAGAAGCATCTTTTGCTAAAAATTCCCGGAATCGGTGAATCCACTGCAGATGCAATCGTACATCACAATCCATTT
>MWVX01000752.1_pt1 | contig 10552 bp, 13 predicted proteins | sample 1047311 | NCBI WGS metagenome assembly MWVX01 (sample SAMN06349984, study PRJNA376086) | soil metagenome | isolation source: MtG-4 sample Antarctic (ecotone) soil | place: Antarctica | collected 2015-01-13
AGGATTTTGCAATAGAGGACTTTGCAATAATTATAGGGCTTCAAAAGTATCCAGGTCTTGAAGATTTAGAAGGCAGCGAAAATGATGCAAAGAAGTTTGAAACGTGGGTTACGAGTGAAGATGGCGGCAATAATCTATCTATATCTTCTTTGACGGCTTCAACTGATTTTATTTCTTTCAAAGTACTTTCTTTCTTTTTTTCGTCTGTTTCCAGAGTTGATGCTTCAAGCAAAGCAGCCAACTTTTGTTCTACAATTTTTAGTTTTGAAACGGCACTATTGTTTAAGTTTCTTAATTCGTTAAGTAATGTGACGAATTTATTTGCTTTTGATGAAGTTGTTTTAATGGTATTAATTGGATATACTGAAGGATGAAAAACTGTCCAGGACAATTCATTCTTAGAAATAGCCTGGATAAAGCAAGCAACCATGGCTGTATCATCTATTGTAAGGTCAAAGTTGTTAAAAGTGGTATTGGTCTTAAAGAAAGATAAGATATCAGCTACAGTTCGGATAATACCCCCTGCTGCATATCCCATTAGCAAAGGATCTACTGCACCACCCGCAAGTGCTGATTGATTTAGTGCACCGGATAACATTATATCTACAGATGCTATTGTATTTTTATAGCAACCCTTCATGGCTTCCAACTGATCAAGCATACTTGCATAAAGTTCCATTAGAGGCAAATCGGAAGCATTATAAATTACGAATGTTAACTTTTCTGGGGTAAAGGATTTATGACTTTTTATGGTGTTAACAAGATCTTCAAAAGCAGCAATTAATGTTTTGTTAGCTAGTATACGGCTTTCAATGAATGTTCCTTCTGCAGTAATCTTTCCCTCAAGTGCTTTTACTTCCGGGCCTTTCCAAACATCTCTATCTGCTTGGATAGCTTTTAGATTCGATGTAGCTAAACTTTCTCGTGAAGTAGCAATGTCTTTTTCTGTAAGAGGATTGTTTAGAGCTAATAATTTCTTTTTAGCCTCTGCTGCTTCGAAGTCAGCTTTCGCAATTTTATTTTTGTATTCAGCTAAAGCAAGTTGCTTGGCCAGTTGCTTCTCTTCGTCTGATAATGGAGGTGTAGAGGCAGTTTCTGACATAAAACATATTTTAAAAAATTAATGACGTTAAAAATGTTTTCGTTTATCTTGAAATAGCTTTATAATTTCTCAGTGTTATTAGCATGAGAGTTATTGTTATCCCCCCAGCATATTATCTTCCAAATCGTAGGTGCTAGCAGCATTCTTTAAAATGGAAAAAAATCCCTCCTTATCATAAAGTTTATTTTTTTCAAATAAATGCGTAGTTCTAACTGGAAGGTATTTATCAGCTTCTGGATTATCTGGATTGTGAAGCCATAATGCATCTATATAAAACGCGGGGATCCTTACTGTGCGAACAGTATAATTATCCTGTTCCATTTCACTTCCTAAAATATTACTAAATGCTGTTTCATAGCTTTTGATGAACTTGCGATCGTGAAACATTTGTGGCACAGATCCTCCTGCTGTTTTATTTACATCATAAATAAAGTTGAAGTTATCTTTTGAAGCCTCAATTACCCGTATACCTATGGGTTCAGGAGTAAGAATATCCGAACTTTTCAATGAGGATAGCCCTACGGTATACGTTTCATGCGGGAAAGCCAATTCTTGACTTTCTCCCCCTGCCACATCAATTGAGTTTTGGAAGCCACTTTGACTTTGGTTCCTGATCTCATATATTTTATCTAAGTCCGAAGGCCTGATATCAATGAATTTGAACATAACTAAGGTTTTGTAATAAAACTATGAGTCCAACTGCCTGAACCTTGATAAGAATCTAAAAAAGCTGTTTCGGTAATTTCTGATTTTCCATAAATTGGATCATCAATACTAAAATAAGTAGAGTTGTTAACTGTTTTACAACCATGCAAAACCATGAAGTGTCCACCGCCACCTCTCCATCCAACTCTACATCCAATTACTCTTCCTGCTTGTAACTCCCTTTCCACATCGCTGTGAGTAAGCCTTTCTTCATAGTGGTCTAGATTATTAGTTATTGTTAAAGCTTCATGTAGATACCACAGCTTATCACATGGCATTGGGGATTGGCAGCAGCCTGAGGAAAAAGCTTCTTCAGCTACTAAACATTGTGTCCATTCACTCATGTTATCATAAAAAATAGAGACACTAACTGACGTGGCAGCCCAACACCATAGGGACTGGATCTGTGGCTGCATATCAAAAGACAATTGGATTTGCGGAGCTCCACCAGCAAGGGTAATGTCATCCATGTAACCTGCTCCGAAACTCATTTTTTCAATAGAATGAACTTTATATTTTTGAATTGCTATTTGTAATTTATCAGGCAATTGAAGTATTTATTTATATTGTTAAACCTAATTCATTAAGCATTGATAAGTTATGAAAAAATTATTTTACTCCGGTCGGCGCGGTCTATTTAAAAAACCAATTATTGAACTTATACTAAACCTTGTGACAATACCAAAAGTAAGTTTTCTTAAAGGAGCTCTTAGACTTCTCTCTATTTCGGGTTTTGCTTTTTCAATATTATTGTTGATGTCAGGCAATTCAACATATAGACCTCCGAGAAATTTACTTTTATTGCCAAGGAAATAAACACCCAAACCTAGGTTTGAGAAATTTTTTAAATATGCTGTATCTCGGCTAAATAAAGAACCTCGGTGATAAAGATTGGTAATCAGTCGTGATGTGTCGCCTAGCTTAAACTCCTTTAAAAAATCGATGTTTAGCTGGTTACTTTCCACCTTGGCATATTTACCTGGATAACCTGTAATTTTTTTCTCAGAGATTAACGCTTGATTTCTGGAAGTATCGGTTGTTCTTAATGTATACTCCTTACTGGCGAGGTTAGAGAAATTATCTCCGTCAATGTAGGAGTATGTAATCCCTACCCAAAAGCTCCCTATCTGGGCATTGATGCCAAAACCGAATTGACCACCACGGTATAAGGTGTCAATAAATGACTTTGGCAGTGCTGAAGGATTTAATCCGGTGTATAAGGAAAAATTACGGGCGTCGATACCGCCAAAAAAGAAGGGTGTTAGCCTTTTAACTGTATGGCTATCCACAAAATTGTCGAAAGCTGTATCAATTGCTTTGGTTGCGTCAATTTTTGAAAGACTTTCAACATAGGTTTTTTGCCTTGGTTCGATCAACCCTTTGAATGTCAGAACAAAATCATTAGGCCTCTTTTCTTTGTTTGCCAATATAGATGTAATAGTTTTGTTCAAGGCAAAGCCATCAATACTTTTATCAATTGAGTTTTTTACTTGCTCTTCCGTTGATTCTCTTAATTTCTGATCCTCTATCACTTCTACTGCAACCTCTAGATAACGCAAAATATCAAAACGATAATTTTCTACAAGGTCAACCCGCATTTTTTGCTCAATGTCTTTCAATTTATTTGCAGATGAGTTTTTCCACGCATCTAGAATAGCTTGATTGTTATTTACATTAAAACCCAGAAAACCGAGGAAGTTTCCTGCCGGCACAATATCGCCGCTTTGAAAAAGGTTCCCAATACCTGAGCTGTTCTTCACAGATAAATTGGCTCCAAGAAACCAGTTGCGGAAAGCTTTACTATTATTACGGTCTAAGGCTTTGCTATAGTTATTAACTCCTACTGCAATTTCTGTTTTTCCAATATCAAAACCGACAGCCACTCCATTCAATGGTAGTATTACCGCACCCTTCCCGTCCGCGCTTTGTGTAAGGAACTGTGCATTCCCGGTCAGTGCCTCTATGCAAAGAAGCAATAGGATCAAAGTTTTTTTCATTAGACAGGCAGTTTTACTAACGTATTGAGTTTAAGAAATCCGTTTGCTCCCTGTAAAAATTCTTTAGGAGAAGTAAAAACGTCTTTGCCAAGAAACTTCAGCGTAAGAGCTACACGGCCACCTGCATTGTTTTCCTTTGCTAACCCTATCACCCGTACTTTTGGTTCCGGACTTGCATCGTTAATACATGTAGTGAATTCGCCGGAGTTGCCAGGATTATCTTTCTCAAATTCCTCCACGCTTAAGGATAAAACCGAAGCATTTTCTTTTTCGAAAGAATATGAGAACTTATTGTCAGGGCAATTACCACCACCCAACATTACGTCATTACTCACTGATGGATCGTAACCTTTTTGAATAGCCCTATATTCGTTTCTTATGATTACTTCAACAGTAATCTTTATTGGTATTTCTGGAATAACGTTCTGCCTTGTTACAGCTTTTCGGGTTGAATTTGCAGTATACTTTCTTATAGGTTGTGTTAGTTTACTATCTATATTTCTCGCAAGTACTGCTTTTGTTGACGATTTTTTCGTGGCTTTAGGCATGGCTATAGTTTTGGTATGAGTTTAAGTGAAGTCAATCTTTAATCGATCTCCAATTTTGGCAAATGAAAGTTAAAAGGAAAAAAACACTTGATGAATTTTTTTTATGGCTCAGGTCAGTTTACAAAGTGAATCTAACATTCTCCTCGGTTAAACAATCAGTTGTGGCATCCTTAAAACTCTATGAGGGGACGACTTATCAATTGTACCAATAAAGAACTGTATACTTTTGTTGGTAAGTTAGTCACCGCCATGTTTACCCTATTTAGAGTACAAAAGAACTTACTTAATAAGCGGTGTTTTTATGAATCGTCTCTAAGCTCATCTAGCTTACCCAATATTACAATAGCTCCTGATAACACGTTGCTGCGGCGGAGGTATTGCAACTGATTGTCGTTCTTCGCTGATTAAAAAAATCTTTCAAGCACCATTAAAAAATTAAAAGATAGAACTAATATGATGATTTAGATTAAAAAACTATCCAGTTTTAGTGAGATCTATAAGGTCAAGTGAAATAAAGCAAGCTTAGTATATAGATTTGGGCTAAACTATATTCCAATCTATCCTTCCACCTCTTCCAATCCGGCATCATAATATTTTGAAGATCAAAAAAAAGGGTATCATGATTTCTATACACCAGGTGACACAACTCATGAATGATTACATATTCTATGCAGCCCTTAGGTGCTTTAATCAATTCAGGATTCAAAATGATCTTTCCTTTTGGTGTGCAACTTCCCCAACGAGTTGGCATTTCTCTTAACACGATTGTAGATGGTTGAACATTGTGTTTCTTAAATTTGTCAATTAGAGGTTGTGCAATTGCTTGGAACTTTGATTTTGCATTTTGCAAATACCATTCACTTACTAATTGCTTGGCTCTTGATTTGTCTGTTGTCGCCACTTCAATAAATTTTCCTTTCAACTTTACTGATTCAATTTTAATTTTCACGATATTCAAACGGTATTGTCTGCCAAGATACAAATGTGTTTCGCCCCCAATGAACTTTCTTGCTGGTGTTTTCGGATGAAATGATAGAAAAAAACTTTGCTGCCGGATAATCCAGGGTGCTTTCTTCCTTAGTTTTTCTTTCACCTTCACAAAATTTTTTAAAAGGCAAAGCAATCGGAAGTTCTATGACATACATCTCAAAATCTGTTCTGGGAGAATTGGAAATTTCAATTCGTTGATTAACACAAAAAGTTCTACCCGTTCGAGTGCATTTAAATCATCTCCCCTATTACGTTTGTAAGCCACCTGGTTCATGTTGGCGGCCAGGTGATTTAGTGTAGCTGAAAAAAGCAAAACTTCTTTTGGTAGGGCCAGTGTTTTTCTATTGAAAATTTGTTGACTATTTAATGCAATACCCCGCAAGTATTCAGAAACACTTAATGAAATGCCCTTTGCTTTGTGCTCAATAATTTTCTTTTCAATAAGACTACATTTTACCCCCAGCAGCTGATTCCGTTTTACAACCTTAGAAGGCCGGCCGCCCTTATTCTTTTTATATGGTTTTTTGTCTTCCATTTCGACTGTTACACTTTTCATTATTTGGAAGTCTTTTTTCTTTTCACCAGCCCCACTTACCCGAATGCGTCAGCATGAGAACAAAAGAGTTTTGGTTTAACCAAAACATAGCTGGCTACAACTTCAAAAATGTCTTCCCCCTGTTAATCCTTTCTTTTGCTGAGGATTTTGGCAGTGTCGCAGCAAATCATTCAAGTCTTTGTGCTGGCTATAAAACGCACTATGATCTTTGTATTTCTTTGACCAATTGAGTGCTTGTTGTGTAGCTTTTATCCCGGCATTGTCTCTATCTAAATACAGATATATATGATCATTTATCTCCATCATTTTCCTGTTCTTTTCAAGGAAAGAAAGGGAGTTTAATACTAGGTAATTTGTTTCATTTAACGACAGTGATAATAGTCTATTATCTTCTTTTGTAGCTAAGGTGAGATAAGATAAAAAAGAAAAAAACCTTCAAAAACGGCAACTGTAACTCCATTTTTATTCACCCGTGTACTATCCTTTGGCGCAATGCAACTTTTAAAAAAAGGATTTCGAATTTCATAACCACCGCTGTCGTTTAGGAAACCAAAGCATTATAGAGTGTTTACCATGTAGTTGAAATCTCACTTCTTTTACATAATCCTTTGCAATAGCTAAAGGAATTTTTCGGCTCGTTATATAGTGGCAAAGTCGAAAATCCTGGAGAGATTTTACCTCCAAAAGGGTTATCTTATTCTCTGTATCTTTTATCTCCCTTTGTTGATAAAAAACGGGCAGGTGAAAAGAAAAATTCAGGTCTTTACTCTCTCCTAATTTTTGTAAAAATTCTTTTATGGAACTACGGTGAAAAAGGACACCAAAATCGATTAAGTCACCACCCTTGCCGAGCCCATGATCATACCATAAATTTCTTTTTCGGTCAACTTTTGCCTTAGCCCCCTAAATAGTTGGAGATATTTTTAGAAATAGTTTGACTTATTAAAAGTCACTAAATTTAAAAATATGAGTATCATCAAACGCAAATGGAGTGAAGCACAAAAGTTGCAGATCATCCAGGAAGTAGAGCAGCAAGGTTTATCCGAAACCCTGCGCAAGTACAACTTATCCCAATCTCTTTTTCATAAATGGCGAAGAGCATATAATGGCGAAGGCATGCCTGGATTAAAACGAAAATATAAAACGATAGACCCGGCTGTTCGTCAGTTGGAAGTGGAGAACGATCGGCTTAAAAGGATTATTGCCAAACAGGCATTGGAGATTGAGTTTAAAGATGAGCTTTTAAAAAAAAGCCATTGAATACCGCTGACAAGCGGATTTGTATATCAGCCTTTACCCATAGGGAAAAACTAAGTTCTTTGATAAGTTGGAGCCAGTTGGCAAGCAGCAGTTATTATTACCGCCAGAAAGCAGGTAGGCAGGGAAGAAAACCCTCTACGCATACTTCTTTACAAGATGGGAGTATCATTAGCAATGATAGTGTTGTAATAGCCATCCGTTTTATTCTGGCAGAAGAATTTGTTTGTTTTGGATATGATAAAATAACAGATGACCTGCGGGCTAATCATTTTATCATCAATCCTAAAAAAACCTATCGGCTAATGAAAGAACAAAAGCTGTTATGCGGTACTATTATCAAAACCAATATGGGTAAACGACAGTTTGTTAAGTGGCGTGTACAACAAGCTGATAAGCCCATGGCGCAATTGTGTATGGATATTAAATACATACACATAGATGGTGAAAAACGAAATGCACTGTTGCTTACTGTACTGGATGTTTATACTCGTAGCATTGCAGGCCAGGTGTTATGGTGGCGCATGCGAAAAGAAAATGTGATCTGGCTGCTGCATCAAATACTACAGCAACATGAAGTAAACGGTATTACTCTTCGCAATGATAATGGCAGCCAGTTTATTGCACATGCTTTACGGGAGTATTTACAGGAAAAACAAGTGGTGCAGGAATTTATTCATGTGGCTACGCCAGAAGAAAACAGTTTTATAGAGGCTTATCACAGCATTGTAGAAAGAGAAGTATTACAACCACGCCAATTTGAAGATATACAAACTGCCATACAAACATTTAACCGATGGGAAGTATTTTACAACAACCGAAGACTACACGGAAGCCTAGGCAATATATCTCCAAAACAACAGTGGAACCGGTGGCTGATAAAGATGAATAAAGAAACGCTGCCGATAATTTATACCAAAGCTTTATCCACAAAATTGGCGAACGAAAATCATTCAAAAAATGAAGTGAAGCCAATTTTAGTGGATAAAATGTTCAGCGAACAAATGCCTGCTATCTTTGAAAATCAATATCAACAAAACAGTCAAACTGTTTTTAAAAATTTCTCCAGTTTATAGGGGGTTGATACACTTTAAAAGAAGGTGTTTTTCATGCCGAAGTGGTGATAAGTACCAATAGTCTTCACCTCTTATTTTTTGAGGTAAGAAACCTATCGCTTCCAAATAAGTAATTATATCTAATCCTTTCGCTTGTGCACATGTTAAGTCTCCTTCCATATCTAAAAGTTTTGCTATGAAGAGAATTTGTTTTTGTCCGTTTACTGTAGAAGCAACATTATTGGATGGAAGGGTCTTTAAAGTAGCGGTCTATTTCTGACACAGGTAGATAAATCTTTCGTTTCTTTTTAATGGTTTAATTTTGTTGCCCAGTACAAGTTGATCAAACTTTGACCGACGGATTTTACCGCGGCCATAAATTCCACTGCCGTTATGTAGTTGGCCATAACTGGCTTTGGACTGTTTGAATGAAGTTTTTTTATGCCCTCCAGGATTTGGAGTTGCGTTGTTTTCAGTGCGTCTAATTCCTGTTCTGGAAGGAGCACAAATGAAGTCGTTCCCTGCAAATTCATATATCACGTTTTAGAGGAGCAATATATTATTGAAAAGAGCTGAAACGAATTAATATTTATTAAGAAATCTCACCTCAGTAAACTTCTTTTATAAATGGGTCTTGATTAGAAAGTCATCAATTCACTTTCTCAACCCCGAGGGATTTGCAAAGCTTTACACAAGAACTCCATTTCGATTTTTCCTCGGTATTCACTTATGCTATTGAATAAGTTTCTTCTATGGGAAAGAGTTTGCTTGTTACAAAGAATTCTTTCTTCTGCTACGATTGCTTGGAGCTGTCAAAGAAGTTTGTGTAAAGTAATATGTGAGGCAAATTTTTTTTAATAAGTTAAGGATTGAGTTTCAAAATCCGTTCACCAATTATAAAGAAAATTGATCCATCCTATCTTGTTCAAAAAATTTTTTTGATTATTAAAGTTTGTTCACTACATTTGAATGTACACGTAACGTGTACAAACTTTATAAATGAACAAAGAAGATGAAATATTAAACACTGCCATCAAAAATTTAACCGCCTATACAGGCTTTAAAGCTCATTGGAAAGCCAGAAAAGAGACTATAGATGCAGTGCTCTATTTGGAAGATAAGAATATTATGTTTTATGTAGAAGCCAAAAGAGAAGTACGTGTTCATCACTTGAAATTGCTTCAACAGTATGCTAACCAGTATAAACCCTTTATGGTAGTTGCAGAAAATATATTTCCAACCATAAAGAAGCAACTACGGGATATCGGCATAGCCTATCTGGATGGTGCAGGGAATATATTTTATGACACCAGGAATCAGTACATATGGATTGAGGGAAATAAAATAGAGAAGCAAAAGGAAGAGAAGAACCGGGCATTTACAAAAGCAGGATTAAGGGTTGTTTTTCAATTCCTGTTGAATGAAGAGGCTATTAACCAGCCTTATAGGGAGATTGCTGCCATGGCTGGCGTTGCATTAGGTAACATAAAGCATGTTTTTGATGGTTTAAAAGGGCTGGAATTTATTCTTCGTTTAGACAAACATAGAAAGAAGCTTTTAAATAAAAAAGAACTCTTAGACCGTTGGATAGATGGATATGAAACCGCTCTAAAGCCAACATTACATATCGGTAATTATCGATTCTTAAAAGAAGAAGACAACAAGAATTGGAAAAAGCTAGAACTTGATGAAGAAAAAACGGTTTGGGGAAGTGAAGCAGCAGCCGATCTTATCACCAATTATTTAGTTCCTGCAAAATTGGATCTCTATACAAAGGAAACAAAGGCCGAATTAATGAAGAAGTGGAAACTCATTCCTGATCCGAACGGTAAAGTTCAGATTCATGAAAAATTCTGGGACAATAAAATGGATCAGAAATATGCGCCTGAAGTATTGGTATATGCAGATTTAATATTAATCAATGATCCCAGGTGTATAGAAACGGCAAAAATGATATTGGATAAAACATTAGCTAATGAGTTTGTATAGCCCCCAGCGGAGTGAATTAAAAGAGGTATATGATGCTGTGGAAGAAGCCTTCGGTAAGCTAGGCATCGACTACTACGTTATTGGGGCATTGGCCCGTGATATTTGGTACTCAAAGGAGAATAAATTAAGCAGGGCAACGAGGGATGCAGATTTTGCGATTTTGATTGGAACCGAGAAGCAGTTTGAAGAAGTAAAAGACTACCTGAAAGCCAAAAAGGGCTTTCAAGAGTCAAAGAGCAATATGTATGTACTATTTTCACCCAATGGCAATCAGGTTGATATCCTGCCGTTTGGCGGTATTGAAATTGATGGAAAAGTTCAAATTCAGGGCACAGGATTAACCAGCATAAGCG
>MWVX01000753.1_pt1 | contig 10547 bp, 12 predicted proteins | sample 1047311 | NCBI WGS metagenome assembly MWVX01 (sample SAMN06349984, study PRJNA376086) | soil metagenome | isolation source: MtG-4 sample Antarctic (ecotone) soil | place: Antarctica | collected 2015-01-13
GCGATGTAAGGCCCCCCTGTCCCCCGGTGGGGGAACTTAGGATGAGGAGACTTTATCTATTGCAGTCAATCGTTAGGACGAATTTTTTAAGAATCGGAGGGTCTTGCTACCTATAAGCTATAATTGCTCCGAACGTTGAGTGTACTCTTTATAAATCTTTCAAGCGGAAACAAACTTTATTGCATGACGATTTGAAGATTAAGACTGTTAAACCAGAATGAATGATTGAAAACAAAATAACTGATAGCTCCAAGTTCCCCAACCGGTCCGAAGGACTCCGGACTCTTTCGGAGGCGAAAGGGGGCCGAACATCTCTCCAACGCCAGCATCATGATCTTGCAGATTCCTCTGCTCAAATAAGCATACTGCAAGATGATGAGCATTTGTATAAACTGGTTCCCTTTCAGCAAAAACTTGTGGAAAGCAGTTTGTTTCCTTTGATGCCAACCGGCGTAGAAATTTTCCAGGTCAATGTAGGTAAAATGTGCAACCAGGTTTGTAAGCATTGCCATGTAGATGCGGGCCCTGACCGTAAAGAAATAATGACTCGTGAAACCATGATGCTTTGCCTGGATGCGTTGATGCAAAATCCTTCTTTGCAAACAGTTGATCTTACTGGTGGCGCTCCGGAAATGAACCCTGACTTTCGTTGGTTTGTAGAGGAGATCACAAAATTAAAAAGACATGTGATTGTTCGTTGCAATCTTACCATCATCCTTGCAAATAAAAAATACCATGATCTGCCAACATTTTTTAAACGGCATAATGTAGAAGTTGTGTCATCCCTCCCTTTTTATACACAGGACCGTACTGACAGGCAACGTGGCGATGGTGTTTTTGAGGACAGCATCAAAGCGCTGCAAATGCTGAATGAAGTAGGTTATGGCAAAGAAGATACAAAGCTTATATTAAACCTGGTTTATAATCCTGCAGGTGCTTTTATGCCGCCACCACAGGAATCCTTACAAAAAGAATACAAGCAAGCTTTGATGGAACATTATGGAATTGAATTTAATAATTTGTTTGCCATTACCAATCTTCCCATCAGCCGCTATCTTGATTATTTATTAACCAGTGGCAATTACGAAAAATATATGGAAAAGTTAGTAACGGCTTTTAATCCAACTGCCGCTGCTAATGTTATGTGTCGTAATACCATCTCCATTGGCTGGGATGGCTATTTATATGATTGCGATTTTAACCAGATGCTCGAGTTGAAAGTAGATTGCACAAATTCAAAACATATCTCCCAATTTAATATAGATGAATTGAGCAAGCGTTCAGTAATTATTGGACAGCATTGCTATGGCTGTACAGCAGGTGCCGGTTCCAGTTGTGGTGGAGCAGTTGCTTAATAAATATTTTTATTATGCTTATCATTTTCTTATTGTTGGCGGCTGTTTTATTACTTACTTATTCTAATGGAGCAAATGATAATTTTAAAGGAGTGGCTACCTTATGGGGAAGCGGAACACTAAACTATAAAACAGCGCTGGCTTTAGCTACCATTGCCACCTTTGCAGGTTCGGTCTGTTCTTATTTTTTTGCAGAAACCCTAATCAAAAATTTCTCAGGCAAAGGTTTGGTGCCCGACGAAAACATTCAATCATTTCCTTTTGCTTTGTCTGTTGCATTATCGGCCGGTATAACGGTTCTATTGGCTACCAGGTTTGGCTTTCCCATATCCACCACACATAGTTTGGTTGGTGCATTAGTGGGTGCAGGCCTGGTAGCTACTGGCGCCGGTGTAAACTTTAGCCAGCTCGGAAAAACTTTTTTTCTCCCGCTTTTATTAAGCCCGTTGGTAGCAGTAGTTTTAAGCGGCCTTTTATATTGGTTGTTCCATTATGCCCGCAAGTCGGCAGGTATTACAGAAAAATCCTGTATTTGCGTCGGTAAGAAATGGATACCTGCAACTATACACATGAATAATGCAAACAATTTTACACCTTTACCTATTGCACAAACTACAGTGGGCACAAAAGACCAATGTGCAATGCAATACCAGGGACGTTTTTTTGGGCTTAACTTTCAATCACTTTTAAATAACCTGCATTATGCAAGCGCTGCAGTTGTGTCTTTTGCAAGAGGATTAAATGACACGCCTAAATTAGTCTCATTGTTGCTGGTCACCCGGCTTTTTAATATTCCTGTCTATATTTCTATACTGGCGGTTGTAATGGCAACTGGCGGTTTACTCAATGCAAAGAAAGTGGCCAATACAATGAGTAAAAAAATCTCCAGGTTTAACCATGGGCAGGGATTTGCCGCAAACCTTGTTACAGGCGTTCTGGTGATTACCGCATCAAAATTTGGTTTGCCCGTATCTACAACACACGTTTCGGTAGGAAGTATATATGGTATTGGCGTAGTAAATAAAACCGCTAACAATAAAGAGATATCCAAAATATTTTTATCATGGGTATTTACTTTACCCATTGCGGCAATAATAAGCGCCTTCTTTTATTTTATCCTTCACACATTTATCTATTAAAAAATATGATGCAGCAAGACTATTTAGAAACAACAAAAAAGGTATATATGGAGGCCGCTGAAAATCCCAATGTTGGATTGTGTTGCACTACTACACCTGTGTGGCAATTACCGGGATTAACTATTCCTAACCGTATGTTACAAATGAACTATGGCTGCGGCAGCACTGTAAATCCCAGAGACCTCGTGAACAATCCAAAAATCTTATACGTAGGCGTTGGTGGCGGAATGGAATTATTACAATTCAGTTATTTCAGCCGGCAACCGGATGGTATAGTTGGTGTTGATGTAGTAAATGAAATGCTGGAAGCCTGCAGGCAAAACTTTGTTGAAGCAGAAAGGCTAAATCCCTGGTTTCGGTCAGCGTTTGTAAAACTGATAAAAGGCGATGCTTTACAATTATCCCTGGAAGATAACAGTATTGATGTCGCTGCACAGAATTGCTTATTCAACATTTTCAAACACGAAGATTTAAAAAAAGCATTAGAGGAAATGTACCGTGTATTAAAACCTCGTGGCCGATTGGTTTTATCGGACCCTATCTGTGAGCAGGAAATGCCTGAGAATTTAAAAGAAGATGAACGCCTCAGAGCATTATGCCTTAGTGGTTCCTTGCCTCTGAAAAAATATATTAAAATGATGACCGATGTGGGTTTCGGTACAATAGAAATAAGAGCCAGGCGCCCTTACCGCATTCTTGATCCGTTGAATTATGCAACTGACAGTGTAATCTTTATTGAAAGTGTAGAAGTATGTGCTATTAAAGATCCGATGCCTGCAGATGGACCTTGTGTATTCACCGGTAAAACCGCTATTTATTATGGGAGCGAAGAAAGCTTTGATGATAATAAAGGGCATGTATTACAACCGAACCAACCTTTAGCTGTTTGCGATAAAACTGCAAAAGCCCTGGCATCATTAAACCGAAGTGATGTGTTCATTTCAGAAAGCACTTATTTTTATGACGGTGGTGGCTGCTGCTAAGAGTTATAATATTGATATTACCCAGATGTAGTTAGACCGCTTAGCCATCATTAGCATCATTGCTATGGGTTGTAGAGCAGGTACAGGTTCCCTTGCGGTGGTGAGGTTGTTAATATCCTTTTCTCAACATTTCTGCATATTCATTTGGTAACGGACTATCCTCAACTGCTTTTGCTGCCTTTTCTACATCGTAGTCAAATCTTATGAACTCAACCTGTATTGCATTTTTGTTTGTTACAGAACTGTCGGCATTTATTTTGAGCATTACATAACAGCCTTTCGGGTTATTATCCTTCGGCTTACCCACTGAACCGATATTGATTGCATGACGGTAATTGGGGTGCTCGGTTTGCTTTGTTGGCAATATCCTGTGATAGGGTTTGTGTGTATGACCAAAGCACATTATGTCAGCATCTGCGCCTTTCATGATCCTTAATAAACTTTTTTCCTCCCTATCTTCAAAAAGGTATTCATTAATCTTTCTTGGGCTGCCATGTACTAATAATAAGTTCAGTTTATCATTATTCAATTGAAACTCTATTTTGATGTGAGCCGGTAATGTTCTTAAGTATTTTCTTTCTTCTGGCTTTACAATAGAATTAGTATAAGAGATGGAAATTTTACCCATTTCTTTTTCGGGTTCGGTTGTATAAGCGCAACCGCAATCGTCACTTGTTAAACCAATGCCCTGATCGTAGTTGCCTGCAATGGTCGGTATGCCTCTGCGCCTAATTTCATTAATCACTTCATTCGGCCAAATGTTATAACCAACTAAATCGCCGAGGCAATAAATAGCATCCGGCTTTTGTTCTTCTATACTTTTCAAACAGCCTTCTAATGCCGGGAGGTTGGCATGAATATCACTGAACAGGGCTATTCGCATATTTTATAGCATTCTCTATTTGTATTAATTACAGCAATCAGATCCACAGCAAGCAGCTTTTTCCGCTAAAGGCTTTTCCGCATATACAGTTATGCTGCGAATGCCTGTTCCGGAACTTTTAAATTCATTAATCTGTTCTGCAGATAAATAATTACTTAAAATATCATCAGGGATGATAATGCCTTTGTCTTTTTGAACGGTTATGTTTTTAAAACCATTCGCTTCTATCAGTTCTAAGTATACTTGTTTTTGAATGGCGCCGGCTACACAACCTGCATACATTTCGGCAGCTTCTTTTATTTGCTTTGGTAGCTCACCTTCAAGAACAATGTCTGAAATAGAAAAATGACCACCAGGTTTTAATACCCTAAAAATTTCTTTAAAAACACCATCCTTATTAGGAACAAGATTAAGTACACAATTACTAACCATTACATCCGCAATATTCGCTGTCACCGGCATTTTTTCTATATCACCCAGCCTGAATTCTACATTATTGAATCCTCTTGTTTCCGCATTTTGATTAGCTCTTTCAATCATAGCCGGTGTAAAGTCTATACCTATCACTTTACCCGTTTCGCCGGTTTCATGCCTTGCAATAAAAGCATCATTACCTGCACCACTACCTAAGTCAATTACTACATCGCCCTTTTTTATTTTTGCAAATTGTGTTGGTAAGCCACAGCCTAAGCCCAAATCAGCATCGGGATTGTAACCTTGTAATTGGCCATAATCATCTGCCATGATGTTATACACTTCTGTACTGCAACCTCCGGCACCGCAGCATGAAGAAGCATTCGTGTCTTTGTCTTGTAAGGCGATCTCAGAATATTTCTGCCTTACCATTTCTTTTACATTGTCTTGTGTTTCCATTGTATTTAATTTTTAAGTTATCGTAATATGCCGATTGTTATGAGAAAAAAAGGTCAGCAACAACCGTTGCCGCCTTTGTAGGTATCAAATAATTGATTGATCCATGCCTGGGCAGCCTTCCACTCTTTTTCATCTATGCAATAGCAAACTTTAGCACCTTCAATTTCTCCCCTAATTAACCCTGCTTCTTTAAGTTCCTTTAAATGTTGTGAAACGGTACTTTGTGAAAGTGGTAATTCTTCAACTATATCTCCGCAAACACAGGTCTGCCTGCCCGCTAATAACTTTAAAATAGCAATCCTTGCAGGATGCGCCAGGGCCTTGGCATATTTAGCCAGCTTATTTTCCTTTGTACTAAACTCGTATGATTTTGTTATTCCCATTTCTATCGCAATATTACGATTTTGATTTAATTAAATCAAATTTTTTTAACCTGTCTTCTTCAGCCTTCTACGGATTTTATGGGTGGTGAAATAACTGCTGATAATAATTGTTGTAATAAGTATAAGATAAATCCACCAGGGAATGTTTGTTCCGAAAATCACTTAAATAAATATTGGCTGCATTAAAAATGAGTCTAGCAATTATAGCAGGAAGAAGGATAGATTTCCCTTTTCGCTGATTGTAAATCAGCCACCCAACGGCTGCGGCAAAAAGAGGAGTGGCTATTATATGTATGCCGACAAAGACATTGGGCTCAACACTGTATTTTTCGCCCAGCATTACGTAATAATTCTTTATGTTTTTCCACCAACTCATGTAAACAACACTCGTGGTTTATTTTTTGCAATAATTACATCATGAAACCAAACGATGAGAATGCAAAACTTTCGCCGGACAAACGTCCATTCAGAATATTAATTATTTCCGGCTCACAGCGACGGCAATATAATTGCCCCGGCGTGGATGGTAAAGCTAGAATGCTAATGATGCGTATGGCAGAAATGTTAGCGCAGGAATGGGAAATTGATTACGAAGATTTAAGCAATGTTTATAAACGTGAAAAAATTCAAAGCTGCAATGCCTGTGTTTCTACCTCAATGGCTTTGTGCGTTTGGCCCTGTAACTGCTACAGCAAAAACAGTTGGGCAGAACCTGATCTGATGTGGAACTTAAACATGTATGCACGGCTGGACATGGCTGATGTATGGGCCATTATAGGCCCCATTAACTGGTATGCACCAAGTTCAAATTTAAAATTAATGTTTGACCGTTTAGTATGTATGAATGGTGGCAATCCTGATGAAACAACTATTGATCATAAAGACCCGGAAAAGGCTATGAAGCTGGAACACAACGAACAATGGAAGGAGATGAGTTTAAACCATCTGGAAGGAAGAACAGCAGCTTTTTTTTGCTATGGAGATGAGGGTGGAGATGAACTGGATGAAAAGGGAATTCCAAAAATAGTAGAGCACAAAAATTATTTTAATCCTGATGATGAACCTTTTGAAAACGAAAGAGACTCGTATGCTCCATTAGTTTGGCAGTGCCGGTATGGAGGTGTGGAAGTGCCGGATCATTTATGGCAACACTGCACTTCGGGCAAAGGAAAAAAATATAGCGATAATCAATCGGAAGATGTAATTAAAGAAGATGTATTTATGCAAAAATTTGACAATTGGGTAAAACAAGTTGAAAGCTTTGTGCTGGAAAAAGGTAAAGCGAAACCTAATAAATACCGTGCTCATGGATTTAAACAACCACCCCATTTATGGCAGGAGATCAAAACTGGTATCCGCTCATGGAAGTTGCGGTTTGGCAAAGCACCCAAACATTCTTCGCCATGGTACCAGGAAAAATATGGATTAAATAAGGATATTACACTAAAGCCAAAAAAGAATGAAGGAAAAAAGTTGAGACAGTAATATATCAGAGATTTTGAATGCTCTAAATATATAAGATTGTTACCTGTACGCTATATTTATCCTATGTCAGAAGCATTGATCATATTCGTACGCAACCCTGAGTTAGGTAAAGTAAAAACAAGGCTGGCAGCCACACTTGGCCAGGAGAAAGCACTCGATATCTACCAGCAGTTATTGGCACACACTTTAACCACAACCAAAAATTTAGCTGTTCAAAAATTTGTATTTTATGAAGGTGATATTTCAAAACAAGATGAGTGGAGCAAAAACGGCTATCATCAATTATTACAACATCAGGATGACCTGGGAAAAAAAATGCATCATGCTTTTGAAGTCCTTTTCCAAAATGGCCATAATAAAATTGTGATTATTGGCAGCGATTGCATTGAATTAACACAAAAAATTATTGAGAAGGCATTTGATGTATTAATTAAAAATGATGTGGTGATTGGACCGGCAAATGATGGTGGTTATTATTTATTAGGTATGAAACAACAGCACCCGGAATTTTTTATCAGTAAACAATGGAGCACCGGAGATGTTTATGAAACAACAATAAAAGATTTTAAAAGCCTAAGATTAAAATATTTTGAGCTGCCTGTTTTAATCGATATAGATACTGAAGAGGACTGGAAACAGGCGCAAATGAATATTGAAAAAACCCGCCCGGATGACCTGGTCGGACGGGGGAACAAGGAATCATGAATGACTAATTTAAATTCAAAATTTTAATTAAGGGGTGCGATCAGCAACCCATTTAGTCATAGCTTTTTTTGTAAAAAGAATTTATTTTTCTTTTCAGAAAGAATTGCAGTTTTTTCTACCTTTCTTTTTTTAGTCTCACCCTGCTCTAATGATAGTTGTAATGTTTTTTTGCTAAAGCCCATGCATTTTATCATCCAGCCAGGTAAGGGCCTTGTGTTCTTTCGCTTTTTTAAGTCCAGGTACCAACCCAGCTTTTTCAGAATTGGTACCTTGTGCGTTTCAACATACTCAACTAAAGTCCCGTCAGGATCCTCGTTGTAAGCAAACTGCCCTGCGGCCTCGCCCATTTCAAAACTATCGCCGCTATTTACAGTTAATGGAAAACCGTTTTCAGCACAAATATCCCGGTGGCTTTGCATTGAGCATACGTCGTAACAAACATGTATAAAACCAAGATCGCCCCAGTAACGATCATGAAATATTTTGCTTCCCGGCGTTTTACTTTGTATTAATTCAATGGTTGTAGGCCCTAATAATTTACTGAAAGCTCCACAAAAGTCAGGAGTGTTTTTAAGAATGGAACGGCTCATTAATTCTCTACAACCGGAAAGTTCTTTCAGGTCGCTGAATGCCTGATCTTCACAGTATGCCATTTTATAATCCAGTGTGTGTTGATAAAATTGAATCGCCGATTGCATATTGGACACTCCAATGATTGCCCCGCAAACTCCACCTGTAAGCCCTTTTTTGCTTTGAAACCAATAATCATCTTCAATCATTTGAAATACATTATTAAAAGGATCAGTGATAAAAAAATGCTTTTGACCAATCGGATTCTCAGCTATGGGACTTACAATATTTACTTTTTGCTCTTGATACAGTTGGTATAAGTTTTCAACATTCCTGCATTTGATCTTAATTGCAAAGATGCCGGGATTACTTAATTGCAAAACTCCATTTGGGGCCTTTGGCCTGCGGCTCGTGTATTGCCAAATTTCCAATCCGCCGCCACCTTGCATATTCATAGCTAATACCGCATAGCGCTGGTGAACCTGGCCGCCGGTATATCGTTTCATGAGGGAAGCTTCAGCCACATCTTCAAAAACAATGGTATCGAAACCAAAATATTTTTTGTACCATTCAAAAGCAACCGCTGCATCAGCTACCCCAATCCCTACTTGTTGTATCCCGTTTATTAATCGTTCCATACTCTAAAAAATATACGATAAACCTTTGCGCATTGATTTACCAATTCAGCATTCTTTCATAAGTTTCTACAAGTATTTTCTGCGGCGCACCTTTCCCATATAATTGAACTACTTTGTAATTGGCTTTCTGCACCTGCAGCCAGGTATTTTTTTCATATTTGCGGGCAGATATATGCGCCTGGCCATCCATAATTTTATATCGTCCTTCTTTTCTTGCCCTTGCACAAAACTCAAATTCCTCCATCAGTTGCATATCTTCTTTAAACCCACCTAACTTATCAAACAATGTTTTTTTAATAAATAAAGTTTGATCGCCGCCCATACAAATAAAAAGGTCAAACCTTGTAAACCATTCATTGATCCGGAGTATCGTTTTATCAGAAATAAATTTTGTTTTGTAGCGGCCTAAATCATAGCCATTCGCTACAGCTTTCAAAATACCAGCCACAAAATTTTCAGGTGGAAATGTATCAGCATGTACAAAGTATAAAATTTCGCCTTTTGCTATTGAAGCAGCATAATTCATCTGACCTGATCTTCTTTTTTGTGGACTTATTAAAGCAATAGCTCCTGCTGCTGCAGCCAATTGTAATGTGTTATCCCGGCTTCCTCCATCACTCACTATTATTTCGGAAGAAGTTGCCTGTTCTTTTAAATAAAAAATGAGCTTTTCAATGTACAATTCTTCATTATAGGTTGGTATTATTATGCTTAGTGTCATGTTTGCAAGCTTAAGAATAAATATCATTTTTTTTCTCTAACGGCATCTGATGGGTGCATCCCAAATTATCGCTTGGCAAATATATTGTGGGCAGTGGGGACACTGCCTACGGCGGCCGCCCCGGTTTCCCGACCTATCGGGACCACCAACCGGCGACAATTTGGGATGCACCTCATCTGATAAACCTTTGCAACGTTCCGCAAATATTAGTTGTCATCAAGCATGCGAAACGCCTTTATCGTCATTTCATCCCTTATTTATTTGAGTAGTTGCAAAAAGGAGCCAGCTAAAAATATACCTGCCTGCATCAGTAAAAAGATTTTCATTTTTAACATGAATGTTTGTGATAAGGGAGCCACTGTAAATGAGTATACATTTATAGGACAAAAGGTTTATGCGTTTGATCAGGGTACTTGCATAGCCGATGGACAGACAGAAATTGCAGATAGCAATTGCAACACACTCGGTTACCTGGGCGGCTTAATGGGTTCTACAAAAATTAATGGTAGAATTTTCTACCGCTGTTTACATAAGAACAGTCTGGAAAAATAAGCCCGGTTAACTAACTCGTACTGCCGTGCCACTGGCACTTACCATGAGCATACTTCCACTGGAACCGATCGTTTCAAAATCAAGATCAATGCCTACAACGGCATTGGTTTTTGCATCTTCCATCACACGTTCATAAGTTCCGCTGCGTCCGCCTAAAATATCCCGCAGGCCGCCAAGAATATCTTTAAAAATATTTGCGCCAATAATTACTTCAGAAGAAATAACACCGAAGTATTGCTCAATGTTGCGTCCCTGTATGT
>MWVX01000754.1_pt1 | contig 10547 bp, 13 predicted proteins | sample 1047311 | NCBI WGS metagenome assembly MWVX01 (sample SAMN06349984, study PRJNA376086) | soil metagenome | isolation source: MtG-4 sample Antarctic (ecotone) soil | place: Antarctica | collected 2015-01-13
TAATTTTCTTCCTGGTTTACCGGGTAGATTATTTGTTTGTTGAAAGATATTGTACCCCGGAGGAGTTAGGAAATTACATACAGCTTTCGAAGCTCGGGCAAATGTTATTAGTATTTCCCAGTATTATTTCAAGCGTAGTTTTTCCTCATACAGCAGCAGGAATGCAAAGAACGGAAATCAGGGAAAATATACTTCGCATAGGGAGGGTAACTTCGTTGCTATACATTATTTTGTTTGTTCTGATATTGTTATTAGGCGATTGGATGTTTCCAATGGTTTTTGGAAGAACATACCAACTAATGTACCTGCCATTTTTAGTATTGTTACCTGGCATTTGGGCGCTAAGTAATCTCTATATTTTAAGCGCTTATTATGGAGGTGTAAATAAAGTAAAAATAAACGTGCAGGGCGCTTTCATAGCTTTGATAGTGATCTTAACGGGCGATATTTTATTAATACCTAAGGGTGGCATTATAGCAGCAGCAATGGTAAGTACATTAGGGTATCTCGTAAATTTTCTATACTCATTCCTGATGCTTAAAAATGAACAAACCGTATCTATCTTTCAATATTTCAATCTTAATAAAGATGACATCAGATGGCTGAGGAGCTTTATACAACATTAGAAGAGGTACACTTCCCGTATAAAAATTATGTGCTTGTGTTACCCGGTTGGTATCCTACTAATGCCGACCCATATCCCGGCGATTTTAATCAGCGGCACGTAATGGCAGCAGGTTTATATACTCCGCAAGTGGTTCTATATATAGCCAAAAATCAAACAGAAACGATACACGTTGTAACGCAAACTATAAGTAAACCAACGGATACAGTATTAGAGATAAAAATACTTTACCCTAAAAAGAAAAACAGGTATTGGGATGTTATTTATTCAAACTTTTTTTTTCTGACTCTGCTTCTGAAGCATGCACAAATAATAAAACAAAAATTGGGCATACCCCGGTTGCTGCATGCATATATAGTAATCAGGGGAGGAGCGGCAGCATGGGTTTTATCAAAGAAATGGAAGGTGCCTTTTATCCTTACAGAGAACTGGACGATCTATTACCGTGAAGATCCGGGTTACATTAAGCAAAGGAATTTTTTATTCAGGCTTACCGTAAGAAAAATATTTAAAAACGTAAAAAGGTTTCTGCCTGTTACCCAGGATTTAAATAAGCAGGTTCAGCAGTTGTTTGGCGCTGTTCCCGCCACCATAATTCCTAACGTAGTTGACACCGATCTTTTTTTTTATACAGAAGCAAAGGCAGCTAATGAACCCTTTCGCTTCATTCATGTTTCAACCATGACTTACCAAAAAAACCCGGAAGGATTATTAAGAGCTTTTAAACCATTTCATGCATCATATCCAAATACAAGTTTATTGATGGTTGGCCCTTACCCGAAGGAGGTTTTAGCTTATGCACAAAGTTTAGGTTTGGATGCCGAAATAGTAAATTTCACAGGGGAAGTAAAATATGAGCAGGTAGCAAGTTGGTTAAAGGAATCGAATGCATTAGTACTATTTAGCAGATACGAGAATTTGCCTTGCGTAATTTTAGAAGCTCTATGTTGCGGAGTACCTGTAATCAGTACAAACGCCGGAGGAATAGCAGAAGTGATAAACGATAGTAATGGAATAATGATTTTCGATGGAAAAGAAGAACAGTTGCAGGAAGCATTGGAACAGGTGTACAACACTTACCTCCGCTTCAATAGAATGAGAATAGCTGAAGTGGCTTCAAAACAATTCAGCTACACAACAGTTGGGAACGAAATTGATAAAGTGTATAAAGAACTTATAAGCTAACCTTTTAATTTATTAATCAGGTTGATATATTCTTTTTGGGCTTCTGTAATTGGCTTGCCCTTTAATGCCGACCATGCTTCAAATTTAGCTTTGGCAACAAAATCGAAAGGGTTTGTTGATGCAGCATTTTCATTTACATCGCCTTCGGTTGCCTGCTTGTACAAGGAATATAATTGTAACATAGTTTCGTTGCTGGGACGGCTGCTTAATGTCTTACTATCTTCAACGGCTCTTTCAAATAAAGACTTTACTTCCATATAATTGTTTTCGTTGCGAAAATAGGGTTTATAAATATTTGAGTATGTACGAAACTAAAAGTACATTGGCTTTCTAAGGTAATATAGCAAAGGGTTTTTTTATACTAGAAAAAAACAGACAATCGTTGAAATAGTAATCACTTAGCAACTTAACCAATTATTAAGGTCACAACGTGTTTCCACATTGTTAGTTGGCATAATCTTGTTATAAATCTTAGAGTAACATCAAAAATTTAATTATGCCAGTTTCAAATGATAACCAGGATTATGGTGAAAGTGATAAAAAAAATAAAGGCTCCTCAACTACAGAAAAAAGTACTTCATCATCGAAGTCAACAGTAGGACCAGATGAAGAAGGTACGTTAACAAGCGATAATTTTAAGGGGAAAAAAGTGGATGCAGACCTTGAGCAGGAAAAGGATAAACCTGCGGATGTATAGTTTCTATTTTATGTTTCACCTTTTACTTCAAAAAACTTAAGAGCTTAGCAAGCTCTTTTTTTATTAACTAAAGCAAGGTTCCTGTAAGCCTAACTTAGTTCCCGCAATGTCTGCAACCGTTTTGTTTTCTAAAATTGCCAGCGAGGCATCCCTCACTTCTATCATGACCTTGTTCAACCCACAATAGCTTTCATCGCAGTTTTTACATTTTGCATAAAAGTATAAGCTTACGCATGGCAACAGGGAAATGGGCCCATCTACCAGCCGCATGATTGTTGCCAGTTTTATATCGTCAGGACTTTTTGCAAATAAATAACCTCCTCCTTTTCCTTTTTTACTATCAAGGATGCCGGCCTTTTTTAATTGAAGTAAGATGTTCTCTAAAAACTTGAGAGGTATTGTTTTCTTTTCTGATATTTCTGCAATCAATACAGGCCTTTGCTGATCTTGCTGTGCCATGTACATCAAGGCCTTAAAAGCATATTGGGTCTTCATCGAAAGCATAAAATATTTTTAAAAAACTAAAGTAGGTGATATTAATGTACCCTTGAAATTGATAAATGTTTAATTTAAATTTATATTTTAATTTATGAAAAGTGCACTTATAAAATCAACGGCAGCAATTTTTTTAATTTGTTTCGTAACCGTAACGGGAAAGGCCCAAATTAAAAGACCGCATTTACTGGTTTCTGCAAATGTTTCTTACTTCAATCCTCAAGGCCAATTTGCAGATAAATATAAATTTGGTGCAGGAGGGGAGATATCAGCCGGTATTGGCGTTGATAAAACTTTTCTTGTAGCTACTTTAGGCACTTCAACATTTTTTGCTGAGGATAAAATTGAAGCGAATAAACTTACGGTTAAACCTGTTAAAGTGGGGATTAGGCAATTTTTCCTGGCGAAAAGATTATTTATAAATGGTGATGTGGGAATGGCAAATGTAAAAGATAAAAATACCGGCATTAGCCAAAACCGTTTTGCAAGAGGCGTTGGAGCGGGTGTACGATTGTTTGGACTGGAAGGAGGATTGTATTATGGTGGCTGGAAAAGCGTAGATGAAAGCGGGTTTTCAAATAGTGTGCAGGTGAAGATTGGGTGGAGTATGTCGCTTTGAAGTAGTCATTGGGTCATAAAGTTAATAGGTCATTGAATATTAATTTTCAATGTTCAATTCTGAATTTATAATTCAGCCCCTCAAACCCAAGACATCCTTCATTGTAAAAATTCCTTTCTTATCTTTTAGAAAATTCGCTGCCTTCAATGCACCACCTGCAAACCCCTGTCTATTATGTGCGGTATGAATGATTTCAATATCATCGATCGGGGACGAATATTTTACTTTGTGCGTTCCTGGAGCAGGGTCAACCCTTTCGCTTATTATTTCTAACTCGTCTGCTTTACCGCTCACCTGATTAACCCAACGTGTTTTTATTTTTATATTTTCAAGCACCTGTTCGGCGAGGGTAATGGCTGTTCCACTGGGTGCATCTTTCTTTTGTGTATGATGGATCTCTTCGAGGCTTACGTTGTAATCATCATACTCTGCCATCAACCTACCCAGGTATTTATTCACTTCGAAAAAGAGATTAACGCCGATACTATAATTACTGGCGTATATCAATGAGCCGTCTTTCTGCTTGCAAAGGTTCTTTATAGCTTCCCACTTCTCTAACCAACCTGTCGACCCGCAAACAACCGGCACACCTGCATCCATACATTTAACTAAATTATCATAAGCGCTTTCAGGACCTGTAAACTCTATAGCGACATCTGCTTTTCTCAGGTTTTCCATAGTTAGGTCTTCCGTGTTTTCTATGTTAATTTTTAAAACAACTTCATGACCTTTTTGTAAAGCAATATCTTCAATTGCCATACCCATTTTACCGTAACCAATAAGAGCGATTTTCATCAGTAACTTTTAATTTTTGTAATGCAAAATAAGCTAAAGAAAAAATAAGATCAGACTTTAACGAGCAGAAGTAATGCGATTTTTAGGAGGAGTTTTTACTGCGAGAACAAGACTTAAGCCGGTGAAATTTGTTGTGGGCAAAGGATTGATTGCAGGTTTTATTTTAAGAGAAAGATCGGGACTAACATCAAAGTCTTTAAGATGCCCGAACACAGTTGCATCTACCACATTCAAAGCCCAGGCTATAAAAAAATATAAAACAGCATAATCTCGATCTCTCCTGAAGGCATTTCGATAAAAACGTAGAGACTCAGTACCTAATGGCTCTAACTTTTTATCTATAGTGGGAAAATTAGCTGTATCGTTTGTTACACGAATTTCATAAGCTCTCTTTGTTCTTTTATACCAAATATTATTATAAACGAAGAAGCCGGCGGGTACGCCAATGGCACCATAAACAACAGGGATTTTCCAATATTCCCGGTTATATGCCTGGCCTAAACCAGGTAAAATTGCGGATCGGATAGTAGCTATTCTCGGGCTGTGTTTAGGTACAATCTTTACGGTGTCTTTACCAATCACTCTTTGTAAAGTGTCTTTAGTTAAAGCCGGTGTTTTAGTGCTTGTTGTTGAGTCTGTTTTAATGCTGATGACTTTATCGCCTTGTTGTGCGGCAGCCCCGAAAGACAATAACAGCACGACGATTGAAATATGCAACAAAGCTTTCATTGATTGATTAGCTGGCTGCAACATTCATCTGCTCGAGAATTTTATTTAGTTCCTGTAGTGAATAATAATCGATGCTAATACTTCCGCTTCCGTTTTTACTGTGCGCCAGTTTTACTTTAGTTCCGAAATGAGAGGCTAAGTTATCTTCAATACGTTTGTAAGCTGGTGGTAGTGTTGACTTTAGAGAAGATTTAACAGCCCCCTCATTATTCTTATATAGTTGCCTTACAAGTTCTTCTGTTTGCCTTACGCTTAACCCTTTCTCTCTTACTTCGTTAAAAACATACAGTTGTTTATCTACCGTGTCTACATTAACTAAAGCCCGTGCATGACCCATACTTAGACTATTAGTGCGTACTGCTAATTGTATATCGGGCGGAAGCTTAAGTAAGCGAATGTAATTAGTGACCGTAGTACGTTCTTTTCCCATGCGCTCGGCTACCTGCTCCTGTGTATAATCGAGCTCTTCCATCATACGCTTATAACTGATGGCTATTTCAATGGCATTTAGATCTTCCCGCTGCAGGTTTTCGAGCAAAGCAAGTTCAAGCAGTTGCTGGTCGTTCGCCTTCCTGATATATGCAGGAATATCTTTTAACCCTGCTATTTTACTTGCCCTGTATCTTCTTTCGCCTGTTATTAATTGATACTTACCATTATCTAACTGCGACACAGTAATGGGTTGGATAATATCGTGCAGCTTTATAGAGGCAGCAAGCTCACTTAATGATTGCTCGTCGAAATCGCGACGCGGTTGTTTAGGGTTTATGGTAATATTATCGATAGGAATGCGATTGACTCCGGTAGCAGTTTCAACGATGGGATGCTTTAAACTTCCGGCTGTAGTTTTTAAATCCGAATCAATATTTTGTAGCAAGCTCCGGATACCTTTTCCCAGTGAGTCTCTTTTATTTGGTTGGTTCATTTGTTTCTTTGTAATAAAGTTTCGAGTTTCAAGTTCGAGTGGACGGTATAAGGCTTTGGGTTTTATAAGGTTTGGAAGGTATAAGGGTTTGGAAGGTTTAAGGAAGGTGTAAGGTTATGGCTGTGAGTTGATTTCATCTATCTCCTGACTCCTAACTTCTATCTCCTATTTGCAACTTCTCTAACTTTCTCCTTCCTCAAGCTCGTCCAGGATTCTTTCTTCCTGTTTCATTTTGGTGAGGTCGTTCTTTTGTAAAACCTCCTTCGCAAGGTTCAGATAATTGATGGCGCCTTTGCTGTCGGAGTCGTAAAGTATAACAGGTTTCCCAAAGCTTGGAGCTTCGCTCAACCTTGTATTGCGGTGAATTATCGTGGTGAAAACCATATCATCAAAATGTTTTCGCACTTCGCTTACTACCTGGTTACAAAGCCGTAAACGTCCGTCGTACATTGTCATTAATATTCCTTCAATTTGCAACGCAGGGTTTAACCTGTTCTGAACAATCTTGATAGTATTTAAAAGTTTACCTAACCCTTCCAATGCAAAAAATTCGCACTGAACAGGAACGATAACACTATCGGCAGCAACCAGGGCATTTACGGTAATCAATCCGAGGGAAGGGGAGCAGTCAATAACAATAAAATCGTATTTATCTTTTACGCTTTCAAGCAATCCTTTCATCACCGTCTCGCGGTTAGGATAATTGATCATTTCAATCTCGGCACCAACAAGATCGATATGCGAGGGTATAACATCAAGGTTTGGAATATCACTTTTTAAAATGACATCTTGTGAAGCAGTATTGTTAACCATGCAATCGTATAAACTGCTGGTAACATTATGAAGATCGAAACCAACGCCGGTAGTGCTGTTAGCTTGTGGATCAGCATCTACCAAAAGTGTTCTATATTCTAACACAGCAAAACTTGCAGCCAGGTTTATAGCCGAAGTCGTTTTTCCCACACCACCTTTTTGATTTGCAATACCTATAGTTCTGCCCATGTATGTTTTTAATTTCTTTTTTTTTCAATAACGTATGCTGCATTATACCTCATACCTCATACCTCATACCTTCACCTTACAACTCTATCGTTTGTCCAATTTCAGGCAATAGTAATGTTTTTCCTTCAGCCTTAAAATCCTGGATTGCTTTTTCTTTATCGATTTCTATCAATTCGAAAGTGTTGTAATGAACACCTACCACAACCTGACACTTGACAAAATCGGCCGCTATAACTGCATCACTAACGCCCATGGTAAAGTTGTCGCCAACGGGTAAGATACAGAAGTTGAGTTTAGCCCATCGTGGAATCAATTGCATGTCTAACGTTAATGAAGTATCGCCTGCATAATAGAAATTATCTTCGTTGGTGATAAACAAAAAGCCCATCGGATTTCCTCCGTATGTTCCATCAGGAAGGCTGCTGCTATGGTGCGCCACCACACATTTTACTGTACCAAATTCAAATTTCCATTGTCCGCCGGTGTTCATCGGGTGAGTGTTAGAAATACCTTGGTTATTAAGCCATGTATGAACTTCGAAAGCAGCTACAACCCTGGCCCCGGTTCTTTTAGCAATGTCAACACAATCTGCAATATGATCGGAATGGCCATGACTTAGAAAAATGTAATCAGCCTCAATTGCATTTACATCAATTTCCTTTGCCAGGTTGTTAGGTGTAATAAAAGGATCGAAAAGAATTTTTTTGCCGCCTATGTTAACTGCAAAGCATGACTGGCCATAATAAGTAAGATACATTCTATTGTTTTTATTAACGTCACCCTCATTCCCTCTCCAAAGGAGAGGGAATGCATTAGTAATTAATTATTTTTTTTTGAATTAACAGCTTCAAGTTTCTAATGCTTCCAAACTCCAAACTCCTTCGCCTCAAAAATACAGTATACCCTAAACAAAATGGATGTTTTAAGGTTAAAGGAAGTTTCAAGTTTTCAACACTTGTTCAAACAGGAATATTCTAATTGGTTTACTTTGCAAAAATTTTGTATATGCGTAACAGGAGTGGATGGTGGATGATTATAATAATAATGCTTTTGCTCGATTTGTACGTGTTCCAGGTTATTAAAGCACTGTCTTCAGGGTCAACGGAAAAAACAAAACTTACCATATATTCAATTTATTGGCTCATCTCTATTGCGGCGGTTGCTTTAATGGTGCTAATGCCCTATTTGAATTACGAAAGCTGGCCAAAAAATGTTCGTGCTTATGTTTTCGCTACAATCGTGGGATTGTTCTTTGCAAAACTGGTAGCTGCAATCTTCTTTTTATTGGATGATGCACGACGGGCCTTAATGTGGATAATGGGAAAGGTATTTCCGGGGTTTGGTGTAAGGTTCGTAGATGAAAGTGGGATCATTAGTCGCTCAGCCTTCTTAAGCTGGTTAGGTGTTGGCATTGGCGGAACTCTTTTCGGAACCCTTGTTTTTGGGTTCAGTAACAAATATAATTACCATGTAAAAAGAATAAGACTAAAGTATGACAACTTACCACACTCGTTTAAAGGATTAAAGGTGATACAGGTAAGCGATATTCACTCCGGTAGTTTTACAGATAAAGAGGCAGTGCAAAGGGGCGTAAACCTGGTATTAAAAGAAAATCCTGATCTTATTTTATTTACCGGCGACCTTGTAAATGACCGGTCAACGGAGATGCATGATTATATGGAGGTGTTCAAACAGTTCAAAGCCCCCCTGGGGGTTTATAGTACACTTGGAAATCATGATTACGGCGATTATGTAACGTGGGATTCCGCAGAAGCAAAAAAGCAAAACCTGGAGAATTTAAAATCAATTCACAGGCAATTGGGTTGGCGGTTATTGATGAATGAGCACGTTCCTGTTGCAAGAAACGGTGAAGCGATCGGACTAATCGGTATTGAGAATTGGAGCTCAAAAGCACGGTTTCCTAAATACGGCAAATTAGATGTGGCTTATTCAGGTGCTGAGAAATATCCTTTTAAAATTTTAATGAGCCACGACCCAAGCCACTGGGATGCAGAAGTTCGACCTAAATATCCGGATATTGATCTTGTTTTATCAGGCCATACACATGGTATGCAGTTCGGTTTTGCCGCTACCAGAAGGACCTACAATTGCAAGGGTTGAACCTGCATCAACTGAAAAACTGATATGATCTAAAACGGTTAAAGTGTTGCCTGCACTTTGATACATTTTGCTTACCCCTTCCAAACTAAGTATTGTTTCCATTAATGTTTTTAATTTATATTGCTACAGATCGGCAAAAAGCATCTGACATAAAAGTACTTGATAACTAATAATGAAAATGGTAAGGATAATGTTTAAAAGTTTAAAGTTTATTTATATCTCCCTGTTTAACATTAGTGGTCGGGCACTTAAAACAACTTTATTTATAAGCTCTATTTGTATAATTGCTGTTTGCTGTAATAACAAAGAGAAGTCGCCAAATACACAATCTAATTCTAATGTTGCCACTAAAGAAACAGCTTTGGATCCGCTTTCAAAAAAGACGATCATATTTTTCGGCAATAGCCTTACAGCAGGTTATGGCTTGGAACCTGAACAGGCTTTTCCTTTTTTGATACAAAAAAAAATAGACTCTCTTCGACTTAATTATAAGGTAATAAACGCAGGTGTAAGTGGCGAAACCTCATCGGGTGGCAATAGCCGTATTACCTGGATTTTGAAACAACCGGTTGATGTTTTTGTACTTGAACTCGGAGCTAATGACGGCTTGCGGGGCATACCTGTAGCGGCGACCAAAAGAAATTTGCAGGAGATTATCGATAAGGTAAAAGCAAAATATCCGGAGGCACAATTAGTACTTGCAGGAATGCAGGTGCCACCAAATATGGGCGCAAAATATGCAACAGATTTTCAATCAATGTTCCCGGCACTGGAAAAGCAAAACAATATAATTTTAATTCCTTTTTTGCTGGAAGGTGTAGGTGGGGATGTTAAGTTTAACCAGCAGGATGGCATTCACCCAAACGTTGAAGGAGCGAGAATAGTTGCAGAAAATGTATGGAAGCACTTGCAGAATGTTTTGAAGTAGCCGGGGTAGAAACTATAGTTTGATAATTTATGTTATGGGGAAATATGAGCTGTAACTGAAGTTTGTTTTACAGATGAAGATGTTGTTTTATTTTCAAAATAGCTTCTTCATTATCAGAACCAATTGACGTTTTTAACGATTTAAATGCTACAGAACAATTTGGGGCCAAAGGAAAGAACGGGGTAATTATAATAACAGCAAAACACGAACAGGATGATGACTTAATAAACCAGGAAATTATTAAGTCAATTCTATAACTGTAATCTCGGGCAAAATGCCTACGCGACCGGGATAGCCGATAAAGCCAAATCCCCTGTTGACATACAACTTCTGCTTTCCTTCTTCGTACAAGCCTGCCCATTGTTTGTACACCCATTGCACCGGACTCCATTTAAAGAACGGTGTTTCAAAACCGAACTGCATACC
>MWVX01000755.1_pt1 | contig 10543 bp, 9 predicted proteins | sample 1047311 | NCBI WGS metagenome assembly MWVX01 (sample SAMN06349984, study PRJNA376086) | soil metagenome | isolation source: MtG-4 sample Antarctic (ecotone) soil | place: Antarctica | collected 2015-01-13
AAGCGATTATTATTCCGGGGAAAAGTTTTGCGGGGAAAACAACTCTCGTCGCTGAATTTGTCAAAAGAGGCGCGGACTATTATTCGGATGATTTTACCGTGATAGACAAAGACGGATATGTTCATCCGTTTCCGAAACAACTCTCGATCCGCGGAACTATTGACAGTGGTCAACAAGCAGATTTTGAGATTGAAGAACTCGGAGGAAGGCGCGGTGTCGAGCCAATTCCGGTTGGAGTTCTGCTATTGACCAAATATAAAAGCAATGTTAAGCTAAACCCAAAATTGGGCAGTATCGGACAGGGAGTTATGGCGGGCTTGGCAAACTCTCTGTCGGTCAGACAAAATCCGAAATTTGTGTTAAGTGTTTTGTGTAAAATTGCAAAAGATGCGATAATTTTCAAGTCCGATAGAAACGAGGCAAAAGAATTTGTTGATTTTTTCTTAAAAATGTTGGATGATAGAGACTTAGAAATTTAATTTGTTTAATTTGATTGATTTTTGGAGGAGAAAAGGAGAAAAAAATGTTTGATTCAAAAAATCCAGTGGCGAAAAAAGAAAAAATAGTGATTCAGGAATTACCTGATGAACTTCTTGTTTATGACTTATCAACCGATAAAGCGTTTTGCTTAAACAAAACATCGGCATTTGTCTGGAAATCTTGCGACGGAACAAAAGACGTGACGGCAATTAGGCAATTGATGGAGAAGGAATTTAAATCTCCGATCAACGAAGATTTAGTTTGGCTGGCTCTCGACCAACTCGGTAAAGACAAACTATTGGATGTTAAACCGGAAAACAAATTTAGCGGATATTCACGCCGGGAAGTTATCCGGCGAGTTGGTTTAGCCTCAGTTATCGCTTTACCGATTATTGCGTCCTTGGCAGCACCCGTGGCTGCACAGGTAGCCACTTGTTCGGGTGTAGGTGACAACATGCACTGTATTAACCACTCTGATCAAATATGTTGTGGTGGAAGATGTTGTCCTGCCAATGTTGCTCATTGTGTTAATGGCACTTGTGGTAGTGCAAACCCCGCACCAAGAAAAGAAGGATAGATGCAAGAAATAGACCGAAGTAAGAATTAGAGCTAACTTTAATGGATTGTAGATTTGATGAAGATTTAGCGAGCAAAGAAGTTCAAAAAAAAATTAGCTTACTTCAAAGCAAAGTAAATGAAGTTATTTTGGAAAAGGCTTGGATTCGGTTTAATAAAGCCGGGTTCGAGCCTATTTTAATTAAAGGCTGGATTGCCGCACAAATGTATCCTGAACCTGATCGGCGGCGGTACACGGATTTAGATTTTCTCATCGCTCCTAGCTGTTATGAGCAAGCCGCCGAATTTCTGAAAAAATCAGAAGAAGATTTACCGGTTGATCTGCACAGAGGCATAAGACATCTCGATACTGTATCTTTTGAAAATCTTTTTGCCAATTCAATTTTTATAAAATGTGGTGAAACCGAGATTCGGGTTTTGCGAGCCGAAGACCATTTGCGAGTGCTTTGCGTTCACTGGCTGACGGACGGTGGCGCAAACAGAGAGAAACTTTGGGACATTTATTATGCCGTCGCTAATCGTCCCGAAGATTTTGATTGGGAGAGATGCTTGGATGTCGTCAGTCAAAAGCGTCGGAGATGGATAATTTGCACAATTGGTTTGGCGCATCGCTATCTGGGACTATTTATTGATGACCTCGCTTTTGCCGATGAAGCAAAAAACACACTGCCGAAATGGATGTTAAAAACGGTTGAGAAGGAATGGAACAACCATAATGTCAGATTAGGTTCGCTAAGTTCTTGTCTTCACGATAAGAAACAATTATTCAGGCAGATTCGCAAAAGAATTCCGCCTAATCCGATTCAGGCGACCGTTGATATGGAAGGAGAATTTGACAACCGCCGACGAATTTTCTATCAAATAGGCGATATTTTTTTAAGGCTCAAACCTTCGCTTGAAAGAGTAATAAAAAGCATAGTCGGTGATTGGCGAAAGAAGAACGGCAAAAGAACGGCAAATGAATAAAAAATTGATACTGGCGATAGAGACAACCATCGGGGGCGGGAGTATTTCGCTTTTGGAAAATGAGACGGAGATTGATTTTTGGATAGGGAAGAGGGAAGTATCAAAGGCAGAAGATGTTTTAGAACAAATAGCCAGTTTGTTAGGAAAACACAAACCGGAAAAAACGCGAATAGATTTGATTGTATTTTCGAGCGGTCCGGGCAGTATGACAGGTGCTAGAATCGGTTTCGCCACGGTTTTGGGATTGCAAAAGAGTTGGAACTGCCAATGGATTGGAGTAAATGTTCTTGAAACGTTGTTTTTGTTATCAGATAAGCCGAAAAGAACACTTACCGCGACACCGTTTGGGAGAAAGCAAATAGCCTGTCAAATTTTTGACGCTAATAATTCCGATTGTATAGTAAAGATCTCACCGGAGATTAAGACTTTTAAGGAATTTATTGAGTTTATAAATCAAAGGAAAGTTGAAGAATTGATAGTTCACGACAAATTATTTTCTTTTATTAACGAGCAAAAACAAAGAAACTTAACAAAGGAAATTTCACTGATTAATGCAGGTGAAAATTTAGCGAAGTTTATTGGCATTAAAGGATTACAGATGACAAACACAAGCGCGTCCGATAATCACAGACAATATCACAATTATACTACTAAGATAAAAAACCAAAAAATTGAAAAGTGAATCAATAAAAATTACAGTTTTAGAGGCAGCCGAGATAGAAAAAGTTTTGAAAATTCAAATGGAGTGTAATTTAACTTCGTGGAATTATATTGATTATCTAAAAACTATCCAAAACGATGAGTTAATTACCTTAGTTGCCAAGACAAAAAAAGAGATCAACGGTTTTATTGTTGCGCGTCTGATAATTAATAAGGATTTTAATCCTATTCTTCTAAAACAAAAGTCTTCTGAAAAGTTGGGTCAAACAAGTTATAGCCCAGAAAACGAAGCCGAAATATATAGCTTCGGTATCGCTAAAAAATATCAAAATAAAGGAATTGGAAAACAGTTGTTTAGCAAATTTAAAGAAATGGCAAAGAAAAATGAAATAGACTTAATTTGGTTGGAAGTAAGGAAATCAAACATAAATGCGATAGAATTTTACAAAAAAAACAACTTTAGCCAATCGTATCAAAGAAAAAACTACTACAATAATCCGACTGAAGATGGAATTGTTATGAAATTAGTTCTATAAGAAACCGTTTTATAAAACAAACTTGATTCAGGCAGGGTTTCTAATATAACATCTTATTTATGGCTCACAAATACAATTTAAATATTATGAGCTATAAAAATCTTAAATCAGGTAAGGAAAAACAACGCTATGAATATATCAACGGTAGATACAGTCAGAGACGAACTTATAAAGAAAAACCAAACCTTTAGGGAGCTGGTCCAACAACACCAAAACTACGAAAAAAGATTGTCTGAACTAGCACAGTTAATTTACCCGAATGACGAAGAGTTATTAGAAGAAACTACACTAAAAAAGAAGAAGTTAAATATTAAAGACGAAATATATGCAATGATTCAAAATTATCCGGTTACATAATCACTAATTTAGATAATTAATAATTAACAAACTAACTCACTAAAAGAAGGATGCGTGGTAAGAAAGACCTTCTTTTAGTGAGTTAGTTTGTCAGGCAATTACCGCTACCGGCAGAAGTAACAACTGTTATTAAACCTTTGTTTGTCGGAAAGGCAATTAGATTATTTAATACAATTGGGTGGCTGTTCAAATAATTTTCAGATCCGAGAAATATCTGATTTATTGATTTTCCGTTTGCTAAATCTATAATGTTTACAGTTACTTCAGAGGAAGTAACAACTATGCCGAAATTATTAATGATTAACGGCAAATCGGTTATTCTGGCAGCTAATCTTTTTTTCCATAATAACTTTCCCCGTTCCCTCGAAACCAGATAAATAAAATTATCAAAAGATGTAACTAAAATTCCCATCGGCGTAAGAACCAGATTTGAAATTTCCGCTCCATAACGCAACTGCCATAAAATCCTTTCCTCTTGTGGATCGATCGCATAAACTCCGCCTTTTTTATCTCCCCAAATTAGCCAACCCTCATTAAATAAAACCGCCTTAACTTCTACCTTTGCTTTGATTTGATATTGAATTGTTCCAGTTTCAGCTGAAATTATAGAAATTTTATTATCAAGATTTGAGATTATAATTTTATCATTATTGAAAAGCGGTAATGAAGACAAACCTTTTTCAAAAAAACTACTCCAGATTATTGTTCCATCCATTTTATTCAAAGCAAATAACTTGGAGTTTTCACTAATTATAATAATTTTTTCATGAAAAATTCCTAAATATACGTTATTAACATTACCTATATCCAATTTGTTCTGCCAGTGTGTGACACCTGTCAGAGGACTGATAGAACGAACTATAAAATTGTTTGGAGACGGTGGCAGCAATGAGTTCGGCTCGACCTTTAAATCTTCAGAAATGAAGGGTTTTATCACTAGATAGATGTTGTTTCCGCCAAAGCTGTCTAAAATTGGAGTTGATATGATTTCTCCTCCCATTTCAGTTTCCCAAATTTTATGACCATTACTTGAATTTAAGGCAAGAATTTCCCCATTTAAAAGAGAAAGATAAATTATCTTTTCATTATCGGACGCAATGTTTAGATTTGTTATCTTATTGCTGTTATATATCCAGCATTGTTTGAAGGGAAGTGATAAAAGCCTGGAATCAAATTTTATTTGCGAAAACGTTATCGGACTTAAATAAAATAGGGCTAGAAAAACTATGACGGTCGAACAGACAAAACTAGGACTAGGATTTTGAAAGCGGTTCATTGTTTTTATGACTGACCAAATACAGAGCAAATTATCTTCCTTTTGTGATATTATATTTATATAAAAATATAAGAAAAATCCAAAAAAATCTAAACACAGCCGCTTGACCTTGATAGATGGATGAGAGTAACATCCCAAAAAGTTTGCTGTAAATCAATAAGTAAAATTAATAAATGGAGAATTAAACAGAATATGTCTTTCAATAAAATTTCAATAATCGGGAATTTAGGACGCGATCCAGAACTTCGTTACACTCCGCAAGGTGATGCCGTCTGCGATTTTTCAGTCGCAGTAAATGACAGAAAGCGCGATAAAGCCGGGGAATTGCAGGATAATACAACCTGGTTCAAAGTAACGTTTTGGCGCAAACAAGCTGAAAACGCTTCAAAGTATCTAACCAAAGGACGGCAGGTCTATGTCGAAGGTCGTCTCCAAGTTGAAGAATGGACTGACCGCGATGGAAATAATCGATATACCTTAGTTATTCAAGGCTCAGAACTGCAGTTTCTCGGCGAGAAAAGCAGCGATGAAATGTCCTCAAACACTACGTCTGAAAATAACTTTGCCGATGATACGGGTGGTTTTACAGATGATAAAGCTAGTTCTCCCGTCACTTCTCCGACCGATGACGACATTCCATTTTAAGTTAGCCAATAAGAAAAATGTAAGAATATAAGTGAGGATTAAGATTACTTTTTTCAAACTTAATCCTTCTTACACGGAAACAAAATAGATTGGTTAGGTAAAGATGTTTACTGAACAATAGCGAAGAGTCAATAGTGAATAAAGTTAATAATTGGCGCGGATGAGAGAGTAGTTATTCACTATTGACTCTTCGCTATTCACTATTTTCAATAAAACCACACCATCCTTTTCTATTTTGGTATTACACTAAAAAGCAAAAAATCTTCAGGAAATCCAACTGCCCATTTTCCTGAATTTTTGAAAGCGTAATTCTAACCTCTCCTTGCCATCTAAGACATCCAATTGCTTTAAATTGCGAAGCAAAATTTCCTTTAAATTTTCAGCTGTTTTTTTATAAGATTTTTGTAGTTCAGAATTTTCATCGGAATTAAATTTCCAATCAGTATGCTCCGGCACAATTTCATCTATCAGTCCGAATTGTTTTAAGTTTTTGGCAGTCAAACGTAAAACTTCCGCTGCCCGCCCGGCTTGTTCTGCATCTTTCCACAAAATTGCCGCGCAACCTTCCGGCGTGATTACCGAATAAACCGCATTTTCCATCATCAAAACCCGATCGCCGATGCCGATCGCCAACGCCCCGCCAGAACCGCCTTCGCCCAAAATAACCGCGATGATTGGAACTTTGAGATTTGCCATTTCACGCAGATTAAAAGCGATAGCTTCAGCTTGTCCGCGCTCTTCGGCATCAATTCCCGGATAAGCACCGGGCGTATCTATCAAAGTTATCAACGGTCTGCCGAATTTTTCCGCCATTTTCATCACTCGTAATGCTTTTCGGTAGCCTTCGGGCTTCGGCATTCCGAAATTCCGAAATCGCCTCTGATTGGTGTCGCGCCCCTTTTGTTGTCCGATGACGGCAACCTCAAAGTCATCGAGTTTGGCAAAGCCGCACACCATCGCCGCATCATCGGCATAGCGTCGGTCGCCGTGTATTTCGACAAAATCCTTAAAAATTGTTCCGAGTAAATCCATTGTATATGGTCTTTCGGGATGCCTCGCCGTTTGCACGCGCTCAAAAGCATCGCTTGTTTTTTTTTCTTCTTTCATATTTTTTAGTCCCAAAGCTTTTTATAATAACCAGCTAACCTGACAGCCGCTCTGCTTCAAATCACTCTCTAAACGGCTCGAGCCTTGAATCCGCAGCGGCGGTGAATGAACCTTAAGAAGAATATCTCGATCTATCCGAAAACTTAAAAAGACCTCGCAGTTTCCTTTATTTCTGCTTAAGGCAGTAAATATATCTTCGAGATATTTTTCATCGACATTTTTCTCCGGAAGTATAATTGAAACAGCCTGTGCCTTTTGCGTTACGGCATCGGCAATTTTTTTAGCTTCTTCCAAAATTAAAGTTATTTCCTGTCCTTCGCTTGATTCGACCCGACCGCTGACAATCAAAAGTTCATCGTCTTTTAAACATTCGGCATATCTGGCAGATGCTTCTGACCACGCCAGACATTTTACGCCGATTGACTGGTCTTCAAGCCGAAAAATACAAAAACGATTGCCTTTTTTGCTGTATTTCGTCTGCAAACTCGAAACAATTCCGGCGATAGTTATTTTATCGCCAGGTATTAAATCTGGGTAATCAGCAATATTCAATATCTTCAAATCCGATAAAATTTCCCCGTATTCATCAAGCGGATGAGTTGACAAATAAAATCCGACCGCCGCCTTTTCCAGCTTTGACAGTTCAGCTTGCGTCCACACCTTAACATCCGGCAACTCGGTATGTAAATTTGATTTTGATGTTTCCTGATGAACTCCAAACAGTCCATCTTGACCTCTGACTTTATCCTGCCAAATCTTCTGTCCGTGTGAAAGAGAATTATCGATAGCGGCAAAATGCTTTGCTCGCCAAAGATTTACGCTCAAATCAGCCGGCATCAACGAATCAAAAGCTCCGGCGGTAATTAAACCTTCCAGAGCGCGGCGGTTGATAGAGCCTTGGTCAAGCCGGGAAGTAAAATCATACAAAGATGTAAATTTTCCTTGTTTCCGTGCTTCAATAATTAAATGAACACTTGCCGCGCCGATTCCTTTAATCGCGCTGAGACCAAACCGCACCGCATTATCAAGCGGCGTAAAATCAGCATCGCTTTCGTTGATATCGGGCGGGAGCAGTTTTAAACCGGAAGAACGCAGTTCGTTTGAGTATTTGTATATTTTAGTCGTATCATGGGCTTCGTTGGATAAAACAGCCGCATAAAAATAAGCGGAATAATATGCTTTAAGATAAGCAGTCTGATATGCTAAATAAGCATATGCAACGCTGTGGCTGCGGTTGAATCCGTAATCGGCAAATTGTGCCATCAGGCGAAAAACTTCTTCCGCCTTTTCCCGCCTTATATGACGGGAAACAGCACCTTTAATAAATTTTTCCTCGTGCAGTGCCATTTCCTCGCGCTTCTTTTTTCCCATTGCCCGCCGCATCAAATCCGCCTCGCCCAAGCTGTAACCGGCAAGCACCTGGGCAAGCTGCATAATCTGCTCCTGATAAACCAAAATACCGTAAGTGTTGCTCAAAATGTCTTTCATCTGCGGCACAATATACTGCACTTTTTTCTCGCCGCGATGCCGCGCAATAAAATCATCTATCATTCCGCCGTCGAGCGGACCCGGACGATAGAGCGCATTTAACGCCGCCAAATCTTCCAATTCTTTTGGCTTTAAACGGCGGCAAATCTCCTGCATCCCGGACGATTCAAATTGGAAAATCGCTTCTGTTTTCCCCTCGCCAAACAATGCCATGGTTCTCAAATCGTCAAGCGGAATTTTGCTCCAATCAATTTCAAGACCTTTTTTTTGTTTAATGGATTTTAAGCAGTCGCTTATAACCGTTAAAGTGGTTAAAGCAAGGAAATCCATCTTAAGCATTCCTACCTTTTCGAGATCGTTCATCGTGTATTGACTAGTCAACTCGCCTTTTGCCGATAGCGATATCGGAACTAACTCGTGGAGCGGTTTCGGAGAAATTACCACGCCCGCCGCGTGAACCGATGAATGGCGCGAGCAGCCTTCGAGTCTTTTCGCCATGTCAATCAAATCCTTGACCTTTTCATCCGTTTCAACAGCTTTCCTTAAATCCGCTACTTGTTCGAGGGCTTGAGAAATACTGATGTTGCGCCCGCGAACCGGCGGCGGCATCAATTTGGCTATTTTTTCGACCTCGCCGTATGACATACTTAAAGCCCGTCCGACATCCTTGATTGCCGCTTTTGAGGCAAGCGTTCCAAAGGTAATAATTTGACAAACTGCTTCGCGCCCATAAAATTCGGTAACATGATTAATTACCTCGCTGCGTCCGCGCACACAAAAATCAATGTCAATATCGGGCATCGAAACTCTTTCGGGATTGAGAAAGCGTTCAAATAGTAAATCGTATTGCAGCGGGTCGATATCGGTAATTTCCAAACAATACGCAACCAACGAACCGGCTGCCGAACCGCGTCCCGGTCCGACGGGAATACCCTTTTCTCTGGCATAGCGGATAAATTCCCAGACAATCAAAAAATAGCCCGAAAATTTCATATTTTTTATGGTTGTAATTTCCCCTTCTATCCGTTTGTGGTAATCGGCAAATGAGTATTTAAGTTTTCCGTCCGCCAGCATCTGATTCCAGACTTTATTTTGGCGATTTTCAAAGCCTTCCATCACGACTCTTTCAAAATACTCGTCCGTTGTATGGCAGTCGGTGCCGATTGGTATCGGAAAATTTGGCAGAAACAGTTCGCTTTTTTTTGGAAATGACACTTGACACATTTCAGCAATTTTTATCGTATTTTGTAATGCTTCGGGAAGTTCCTCGCCAAAAATTTCCCACATCTCCTGCGCCGAACGCAGATAAAAATTCTCGCTTTCGGCTTTTGTGCTGGCACTAATCGTTTTTTGCTCGCCGATTGCCAGCAGAATCTCCTGCGCCCGTGCATCTTCTCTGCTCAAATAATGTGCATCATTAGTTGCGACGAGTGGAATTTCAGTTTTTCGGGAAAGTTCGATAAGTTGGCGGCGGATTTTTCTTTCCTCTTTTAAACCGTGGTCTTGAATCTCAATAAAAAAATTACCCTTGCCCAAAATTTCTTCAAAAAGTTTGGCGTTTTTAAAAGCCTTTTCGGTATTATCCTGTCTCAAAAAATGCCAGACGGCACCGTCAAAACCAGAGGATAAGCCAATCAATCCTTTGCTTTTCTCGGCTAAAAGTTCTAAATCTATCCGCGGTTTGTGATATAAGCCTTCGGTAAAGGCTTTTGATGCCAAATATGCCAGATTGTGATAGCCTTCCAAATCCCTCGCTAACAAAATCAAATTGTAATAAGGTCGCTCGCCGCCTTGCAATCGGGATTCGCGGTCAAAACGGCTGCCAAAAGAAAGATAGGCTTCATAGCCTAAAATTGGATGAATTTCATTGGCTTTCATATTATTATAAAATGAAATTGCGCCATACATATTACCGTAATCAGTGATGGCGCAAGCCTTCATTTCCAATTCTTGCAGACGCTTGGTTAAGGGCTTGAGTTGGATTGCGCTTTGCAAAAGGCTATAATCCGAATGTAAATGCAAATGAACGAAATCTTTCGGTTTGTAGTTTGAATTCATATTTTTTATTTTCTTAATTGCGACCGTTTTTCCGCCAAATTTAAAAAGATTTATGAAAAAAGTTTATCTCGAAACCTTCGGCTGCCAAATGAATGTTTCCGACTCGGAAAGAGTCGCTGCCAAACTCGCTGCGGACGGTTTTGAAATAACGCCGAATGAAGCGGCGGCTGATGTTGTTTTAATAAATACCTGTTCGGTCAGAGAGAAGGCTGAACACAAACTTTATACGAGAGTTGGGCAGATTCGCAACTCGGAGAGAGAAAATATGAAAGAAGAAAAAAAAACAAGCGATGCTTTTGAGCGCGTGCAAACGGCGAGGCATCCCGAAAGACCATATACAATGGATTTACTCGGAACAATTTTTAAGGATTTTGTCGAAATTAAAGTTATTTCC
>MWVX01000756.1_pt1 | contig 10537 bp, 10 predicted proteins | sample 1047311 | NCBI WGS metagenome assembly MWVX01 (sample SAMN06349984, study PRJNA376086) | soil metagenome | isolation source: MtG-4 sample Antarctic (ecotone) soil | place: Antarctica | collected 2015-01-13
TAGTACATCCTCTCCATATTCGATCATCTGTTTACTGATAGGCGCTAATCTTCACCATTTATCATTGCTATAGGATTTTTTTTAGACCTTCAGATCAAAAGCTCAAAATCTTATCCGAATTTTTAATTTGAGCTGCAGTAGCGTTTGTGTTCACAGATTTATATAAAGCAACAGCACCTGTTACATGCGGTGTTGCCATAGAAGTACCGTTATAAGAACTGTAAGTATTTGATGCAGTGGTTGACCATACACCAACACCCGGAGCTCCTAAATCAACTGTTGTAGCACCATATTGAGAAAAGCTTGCAAGTCCTCCTGTGCTGCTTATTGCAGCTACAGAAATTACATTAGCCAAGTCATAATTAGCAGGATAGCTTGCTGTTACATCATTATCTGTTCCAGAATTACCCGCTGCTGCAATAAATAAGATACCTGCATTGTTTGCTCTTGAAATGGCATCATACAATCCCTGAGAAAATCCACCGCCACCCCATGAGTTGTTAGTGGCAACTATATTTAATCCATGCCTGTTTTTTAAGTCAGTGAAATAATCTACGGCTTTAATTGCATTGGCCGTATTACCTCCAAATACTCCTAAAAACTTTCCGGAGATCAAGGTCACATTCCAGTTAACACCCACTACACCGGTGCCATTGCTTTCTGCGCCAATCGTACCGGAAACATGAGTTCCATGATCGTCCTGATTTCCTTTTCTGCCACCATCGTATATGGAATTGTTATTTCCCGCAAAGTCCCAACCATGTGTATCATCTGTGTAACCATTTCCGTCATTATCTCCACCACCTACAGGGTCGTAAGGATTAGTCCAAATGTTTGCATTTAAATCAGGATGTTCAAACTGAATACCTTCATCTATTATACCAACGTAGACGTTTGAAGAACCAGTATGTCCCACTGCCCATGCTTCAGCTGCCTGGCTGCCATACTGATTTGCAGGTGACGACGCATCACCATACATACCCCATAACGAACCATTGGTATAATAAGTATCGCTGGAAGATGCATCGTGGGTATAGATGTAATTTGGTTCGGCAAATTCAATTTCTACTCCCTGAATTTTACTTATAGCCTCTAAAGTTTTAACGGAAGCTTTCACTAAATAAATACCTTCGTCATCTCCTGCGTGTTTCATGGCTTTAGTCAATATTTTTTCTGAGACGGTACCTCCAATACGTTTAAAGGCTTTGTCTTTATTCTCATCCGAGGTATTTGCCTTAAATTTTACCAGTATTTCATCTGATACAAAAGGATCGCCCGCGTTTTCATTGACTGCGTTAGAATTTGCTGCACTGCCGGCTGCGTCATTGGTAGTATCCTGTTGAATGTCCTTTGTACAGGAAAAAAACATAGCAAGCGTTAGCGCTCCCAGCGCAAGAGGAAGTTTTTTCATGTGTCGTTGTTTGTGTTTTTTTTAATGAGGGGATAAAAATTGAGGCCTAAATTTAAGGAATTCAAAGTAAAAAACCGGATAAATTTTTTTATATTTTTTGCATTGATTGAAGCGAACGAAAGGCATTTCCATGTATTAAGTGTGGGTGTAAAAAGAGCTTGTGGCATCTCAAAATTTTTTACCTTCAAAGTCTTTCGCATTTAAAACATTGCAGATTGATGTATGCTATTGTGGATATTGAAACAACCGGTGGATATGCTGCCCGTAATGGCATTATTGAAATTTCCGTTAAAGTATTTGATGGTAAAAGCATTGTTGAACAGTTTGAAACACTTGTTAACCCGGAGCAACAAATACCGCGATACATCCAGGTATTTACAGGGATTGACAACGAAATGGTGCAGCATGCACCCCGCTTTGAAGATATAGCCCGGGATTTATACTACCTGCTAAATGATAAAATATTTGTAGCACACAATGTAAATTTTGATTATTCATTTATCAAACATTCTTTGGAAGCCTATGGCTATACGCTTAATGCGAAAAAGCTTTGCACTGTTCGTTTATCGAGGCAGGTATTTCCCGGCCTGCAATCTTATAGCCTGGGCAATCTTTGCCGCTCGCTTGATATAAAATTACTAAACCGCCACCGCGCAGGCGGCGATGCTGCCGCTACGGCTATCTTATTTCAAAAAATCTTTCAACTAAATTTTAATGCTATTGAGATAAGTTTAAAGAAAACTTCAAAGGAACAGACACTTCCACCCAATGTTCCTAAAGAACATTTTACCAATCTGCCCTACGGGCCAGGTGTGTATTATTTTCACGACAGTAAAGGGAAAGTTATTTACGTGGGCAAGGCAAAAAATATTAAAAGCCGTGTAAACAGTCATTTTTGCAATAACGCTGCTAAAAGGCAAAAGCAAAATTTTGTTCGCCATGTTTTTGCTATCAGCTTTCAATCAACTGCTACCGAATTAATGGCTGCAATATTAGAATCAACTGAAATAAAAAGGCTTTGGCCGCAATTTAATTTTTCTCAAAAAGGGCCAGAAGACACTTATGGCATTTTTATGTATGAAGACCAAAATGGTTACATGCGCCTGGCTATTGAGAAGAAACGAAGAAACTCCAATCCTGTTTATACTTTTCATTATAAAGTAGATGCACATGGTGTGCTTAAAAAATTGCTGAAAGATTTTGCATTGTGTCCCAAACTTTGCTTTATTCAAACAGATAATGAAAAATGCGAGGGTATGTTGGAACATTATTGTTTAGGAGCCTGTGAAAAAACAGAGCAGCCCTTTATTTACAATGAAAGAGTTTTAAATGCAGTCGCTTGTTTAACCAAACGACCATCGTATGTAGTGCTGGATAAAGGTTTGACAAATGAAGACCTTTCCTGCATTATGGTGCTCAAAGGCAGTTTCTTTGGTATGGGCTATCTGCCAAAAAATTTTGACGACATAACAGAACAATCTATTGCACCTTATATTAAGCCTTATAAAGAAAACAGTTTTATTAAAACTTTATTGGGATCTTTTATTAATAAATACCCTAAAGGTGTGAGAGTTTTGGAAGACCTCACTCTTCCTTTCCAAGGAGAGGGACTGAACTTTAATAGGAAAGTCTTTGAGTTAAAATAATCTTTGATCAACGCAGATCATAACCATCTTGATATTTTGCTTTTTTAAATCCACTCAAAATTATCTGCTTTGGGCATGGCATTAAAAACTTCAACAACCTTTTCGTGAGGAGCGACTAATTTTCTTTCTGCCATATTTATCCATGCGCCATCTACTGTTATTACTGCTGAAAGTATAGCTGATTTTTTGGTAATCTGGTGTTGAATGCTCCAGCGTGAAATGTCTTTCCGTGCCTTCACCAGTTTTAAATCGATATTGACTAGATCCTCTGAACGGATTTCTTTTCTGAAAACACATTCTTCTCTAAACAAGATAGGACCTAATTGAAAAGCCATCATTGTATTTGTATCGAGTCCATGGGAAGCAAAAAATTTTACACGGCAAAATGCACCCCAATCATAATAAACCGAATGGCGCAAATGGAAGTTAGGATCCAGGTCTGACCATCTCACCTGTACTTGTAGATTAAAATCATGCATACTAAACTATTTTTTTTCTTAACCAAATAAAGCCCAGGCCCGCCATTATACAAAGTATAAAATCAAATAAAAACAAAATAGTAAAACCAAAATTCAATGCAATGGCAGATGATAACATAGGAGACACGACTTGTGCTAAAGCAAATACCATAGTATAAAGGGCTGCATATTGCCCACGGCTCATCACGTTGCTTCGTGAAACCCAGAAACTGTTTGTAAAAGGAAAGAGCAACATCTCCCCAAAGGTTACGAACACCATACTTAGTAATACAAGTGATAACAAAGGTGCTATTGCCAATAACAGAAATGAAACGCTAATTAGTAAAATGCCCCATGTCATGTAAAATATATCACTCCGCTTATTTTCTATTTTGTACACCAACACCATTTCTATTAAAGCTATCAACAAACCATTTGAAGCCAGCACCCATCCTATTGTTATTTCCGAAAGATGAACCTCATCTCGATAAAATACTGGTATCATACTGAACAACTGAAAAAAACAGATACCAATCAGTAACAAAAAAAACATGGCTTGCAGAAATATCTTGTCTTTATAAACAGAGGTATTGATTTCTTTTTCTTTAGCTACTTCTTTTTGTTGGAGCGTTTTTGATTGACCAAATAAAAAAAAGTACAAAAGCATTGCCGCCGTAATACAGGTTAACCCATCTGCCCAAAAAAGCAGGTTGTAATTAATACTTGCAAGCAAACCACCCACCGCAGGACCAATAGCCCAACCAAGGTTAATAGCAAGCCGGTTTAAAGAATAACACCTGGTACGGTTGCTATCATTGCTATAGAATGCAATAGCTGCTGCATTTGCGGGTCTAAATGCTTCACCAAAACTTGCCAGCAAAAAAATACAACCTCCAATTTGCCATAAACCTTGCATATAGCTTAGCACAATAAACAAGATGCCATTAAACAACAAACTAAAAACCTGCACCCAGTAAAAACCAAAGCTGTCAGTTAACCTGCCACCCAGGTAGCCACCTGCAATCGCCCCCACACCAAAACAAGCCATTACAATCCCTGCTTCTGTCAATGTATAACCTTGTTGGGTAAGGTAAACGGTTAAAAAGGGAATTACCATAGTGCCACTGCGGTTAACCAGCATTACAAACGATAGCCACCAAACTTGTTTTGAAATACCACTATATGCATTGCGATATAATTGCATGGAAGCCTGAAGCATAGGCTAAATTAAATTATCGTTGACATCATGCCTTGATTGTATCCTTTATTTTTGCTGCACAAAAAATACAATACATGAAGAAAATCTTAATGGCTGCCACAGTTTTTATTTCTTTAACTGCCATTGCTCAAAAAAGCCCGGCACCCGTGAAAAAACCAATTGCAAATTCACCCGGTATTTTAAAAAATTTAACTGACTCTGCCAGTTATGCAATCGGGGTAAGTGTAGCAAATTTTTATGCGCAGCAGGGAATGAAAAAATTGAATGCAACAATGGTTTCAAAGGCTATAACAGATGCTATGGCTGGCAAAAAAATGTTGTTGAATGACAATGAATGTAATACCGTTGTGATGAAATTTATTAACCAGGCGCAGGAAACAAAAGCAAAGCCCAATATAGCTGCAGGACAAAAATTTTTAACAGCAAATAAAACAAAGACAGGTATAAAAACAACCTCTTCAGGCTTGCAGTATGAAGTAATAATTGAAGGCAAGGGGCTGAAACCTGTAGCCGGCGATAGCGTAACCTGCCATTATGCTGGTACACTTTTAAATGGTTTTGAATTTGATAATTCGTTTAAGCGCGGTGCACCCATAACTTTTTCAATTGAAGGTGTAATACGAGGATGGACAGAAGCTTTGCAATTAATGCCCGAAGGCTCTAAGTATAAATTATATGTTCCCCATGAACTTGCTTATGGCTTACATGATAATGGTAATATTCCTGCAGGTTCGGTGTTGATATTCGAAGTAGAATTACTAAAGGTTATAGGAAAGAATACCCAATCTAAATAATAAGGTGATTTTGCCTTAAACTTTTGCAGAATGATTACGTCTTTTGTACTCACCTTAATTAATAATAAAAAATCCGTGATCATGAAAATTAAACAACTTGCGTTTGTTTTAACTGCTTCGTTAAGCATAGTTTTTTTTGCCTGTAAAAAAGATGCTGCTAATTCAACATTGCAAATTAGGATGACAGATGCACCCGTTGCATTAGAAGAAGTAAATATAGATTTGGTACAAGTAGATGTGAAGTTCGCAAAAGATACTACAGGCTGGGTCGCTTTAGAAACAACACCAGGTATCTACAATCTTTTAGGCTTGCAAAATGGAGTGGATACCTTAATTGCGCAAGGCACTTTCCCTGTAGATGTTGTAAAAGAGATACGCCTGGTATTGGGCAATCGTAATTCTATAAAGTCAAACGGACAAATTTATCCATTGACCATACCAAGTGGATCCGAATCAGGTTTAAAAATAAAATTGAATAAGAAACTGCAGGCAAATTTAGAAACGCTTTTAATAGATTTTGATGCAGCACTTTCTGTACACCAGGAAACAAGCGGTTATAAACTTAGACCGGTTCTTAAAATAAAGTAGAAACCGGCCAATCTAAGATAAGAGGAATAAAAATGGATGATCTTCAAAGGTCATCCATTTTAATAATGGTCATTGTGCATTTTTTGCAACCAAATAAAAAAGGGATGGCCTAATGAAAGAACCATCCCCTTGACTTAACCGACCTTAAACTATCGCTTCTTTATTATTATCTTTTCTACAGACATTGCTGCTGAAGACAAATCGATAACCTGGATGCTGTAGACACCATTTTCCAATCCATCTATTGAAAGATTATTTGTGCCAATGTTCCTGTATTGTTTAATCATACGACCACTCATATCACTAACCACTACATTTTTTAATGAGCCTCCATCTTCAAATACCACACTCACTTTACCATCCATGCTTGGGTTAGGGTAAACCAACAATTTAGGTGATAATGCTTCCCCACGTACTGAACGAACATCTGTATAAGAAGCTCTGTTATCAAGATCAACTTGCTGAATTCTGTATTGAGAAACTCCTTTAACATTATTGGGATCATTAAAAGAATAAGAAAGATCATCTGCGGAATTGCCATCCTGTGCGGCAGAAAATACGAAGGCTACATTTTCCCAAACACCGTTAGTATTACGCTGAACATTAAAGCCGCGATTATTTATTTCGGTAGTGGTTATCCATTTTATGGCCACTTTATCTTTATTACGAATAGCAGAAAAAGTTTTGAATTTTACAGGTAGAATTGAATTAACAGTGAGCCCGAATCTTTTTATTCCACAATAACCCCCACCGCAAAAACCCCCTGAAGTAGAAGAAGTAACTGTAATTACCAATTGGTTAAGATTACCACAAAACGTGAATGAATTGCTGGTTAATACTGTTTGGGTTAAATCCTTATCACCAGATAAGAGAATACATTCAGTGAAGATTATGGCGTTACCATTTTTTACCTCTACAAAAATGGATTTATTGCCATTTGTTTGATTAGTTACATTTACTGAAACCTTATTTGTACAGTTTGTAACATCGGGAGTAGTAAAAATCGCTGAATTAATGATGGGACAAGCTTGCGCATAAATTTTTTCGGAGAGACAGGCTAAAGAAGCCAACAAAAAAAACGAGAATAAAATTTGTTTCATGATTAATAGTTTAAGATTAAAAATTGTTTAATTGCCTTTTGGGCTATATGATGCGTTATTACATCCTGCATTGAGGTAAATCGCGGGAAAGGATTATGTGGCGATTGCAAGGATGGGTGGAATAATTAGCATAGTTGCCTTAGTGCATCATAAACATTGGAATTCCGGTTGGTTTTTACAACACGAAAATCATTTAACTATCAATTTGAATTTGGGTACGGCTTTAAGGAGGATGTGGGATGAAGTGCGAGGCGAAGACAAAGAACTAAATAAAATTTTTATTATGCAAGTGTTTGTAAATATTTTTTTAAAATCTTCAATTGCAAATAAAAAAGGGATGACCTAATTAAAGACCATCCCTTTGAAATAATTGAACTTAAACTATCGCTTTTTAACAATCACTTTTTCTACAACAATTGCTGATGTAGAAACATCAGTAACCTGTATGCTGTACATTCCGCTCATCAGGTTTTCTATTGCAAGGTTGTTGATTACATTTTTAAATTGTTTTATCATGCGTCCACTCATATCTCTTACCACAACATTTTTTGCCAATTGATCATCAAACACTACATTGATCTTACCATCATTACTTGGGTTTGGATAGATTAGCAGTTGACTTGCATATCCTTCTCCCCGCACAGAACGAATATCGCTATAAGAGGTTCTACTATCAATATCTATTTGCTGAATGCGGTATTGCGATAAACTTTTTGTATTATTTACATCACTAAATGAATAAGCAAGATCTGTATTTGAATTACCGCCTTGAGCTGCAGAAAAAACAAAAGCTATATTTTCCCAATCGCCATTTGTTTTGCGCTGCACGTTAAAACCTTTATTATTAGTTTCTGTAGCAGTTTCCCACTTAATAGCTACTTTTTCTTTGCTGCGGGAAGCAGCGAAAGATTTAAACTTGACAGGCAAAGGGCTATTGTCAGGAGTTTCTATAACATTGTCGCATTTTCCACCCTGGCATTCACCATTACTTGAGGTAAACCTTGTGATTCTAATTTTTGTCGTAGTTCCACAAGCGGCTGAAAAGGTGCTTGTTTCATAAACGGTCGCAGGACTTCCTGCTGGTATTATTTTACATTCACTAAAAATTACTTTTCCCTCACTATCAAGCACCTCTACCAAAACACCTTTAGGTGCCTGAACATCACCCGTAGCAGTAAATCTTACGAAGGCTTTGCATTTGCCGGTTGCCCCGTCAGGTCCCTGATCTACAAGAGTAATACCAGAAACAATAGTCGGGCAAGGATTTTCCTGGGCCATTGCAAAAAAACCCAAAGAAAGAAATAGTAAAAACGAAAGTAAAAACCTTTTCATAAGTGATAGTTTAATTTCAATGATTTAAAGTGCTCAATATGAGCAATGATGATAGTAATATCTCTATTGTGGTAAATCGAGGAAATGAATTGGTAGATTCTTATATAGGATGGGTGGAATGTTGAAGCTAAACACTTATACCTCCAAAGAATGCAATTGAGCTTTGGTTTTACAATAAAGTAATTGAAGTTTGGGTTGGCTTTGCGAAGGAGTAGAAATGGTATTCTAAACACGAATCTATGTCAATTTTAGTTTCGAAAGTGTTTATAGGTTCAATATTTATAAAATAAAATTTTTGATTGATAAATTGTCTCAACTCAATCAGTTAAATATAAATATTTTTTGTCTTCTACTTTTTGTTCATAATCGTTATAGCGTCTCTTCGGCTGATAAATTGAGGTGTTATTTCCGAGATAAAAAAAATTATTTAGTTAAAAGTTCGGCATAACCTTCCTTAACCCATTTCATTGCTTTTTTCAACTGCTCCTCTTCGGACATGTTTGTGTTATCTAATATAAGAGCATCTACAGCCTGGCGCAAGGGGCTTATTTCACGATGTGAGTCAATGTAATCACGCAACTCAAGATTTAATTTTATCTCATCCAATGTGGTATTGGGATTCTGCTCATACAATTCTCTGAATCTTCGCTCTACTCTCACAGCATTATCAGCCGTCATAAATATTTTTAATTCAGCGTTCGGAAAAACAACTGTTCCAATATCTCTGCCGTCCATTACAATCCCTTTTTCTTTGCCCATTTGTTGCTGCTGGGAAACAGCAAACTCTCTTACCTCTTTTATAGCCGCTATATCACTCACTTTTTCAGCAATCACTAAATCCCTGATTACATATTCTACATTTTCGCCATTCAGGTAAATTTCAGATTTATCGGTTTTAAGGTTGTAAGTAAATTCAAGCGTAATATTTTTTAATGCGGCCCTTACCTCTGTTTTATTTGTCCAATCTATATCGTTTCTTAAAAAGTACAATGTTATGGCCCTGTACATTGCGCCACTATCCACATAAATATATCCAAGAGATTTTGCTAACTGCTTGGCCAAAGTGCTTTTACCACAGGATGACCATCCATCAATTGTTATGACTATTTTTTTCATTGCTTTAAGCAAACACAAAAATGCCAACTATATATGGAACAAAAAAATTAGTGAATATTCATTGCTTCAAGATGCAAAACCTGCCTCTTATGCGTTTATGAAGAGCACATGAAATCAAAGTAAATGCTTTTTGGGGGTATGCATAAAAAAGCCGGCAATAATACCGGCCTCCTATAAATTTCTATAAATATTAAGCTCTTGACTCCTCTTTTACTGAGCTTTTTAAAGTAAAAAATAATTTACTGTTTTCTTTATCCAGGTCTGCTAACAAAATATCTCCTGCCTTTACATTCATATTTAAAATTTCTTCTGCTAAAGGATCTTCCAAATACTTTTGTATAGCCCTATGCAATGGACGTGCGCCAAACTGGTGATCATATCCCTTATCCGCGATAAAACTTTTAGCTTCTTCGGTTAACTCCAGGCTAAAACCTAGCGTTACAAGACGTTTCATTACACCTTTCATTAGAATATCTATAATTTCAAAGATGTGTTCTTTAGTTAAAGAATTAAAAATCACTACATCATCAATCCTGTTTAAAAATTCAGGCGAAAAGGTACGCTTCAAAGCTTTTTCTATTACCGCTTTATTATTTTCCTCAGAATTTTCTGTGCGGGAAGCGGTTGCAAAACCAACACCATCACCAAAATCTTTCAACTGTCTGGCACCTATATTGGAAGTCATTATGATTAAAGAATTTTTAAAATCAACTCTTCGGCCTAATCCATCTGTTAACTGGCCATCATCTAATACCTGCAATAATATATTGTAAATATCCGGGTGTGCTTTTTCAATTTCATCTAAAAGGATAACACTGTAAGGCTTACGTCTTACTTTTTCTGTTAATTGCCCACCTTCTTCATAACCAACAT
>MWVX01000758.1_pt1 | contig 10536 bp, 10 predicted proteins | sample 1047311 | NCBI WGS metagenome assembly MWVX01 (sample SAMN06349984, study PRJNA376086) | soil metagenome | isolation source: MtG-4 sample Antarctic (ecotone) soil | place: Antarctica | collected 2015-01-13
AAAACGATTGGTGAACAGGAGTTTTTTAACGTCGTGCGAACGCAAACTCAAAGCGGAAATCTAACGCTGGCAAATTTGCGCCAAGCGTTTCCGGGGCAAAAAACATTTTTGGATTCTGCATTTAACCAAACGACGGATATGAATTTACTTGCTGGTTTGCCTCGTTTAGTGGGCATGGAAACAAAAGTGGCGTTGCGTAACGTTGGCTCGCTCGATGCTACCGTAAGCGTTATTGCCACGACGGATAAAGGCGAGAAGCTGACGATGCAGACGATTGTTCCGGCAAAAAGTTTTGGCGAGGTTTCCTTCAAAACCGCTTCAAAAGTCGTGCGGACTGAAATTGACGCCGAGAAATTTTATCCCCAGATTGATTTTTCAGACGATGTCGCACCGCGGGAAACCAACGAAAGCGATCCGATTTTAGCCATCAAACGTGCATTCGATAAAAAAGATTTTGCCGCGGCGGAGAAAAACGCGCGTGTGATTTTGAAAAACTCGGCGCATTTTGATGATGCGCGCACGTGGCTCGGACGCGCGCTTTTAGAGCAGGGGAAAACAACAGAAGCGGAAAGAGAATTCCGAGCCGTACTTGATGAAAAACTTCCTTCGGCACAAAGTCTTGCGTGGGCAAATGTCGGGTTAGGAGAAATTGCCGCGAAATCGAATCAAGCCTCGCAAGCCGCCGGCTTTTTTAGTGAAGCTATCAAAGCCGATGCCGAATACGGCGCGACTTTCAGCGCACGCGCGGGACGCAATAAAATTCAAGGAAATCCGGTGATTGACGAAAGCGTCAAAACATTTTTTGCCCAATTTGACAAAGCTGCTGTTTCCGGGCGCAAGTCGGAATTAGACACGCTGATTTTATCCGGCGAGATTCCAAAATTTTCAAGTGGCATTGGCGGACAAGCACAGCAATGGGAAACGCGGCTGCTGCAAATAGATAAAATTGACGCCGACAATGTGCTGGCAGAAGTTAGTTTGAATATCAAAATACTGAATAAAGACCCCGAAAGCGGCACGGCGATTTATCAATTAACCAAAGTCGGCGGTGGCTGGAAGCTGAGCGGCGTGGAAATTTTTGAGGTTAAATAAAATGAAAATATCGGATATAAAATTTGCGCTGTTGCTGGCGGTAATTTCTGCGGTTTGTGTCATTTTCCCGTTTGCGGCGAACGCTCAGCCAAGAAACCCGAAAATTCAACTGGGAAAAGTTTGCGGAAATCCGCAACTCAAATGCCGCACCGGGAGTTTTGAGTTTGGAAAACACGAGTTGGCTTTTGAAGTTCCGCGCGGCGACAATGTCATTTCCGATTCCGAACCATTTTATGCGGTTATTTTGAAAACGGTTAAATTGCAGAACAACGTAAATTGCGAAAATGCCGTTTCGGAAAATGAGCGGCTCGAAATCCAAAAAATGTTTCCGCGAAACAAAGTTTTCGCCTTGAAATGTTCCGACGCAGGCGATGTTTTTTACACGAACGTCGCCGACAACATTAATTTTATTGCCGTGTATGCCGGAAGAAGTTTAACCGAAACATTTTTTTTTTTGAAGACACTTCAAACGTCTGGAAAATTCAAAGGCGCGAATATACGCAAAATGCAAGCGGGCATTAACGGCACTTAAAAATGGAAAAGGAAATTATCGAACGCGCCCGGAAAATCAAACTGCTTTTAATGGATTGCGACGGGGTTTTAACCGACGGACGACTTTATTTTACGGAGAGCGGCGAGACGATGAAAGTCTTTCACGTGCGCGACGGGCAGGGTTTGGTAAGGTGGCACGAGGCGGGTTTTCAGTCGGGGATAATTTCCGGGCGGAACTCGAAAATTGTCGAAAGGCGTGCCACAGAACTCGGTATGCACTATGTCAAAATTGGTTCACAAGACAAGGTAAAATGTTTTACAGAAATTTTTGAAGATGCAAAAGTTGAAATGGAAGAAATTGCATACATCGGCGACGATTTGCCAGATATTGATTTAATGAAAAAAGTCGGCTTTGCCGTTACGGTTGCCGACGCGGTTACGGAAGTTTTTTCGTTTTCACTTTACACCACGAAGGCTAAAGGCGGATTCGGCGCCGTCAGAGAAACAATTGAACTGATTTTGAAATCAAAGAAATGAACTATTTAATTTTACCGGAAGTTCTATGAAATCTCTTTTATCATTATTTCTTTTAACATTTCACATTATTTCATCAGTGGTTAATTATTTTCACCTATCAAAAACGGTCGTATGAGATAGGTGAATCTTCGTAATGTTCAAGCAAATCCGCTGGATTTTTATAAATCGCAATGCACCCCTTTTCGCCGCGCAGCCTGCTTTCGGGAAAACCACCGCATAGTAAACCGATTGTTCGCAAATCTATTTTAGCGGCAGCTTGCGCGTCGTACGGCGTGTCGCCGACTACAATTACTTTATCTACGGAAATGTCTCCGATTTTTTGCAGCGCCGCCTCGAAAATATCCGGGCAAGGTTTAGAAAGCTCGACATCGTCCGTCGAAGTTTCGGCTTGGATAAGGTCGCTGATATTAGCTATTTCCTTGTATTTTTCCAATTCGTCTTCTTTAGCCGAAGATGCGAGCGCAATTTTTTTGCCGTCTCCAAGAATTTTTTGAAATAGTTCGCGGACTTTTGGGAAGGATTTCACCCGGGGTAAATATTCTTTTTTGAAAATCTCCCCGCGTCGCTCTTCCAAATCCTTACCTGAATTTTCGATTTCCTTTTCGCTGAAAAACACGGGCAAAAGCTGATCGCCGCCTTTTCCGATTTGGCTTCGGATCGCCGCAAAATCAATCGTTCGTCCGATTTCGTCAAAGGCTTTTTGCCAGGCGCGGGCGTGGAAATCAACCGAATCAACGAGCGTTCCGTCAACGTCAAAAATTACTGCTTCAATCATAAAGTTTTTATTTAATGCGAAAGCACGGCTGAAAATTTGTGCCGTGCTTTTTTCAAAAAAGAATGCGAGTTGATTATCCTAAAAGGACATTGAATTTTTGCCTGCCGAACGGCTTTTTAATTCTTCGATTTCTTGTCCGATTTCTTCGAGCCGCGCGTCGCCCAAAAGCTCTTGGGCATCGGGAAACATTTCTCCTTCTTCTTCGGAGACGTGATGTTCGATGCCGACCTTTACCTGTTTCAAATTTTCCTGAAACTCTTTGCTCGTCGGGTCTAATTCATTCATTTGCGTGAGAAGTGCCTTTACTTCAGCGTGTTCGTCGTAACTTTCGACGACCAATTCCTTTTCTTCTTCAAACTGCTTCATTGCCGGATAAAGAATTTCTTCTTCGGCTTTCATATGCACGGCTAGCGCGTTTAACAATTGCTGGAATGTACTGCGGTCTGACGGAGATGCAGTGTCTCTTTCGCCGGCTTCTTCGAGCCGGGCAATCAAAGTATCAACTTCGCGGTGGTCCTTGGTTAAAATTTCTACGGCGTTCATTTGTTTATTCTCCTTTAACTTTGTTTCGATGCCAGTCTCGACAGCAAGAGTTATTCCTAAAATCAGTGATGCGGCGGAAAATTAATAAACAGTAGAAATTATTTGCTGTTTAAAACTGATTAAAATTTGACACAAAAATTTGATGCCAAACGCTGGCTTGTTTTAATACGAAGTGGCTGTATGCTATCGCGCCATTTTGTGAATTCTTATTTTTCATTACCATACAAATAAAAGCGTTTCGTAAAAAATAAGCAAAAGGCACAATTATTGCTGTAAATTATTTACCCATAATTAGTTGAGCGGAGAATAACAAATGGAAAATCAAACGAAGGAAAATGAAAAATCGGAAACTGAAAGCGGTGACCCGGGACGCACCCCCGGCTCGGCAGAAGGCGACCGCGAAACTGTCGAAGCCGATTTGAAAGAAAAGCATTTAAGCGACGATTCGGAAAATTCGGAAAATGACGATAAAACCAAATAAAAGAAAATAAATGAACCCATCACAAGAAGTAATTCGTAAAATTACTTCATTAACTAATTCGTAAAAAAAGGAGTTTTTCTTATGCAAGACGTTCAAAACATTCCAAGCCCTGATGTAAATTCAGTTGTCAAAGATGATGATTTCGGAAGTCATTCGGATGTCCATCCGGATTCGCCAAACGATACGAATAAGCGCAATGAGGATATTGAAAGACCAACCGGGGACATTCCGGTTCCGCCCGATACGGAAATAAACGCTCCGGTCGAAGAACCGCCCAATGAAAGGGATAAACCTTCGATTGATGAAGACAGTAAACAACCGACAAGATTAGTCTGAACTAGAGAAGCGGAGAATTGAGAAATTTATCAAACAGGTGAATATCAATTCTTCGTTTTTTGTTTCATTTATGACTGAAGTAATCGGCTGGGTCAGCTCCCTGATTTTGTTTTTGACAATCAGCAAACAGATTTATAAACAGTGGAGCGAAGGCACGAGCGAAGGAGTTTCGATATGGCTTTACGCCGGGCAAATTGCTGCTTCCGTGGGTTTTGCGATTTACAGTTGGCTAGTTTGGAATCCGGTTTTTGTTTTTACCAATTCTATTTTGGTGATAAACGGAATCGTCGGGCTGGCTATCAGTTTTTATCAAAAGCGCCGGGAAAACGGTGAAAGCGATAAATAAGTTTATTGAACTTCTCCGGCAATTTCCGTGCTTTCTTCTTCGCCCCCGCCGCGTTTCATAATTCCGTAAAGCCGCGCCCGATACAAGCCTAAAAGATTGGCTGCTGCCTGTTTATTTCCTTTCGTGCGTTCGAGCGCCGCATTGACGATTGAGATTTCTAATTGTTTGAAAATATCTTCCTGCATAATATTTGAATTGGACACGGGGACGCGATTAACAATTAAGCGCGAAAGTTCTTCTAAAGACAAATCAAGATTGTTTTTAGCAATAAAGTTACTAACCGGAAGCGCGACCCCGGGAGCGGGCGGCTGAATGGTTGAAAAAGCCACCGCTTCGATTGTATCGCCCTTTGTCAGCAATACAGCCCGTTCGATAACGTTCTGCAATTCACGGACATTTCCCGTCCACTTATGACCGAAGAGATGTTCATATGCGCTTTGCGAAAGTTTTTTAACCGGACGCTTATATTTTTCGGCAAACTGTTGTAAAAAGTGTTGTGCAAGATGAGGAATATCCTCGATGCGCTCATGTAAAGGGGCGACTTGAATCTCAATGGTGTTGATACGGTAATAAAGGTCTTCGCGGAGTAATCCTTTTTCAAGCGCTTTTTGTGGATTGCGATTGGTAGAGGAAATCAATCGGAAATCAGCTTCCTGCGGTTTATCACTGCCCACCCGGTAGTAAACCTTTTCCTGCAGTACGCGCAAGAGTTTCGGCTGCAAATCAAGCGGCATCTCGCCGATTTCATCCAGCAGCAGACTTCCGCCTGCGGCTTGCCCGATTAATCCGATTTTATCGCTCGATGCTCCGGTAAATGACCCCTTGGTATGACCAAATAACTCGGATTCGATTAATTCTTTGGGCAGAGCGGAACAATTGATTTTGACAAACGGTTTTTTTGAACGCAGCGAGCGGTAATGAATCGCGTTGGCGATAAGTTCCTTGCCGGTGCCTGACTCGCCGAGAATTAAAATATTGGCATCCGATTCGGCAACGCTCTCAATAACCTCATAAACGTCCTGCATCGTTTTGCTCGCGCCGATGATATTGAAATAAGAAGAACGGTCGGTTAAAACTTCGCGCAGTTCCCGGATTTCAGCGGCTTGCCGGCGATGTTCGAGCGCCTTTTCGATGAGAATCAAAAGCTCTTCAAATTCAACCGGTTTTTCAAGAAAGTAAAACGCGCCGGCTTTGGTGGCTTCAATGGCTTTTTCCGTCGAGCCGTATCCGGTGACGACAATAATTTCGCTTTCGGGCGCGGCTTTCTTTAATTTTTTAACGAGTTCGATACCGTCAAAATCAGGCAGGCGTAAATCCGTAAGAAGAATTTCGTAATAACCGCCGTCCTTAATCAAATTTAGGGCTTCGGCGCCTGTCCCGGCAGTTGCAACTTCAAAGCCGACGCTTCGCAGATTGAGGCGCGTAAGCTCGACCATATCCGGCTCATCATCAATTACCAGGATTTTTGCGGACATATTTGTAACAATCAGAATGAGTTTTTTCTAACACCGCTTAAGACAAAACTTAACGCATTTCGATGTCGGCGACCTGCGAAACTGCGGCAACCAGATTTTCCGGTTCGATCGGCTTGCCGAGATGCAGTTGAAAACCTGCTTCGAGGGCGTTTTGTTTATCTTCGGGACGGTTAAAAGCGGTCAGCGCAATTGCCGGGATTTTTGACCCTTGCGCAATGGGAAGCGCGCGAATCTTTTGAATCAAGGCATAGCCGTCTTCATTCGGCATTCCGATATCGGAAATAATTACATTAGGAGCCGCTTGATGTTCTTCAATATTTTTCAAAACATCCAGCGCCTCGACCGCCGATTTAGCAGTTGTCACGCGAGCACCATTGATTTGTAGCATAAATGAAACCATATCGCGGGCATCGGCTTCATCATCCACTATCAATATCCAACAATTATTCAATTTACCCTGAACGCCCATAGTTTTTATTTCAACCGAATTTATATTATCTATGAAAGGCAAGGTCAAACGCAACGGTAAGTTTACCGTGAAGGTCGAACCGCATCCGATTCCAGGGCTTTCCGCTTTGATAGTGCCGTTGTGCATTTCGACAAGATTACGCGCCAGCGCCAGACCTATCCCCAAACCTCCGTGCCGTCGCGTGCTTGCCGGGTCAGATTGCGTGAATTGCTCGAAGATACGCGGCAAAAATTCTGCGCTGATGCCGCAGCCCGAATCTTTTATCACAATTACGGCATCTTTGTTTTCATTATTCAGGGAAACATCAATGCGTCCGCCTTCGGGCGTAAATTTGACGGCGTTAAATAACAGATTGCCAAAAATTTGTTGGAGCCGCTCGGAATCGCCTGTCACAAAAACGGCGCGGGCGTCAAGATATTGATTGATTGTAATTTCCTTTGCTAGCGCCGCCGACTGAGCAATGTCTAAAACCATTTCAATGACTTGAGAAAGATTGACCGGCTGCATTTCGAGCCGCAATTTGCCGCTACTTATGCGAGCCGTATCGAGCAAATCTTCGATAAGTTTTGACTGTGTGCGGGCGTTGCGGACTATCGTATCCAAAGCATGCTCGACGTTCACTTCTTCAATTTGTTTGTTTTGCAGAATGCGCGCCCAGCCGAGCATGGCGTTGAGCGGCGAACGCAATTCGTGTGAAACGACGGCGATAAATTCGTCTTTTGAGCGATTGGCTAGCTCGGCGGCTTCGCGCGCGCGTTGCTCACCCGCAAGCAAGCGTTCGCGCTCGGCTTCGATGCCTTTTCGTTCCTGAATGTCAAGACACGAACCGATGTAACCCATAAAAGTCTCATCGGGCGAAAAAAGCGGCAGACCCTTATCGAGAATCCAGCGGTATTTGCCGTCAAAACGCCTAAGCCGATATTCCATTTCAAATGGCTGGCGCGCTTCAAACGCTTCATTATAAGTTTTCAAACAGCGCTCATAATCTTCCAGGTGAATGCCTTCGGTCCAACCGTTTCCGCATTCTTCCGTCATTTTTCGACCGGTAAAATCAAGCCATCCCTTATTAAAGAAATTGCAGGATTTATCAACGCCGGCAATCCAAATCATAACCGGAGCCGAATCCGCCACCCGGCGAAATCTTTCTTCGCTTTCGCGCATCGCTTCTTCAGAACGTTTGCGTTCAATGCCGAGAGCAATCGTATTTGTCACCGAAGCCAAAACCTCCAGCGTTTCGTCAGTCAACTGATGACGGGCAAACATCGCAATGACTCCGACCAGACGTTCTTCGACAATCAGCGGATAACCGGCAAAAGCAATCATCTTTTCGCGTTTCGCCCATTTTTGATTGCTGACGCGTGCGTCGCCAATAACGGAATTGGTCAGATGCGGCTTACATTCTTCGGCAATCATCCCTATTTTGAATTTGCCAACAGGAACGCGAGCGTGCGCGCCGTCAAGATTGGTATAAATTCCGGCGCTGGCTTGTAGTTCAAGTATATTTTCTTCTTTATTAAGCGTCCAGATGCGGGCAAAGGCGACATCCAGCCGTTTGACGATAACCTTGGCGCAGGCTTGCAATATATCCTGCAAAAAATTGTTTTCAATCAAAGCGGCGCTTATTTCTGAACTGAGCATCGCCAAACTCTCGCGTTCCAATAATACCTGTTCAATGCGTTTGCGCTTGGTGATGTCACGGGCGATACCGATAAACAGACGCTTTCCGCCTTGATTATATTCGCCAAGCGAAAGCTCTAACGGAAATTGATGTCCGTTGCGGTGAAGCCCTGTAACCTCTACGCGCGACCAATCCAAATTGCTGTTGATGTTGCTGGCGCCGGTTTCCAAATAGCTTTCGATGCTTGGATCGTCTGCGTTGCGCAAATTTTGGGGCATTATCTTCGTAAATTTTTGACCGATTAATTGTTTGACTTTATAACCGAAAATCTTTTCAGTTGCCGGATTCGCGAAAAGAATCGTGCCGTCCTCGTCAATACTGATAAGAGCATCAGAAGCGGTTTCGGCAACGATTCGGTAACGCGCTTCCGATTCGCGCAGCTTTTCTTCCGTGTGTTGGCGTTTGATAAATTGACCGATGTGATTTCCAGTAACTGCTAGCATCTGCAATAGCGGCTCATTGGGCTCACGCGTTGTGAGACTAAAAAAACTAAAAACTCCCAAAAGTTTTCCGCCCAAAAGAATCGGAAAAGCAAAACCGCTTTGTAAATTTGTTTTTTTAATTAAAGATTTGTGCAGAAAGTAACTGGAAGATGATAAATCTTCAATCCACAGAGGCTTGCGTTTTTCCCACACCTTGCCGGGTAAGTTTTCACCTTTCTTAAATTCCAAATGACGCCTTTCGGCAACGAATTTTTTCAATTTAGTTGACGGCAAATGCCAGACATTATCAAACCGCAAGATTCTTTCCTCTATATCAAAACACCACAATTCACCCAGCTCGAAATCCATCTCCCGGCAAATCGTCTCAATAATCTGTGGCGTGGCTTCATTCATTGTTTTGACCGAAGCCAAAATGCGGGCAATTTCGTATTGAACCAAATTGCGGCTGTGCATTTGTCTCTGCAGAGTAACGTCTGAGGCGATACCGAAAATTCGTTCGGGCAAGCCGTCCGGCGTGCGATTCATTACGCGGTCACGGCTTTCAAACCAGAGCTGTTCGCCGGATTTGTGCCGCATCCGAAATTCTGTTTTTAAAATTTCGCCATCACTGGCACTTCTCAGTTTTTGGAAATGCGCGGCGACTTTGCTTAAATCATCCGGGTGCATCAAACGTTCAATAAAACTTTGGTTAAATTCCTGAATTTTGCCAGGAACATAACCGAGAATTTCCATCGCGTAATTTGTCAGATATTCAATGCGCGGGGTAGCGATATTGTAAATATAACAAACGGTAGGAACGGCTTTTGTAACGTTTTGAATCAAATCCTGTTGCGAACTGGTTTTTCGCAAAATTTGGCGCAGGCGCAGCAAAATTTTGACCTGTGCGGTTAATTCTTCTGATGAATAAGGTTCTTTGAGAAAAGCATCGCCTGTGACGGCGGCATTCGACGCGGCGTCAAGCAACTGAAGAACGAAGGTTCGCTTCAATGACGGCTCGCTTTTGATTTGGGGAATTATTTCTAAAATATTTACGTGCAGCAAAATGACGGCGGGCTTTTTTTCTACGGCAAGTCGAATAACGTCGGCAGTATCAGACGTTTGGATAATTTCGTAACCATTTTCCAGTAGCAAACGGCTATTGGCATTGTTACGCGCCAAATCATCATCAACATTCAGAATCAATTTCCCTGATTCATCTTTCATTATCTATCAAAATCCGGTTGAGTATTTTCTGAAATAAAATCTTTGAGCAGTCAGTCACTCCTACAAGCTTACGGCTATTTAATCAAGGTTGAATTCTCATTGCCGCAAGTAACAAAAAGAGCGCATGGAATCTTGACGAAAACGATGCGCTCTTTTATCCGAAATCAACTTTGTAAAATTAATCTTAATAATCTCTGCGGCTGCGGCTGAAAAGAGCGCCCAGAATTAAACCGACGGCTCCGGCAATCAATAAACTGCGTCCCGGATTTTGCTTGACGTGATTTTGAACGTCGGTTTTTACCTTGCCTGGATCAAAATCTCCGACGAAATCAGCCGAACGGTCAAGCACATCAGCAGCCTTTTGTCCATATTTCGCCATCGCTCCCCCGTCTGCCTCGCTCCCGACTTTTTGCTGCAAGCTATCTGCCGCTTGATGCAGTTTGTCTGCGACCATACTTTGCGAGTTTCCTAACGTATCGGCGACCGACGTTTTGACGGTTTCAAACTTTTCGGAAACTGCTGTTTTCGCATCTTCAATTTTATTTACGACATTTGTTTTCAGCGAATCGGCGGTGTTTTGATATAGAGGAAAGAATCTTGCGGTTTGATAATTTCTGGCATTTGCCGTCAACTAAATTGAAAAAATTCGTTGCCTAAAGGTGTCAT
>MWVX01000759.1_pt1 | contig 10525 bp, 6 predicted proteins | sample 1047311 | NCBI WGS metagenome assembly MWVX01 (sample SAMN06349984, study PRJNA376086) | soil metagenome | isolation source: MtG-4 sample Antarctic (ecotone) soil | place: Antarctica | collected 2015-01-13
GGTAACGAAGCCGGCCGATACCGGTTTTCTTTGGGGTATTTAAATCAGGAGGGTGTTTACTATTTAATGTACTATTGACACAAAAACATATACAAAAAAGTTTGTGATAAATAATTATTCATTGACTAAAAATCTAATCCGTACATAAATAAGAATTCGAAAATCAGGATTTACTTTTAAGCGCTATAGATTTCTTATTTAAGTAAATTTTATTATTTTCTGTTATCACTATAATATTTCATTATCTTGACCGCGAGAAAATTCCTAAGAACTAAATCAACTGCTAATGCTAACCTTTTATGAACTTTTAATATTCATTTCTTCCGGTGCGTTTTTTTTGATAACAGTAATTTTTCACTTGCTAAGAGCAGAACACTATGAAAAAATAAAACAAAGGAAAAGAATATAGCTCTTAAGCATCAACTCTCTTTTCATTAAACGTTGTAATAAGGTAGCCTGGTTGCCTGCTCTTATTAAATTATGCACCTCGTATTTGGCGCCGTAATAAATATCATCATTTAAATAATCAGTAAGAAAACGAAGTGCCTGCATGTAGATCATAAATTTGCCGGCGTAAAAAAAGGAATCTTTTTCCCTGCCCGTTAAATCTTTCTTCATTTCATTCAAATACCCCTGCACAATTGCATGGTAAAAATCTTCGCGGATTTCAATTTTATTAAAATCTTTTTCTTCTTCATTAACAGGCGATAAATAGGTTCGCATCATGTCTCCCACATCCGAAATAAAATAACCGGGCATTATCGTGTCAAGATCAATAACACAAATACCCTTGTTATTTTTATTGAATAAAACATTACTGATCTTGGTATCGTGATGGGTAACCCGTAATTTAAATTCAGTGGAAGATTTTATATGCTCATATTCCTTAACGATATCCGAATGAGCAATAAGCATGCTGATCCATTTTTCTGATTCAGCATAGCGTTTCTTATTTCCATTTTTTAGGGCAGATAAAAATTGCTGATACCGCAAACTCAGGTCGTGAAAGCAGGGAATGGTGATCTTCAATTGAGAGATATCGAAATTTTTGAGTAACCGTGTAAACCTGGCAAATTGTGCGGCTGCTTCATAAGCTTCTGCAGCATTAGTTACAATTCTTTTTGAATGAGAATGATTTACAAAAGGAAACAACCTGAAAAAGCCTTCGTTTTCTATGAAAACCATTTCGTGCCCTGCGATTGACGCTAATGGTGCAACAAAATAATATTTGGGATAATGTTTTTTCAAATACTCAGCAATCAGCCTGATGTTGTTGGCAATATGTTCAGGATTTTTAAATACGGTATTATTTATCTGCTGTAAAATAAAATCCTGATCTGCTGTTGATACTTTCCATGTTCTGTTAATAAGGCCGCTGCCAAACGCTTCCACGTTAGTGGCTTTAATTCCATAAGCAGCTAAAACGGATGAGATAATGTTGTTCAAGAATTGAAAGTTTGGAGTTTACGAGTACTATTGACATTTGCATATTGCCCATTTGCCTATTACCTTTTGTCCATTGTCCATTGCCCATTCATCATTCATTACTCAAGGCAAAAACCGGTTTTTTATGCATCCACTGGCCCCCGGTAAAATCAGGAAATTCTATGGTTTTATTTCCCCCTTCAATTGACTGTTCGCTTAACGGCGTAATGGCGCTCCAGGCCGCGGCATCATAAACATCCATGGGTGTAGCAGTTTTTCGTTTTACTGATTCGATAAATGAATGAATAACAAAAAAATCCATTCCTCCATGCCCGGCACCTGTTGCCTCTTTTTCATACCGCTTCCATAATGGATGATCATATTTATCCAGCCATTCTTTTGAAGCATCCCACTGGTGAGCTTTTGGCGACTGACCTTCGATATAAATGCTTTTGTTCACATCCATCCATAATCCATTAGTTCCCTGCACCCTAAAACCCAAAGAATAAGGGCGTGGCAGGTTGGTATCATGCTGTAAAAAAATAGTTTCGCCGTTGGCACATCCAATAGAGGTGGTGACAACATCGCCCAGTTTGAAATTTATTTTTGCGTTAGGATGATCAGGGCCGCATTTTTTTATGACGTGGTCATGCAGTCCTCTGGCTTTTGATGAAAACGAACTCAGATTTAAAAAGCGATTGCCCCGGTTAATATTGATATAATGCGCAATGGGGCCAATTCCATGCGTGGGATATAGATCTCCGTTTCGATTTATGGAGTGATGCGTTCTCCATTGTGCTTCTGTCCAGGCTTTATCACCAAACTCGCAACCACCTCCGTAAGCCTGCTGACCATTATTAAATTTTACTTCGCGAAGATCATGCTGATAACCGCCCTGAAGGTGTATTAGTTCCCCAAACAATCCCTGGCGCACCATATTCAAAACCGCCATCACATCGCGGCGGTAACAAACATTTTCCAGCATCATTACATGTGCCTTACTTTTTTCTGCGGCCTTTACAACATCCCAGTGATCTTGCAATGTAATACCCAGCATTACTTCGGTTCCTACGTATTTCAGTCCAGCTTCCAATGAACTAACAATCATTTCTTTATGCCATTCCCATGGAGTTGCAATAATAACGGTGTCGAGAGCTTTTATTTCCAGCATTTTTTTCCATGCATATACGTCCCCGGTAAATACCTGCGGCATTTTTTTACCGGTCTTTGCAATAATTTCTCCAGACCTTTTTAGCATGCGATCATCGATATCGCAAATGGCAATCACCTCCACATCATTTCTTCTTAAAAGCAAATCGAGATGCTCCTGACCACGTAAGCCTACGCCAATTAAACCAAGTTTTACTTTTAAGGGTGTGCTCAGTGCATGCAATGTGTTGCCCGGTAAAACTGCCAATGAAGCGGCGGTTAAACCGGCTGCTTTTACAAATTCTTTTCTGTTCATTTTTTAAATAATTATTATCATGAATTAAGCAAGTAAAAAAATTTTATTAAAGTACACTCACATATCCTGCTGTGATCACCACAACCATCAATTACAACTATCGCAAATTATTGCAACAGTAATTATTGAGAAACTAAATCTTTTTTTGACTTGGAATGAACTTCAGCTCGAAATATTAAAAAGAGTTACCTGCACAACCATTGCTGGAGATATTTTACTTGTTTTTCAATCTTTCTCATTACAAGCTGTACTGCATTTATCTTTGATTCTTTAAAAAATTTTTACATGCTGAGAGTTGGTGTTTTTTGGAGTAGGCCACCTGGGAAAATTCCATTTAAATAACTGGAAGGAAATACGCGAGGTTTCATTAGCAGGCTTTTTTGATCCTGATGATACAACTGCAAAAGAAATTACAGATACGTATGGATTAAAACGCTATCGCAATGAAGATGATTTATTAAATGACTGCGACATAGTGGATGTAGTGGTGCCTACGAACTACCACTTTGATATTTGTGCAAAAGCCGTGCGCCAGGGCAAACATGTATTTGTAGAAAAACCCATGGCTAACACAATGGAAGAAGCGCATCAATTAGTTCAGTTAGTGCAGGAATCAAAAATAAAATTCCAGGTGGGTCATGTAGAACGTTTTAACCCGGCCTTTCTTGCAATGCAACAATTAGAATTAAATCCAATGTTCATCGAGGTACATCGTTTAGCCCAGTTTAATCCACGCGGTACGGAAGTTAGCGTGATCCTTGACCTGATGATCCATGATATTGATATTGTTTTAAGCATAGTAAAAAGTGATGTAAAAAATATTTTAGCAAGCGGTGTAGCAGTCATGACAGATACGCCGGACATTGCAAACGTTCGCATTGAATTTAATAATGGCTGCGTGGCTAATTTAACATCAAGCCGTATATCGATGAAGAAAATGAGGAAAATGCGGCTTTTCCAAAAAGAGGCCTACATCGGTATTGATTTTTTAAATAAAAAAACTGAAGTTATTACATTGAATAACACCGGGGATAATAATGTATTTAGTTTTGATATAGAAACTTCAACAGGAAAAAAAACTATTTCAATTGCTAATCCGCAGGTTCCTGAAGTGAACGCCATTCAACAGGAATTACAGGCTTTTGTTTCTGCAATAAAAAACAATACCCGCCCGATAGTTAATGAAATCGACGGAGTGAGAGCTATGGAAGTGGCGCATGACATCTTGCAAAAAATGAAAAATAATATTTCTCTTTCAACTGGGTCTTCGTCATAAATAGTGGAGTTGGTCTTTTTTTGATCTTCTTCATATTTAGCGGAATAATTGAACCACAATAGGTATATAAGGCACATAGTATTATACACATAGATTTGTTTTCTATTCTATGTGAAATCCTATGTTTGCTGAGGTGCCTATTGTGGTTCAAATAAAAATATGAATTATACGTTTCCATTACTTTTGACTAAGAACCTCATACTGCATGCCATTAAAAAAGTATATTGAACCCTATTGGTATGTGATAGCTGATTATGTAGCAGCCGCTTTTTCCTGGGCACTTTTTTTTATATTCCGTAAATGGTTGTTAGGCGAACCTTTATTCTCCGCTAGTCAGTTTAATCTCGATTATAAGTTTTGGTCAGGCATTTTTTTAATACCACTTGGGTGGTTAATATTTTTCGCATTAATTGGCAGCTATAATTCAATCTACAAAAAATCACGGCTCACAGAGTTTACAACAACTTTTATATGCAGCATGCTTGGGTCCATCATATTGTTTTTTTTATTTTTAATAGATGATGTTAAAGACAATTATTCTTATTATTATGTAGCATTTGCTGCACTATTTATTATCCATTTATTCGTCATATTTTTTTCACGGCTTTTATTACTAACTGCTGCAAAAAAACAATTAACCAGTGGCCAGGTAAAATTTCATGCACTCATAATCGGCAACAAATCAAAATCCCTCAAGTTATTTACAGAAACCGAAAAAAAGTTAAAAGAAGAAGGCTACAAAATAATTGGATTTGTGCCTTTGAATATAAATGAACCAAATAATAAAAACTTTCCCAAGATTGGCGAGTTGGGCCAGCTTGAATCGCTTATAGATGAGCATAAAATAAAGTCTGTAATACTTGCAATTAATAAAGAAGAACAAAAAGAAATTGAATTAATAATTGATCGCCTTAGCGAAAAAGATGTTGATATAAAAATTCAACCAAGCACATTGGATATACTGGCAGGATCGGTAAAAACGAGCAATGTACTTGGTGCGGTTTTAATCGATTTAAAAACCGGACTAATGCCCGAGTGGCAACAAAATATCAAGCGCCTGATTGATATTACCGTTTCTTTTTTTGCCTGTTTATTTCTATTTCCATTTATGGTGTATATAGCCATACGTGTTCGTCTTTCATCGCAAGGACCCGTTTTATACAGGCAGCAAAGAATTGGCTACAAAGGGATTTCATTTATTATGCATAAGTTCAGGTCAATGCAAATAAACGCTGAGCCTGCTGGCCCTGCACTTTCTTCGGATAGCGATAACAGGATTACTAATTGGGGAAAGACAATGCGTAAATGGCGATTAGATGAATTGCCGCAATTATGGAATATTTTGAAAGGTGATATGAGCCTGGTAGGTCCCCGGCCGGAACGAAAATTTTATATTGACCAGATCGTGAGTAAATTTCCTTTTTATAAGTATCTATTGAAAGTTAAACCAGGGCTTACCTCGTGGGGAATGGTGCAATTTGGCTATGCAGAAAACATAGAAGAAATGATTGAGCGCAGTAAGTTTGACCTGGTATATATTGAAAATATTTCACTGGCACTTGATTTCAAAATCATGATACACAGTTTGCGTATTATTTTTTTGGGAAAGGGAAAGTAGGGTAAGTAAGTATTTTGTGACGTCTGACGCCAAAGTAAAAATTAAAAAGTAAAAAAGGAACATGAGAACAAAAATCCTGTCCTACATGTCATATCGCACGTTCTAAATCTATTTTTCGTTTGTAATTTTTAGATTTTATTTTTGACCAAATACCAACCTTTGAGAAAAGCCCTCTTATTTATTTTTGTTAACGGTTTATTCTACATTGCAAATTGTCAGCCTGCATATTGGCAACAACAGGTAAACTATATAATTGACGTTACATTAAATGATAAGGAAAAAACCCTTGATGGTTTTGAAAAACTGACCTATTTTAATAATTCTCCTGATACGCTCCGCTTCATCTGGTTTCATTTATGGCCAAATGCGTATAAAAATGATCGCACAGCTTTCAGCGATCAACTATTGGAAAACGGAAATACTAAATTTTATTTTTCCGGCAAGGATGAAAAAGGATATATCAATCGCCTTAATTTTAAAGTAAATAGCGCGGCAGCTAAAACAGAAGATCACCCAGAACATATAGATATAATTAAGTTGCTTTTACCAACGCCTCTCCCACCGCGACAACAAATTACTATTACAACTCCCTTCCATGTAAAGCTTCCATTTAATTTTTCACGTGGTGGTTATGATAAAAAAACATTTCAATTAACACAATGGTACCCCAAGCCCGCAGTTTACGATGCCAGAGGCTGGCATCCTATGCCATACTTAGATCAGGGAGAATTTTACAGTGAATTTGGTAATTATGATGTACGCATTTCAGTACCTGCCGATTATACAGTAGCGGCAACCGGCGAGTTGCAAAATATGGAAGAAAAAAATTGGATGCGTGCAAGAAGAAATAATTCCACCACAGTAAAAAAAACAACCGTAAAGAAACCAGGCAAGAAAAAGAATGCAGCTACTAATGTGGGAACGCCTGCTGTTGGAACAAAAACTTTACAATACCTGCAAAACAATGTACACGATTTTGCATTGTTTGCTGATAAAAATTTTATTGTTGATCACGATACCTGCCTGTTATCTACGGGAAAGATCATTGATGTTCAAAGTATTTACACAACAGCGAATCTGAAAAACTGGAAACACAGTTTACAATATATAAAAGATGCTGCAAGATTTTACTCTGCTGAAGTTGGTGAATATTCATACAATAATATTTCTGTTGTGCAAGGCCCTGAAAGTTTTGGAGGCGGCATGGAATATCCAACGATTACGGTGATTTCACCTTCCATCTCCGGCAAAGAATTAGATCGTATAATAGCCCATGAGGTAGGGCATAATTGGTTTTATGGCATACTTGCCAGTAATGAAAGGGAACACCCATGGATGGACGAGGGCGTTAATAGTTTTTATGAAAAAAAATACGTTGAAAAAAAATATGGACTGCAAACCCAGGTTGAGGAAATAGCTTTTCAAACTTTGGTAAAGGAGCATAAAGACCAGTCAATAGAAACTACTTCAACAGCATTTAACAGCATTAATTATGGATTGGTTGCCTATCACAAAACTGCCGAATGGTTAAAAACAATAGAAGAAAAAATAGGCGAAGAAAAGTTCCGTGGCATGATGCAGCAATATTTTTCTGACTGGCGTTTTAAACATCCGCAACCTGATGATCTTAAAACTATTTTAGACAAATATTCAAATGATACATCTGCATCTAAACAACTCAACGAAAAAGGAATATTGCCTGGCAGGCAACTAAGCGGTTTTAAATTCATCACCCCTCTGCAACTAAAAACCTTTAGAGAATATCTCAGGCATCCAACCAAAAATGCTCTCATCATCTCTCCTGCTATTGGTTTTAACGGTTATGATAAATTTATGATCGGGGTTTTGTTGTCTAATTATAAATTACCACCTTCTGCATTGCAGTTTATCGCCGTACCGCTATACGCCACCGGATCAAAAAAATTAAATGGCATTGGCAAACTTAGTTTTACTGTCTATCCGGTAAAAGGACGGCTGCAAAAAGCAGAAGTATTTGTAAATGCTTCCAAATTTTCAATGAACGATTTTACTGATAGCAAGAGGAACCGCTTTGTATTTGGCTTCAATAAAATTGTACCAGGCGTAGAATTAAGTTTGAAAGAAAAAGATATTAAGAGCACTGCTCACAAATACATTCAATGGAAGTCCTTTTTTATAAAAGAAGAATCGTTACGCATTTCTTTTGATACACTGATCAACGCTAACGATACCATCATTACCGATGTTGTGACGAAAGGCAATCTGAATTTTAGCATCCATCAACTACAGCTTGGCATCCGCAACTACCGTGCATTATATCCTTTTTCTGCAGCACTTACCGGGCAAGGTTCTGCCAATTTCTTCCGGCTAAGCTTTGAAGGAAATTATTATTTTAATTACAGAAAAGGAGGCTTGCAAATGCGCTTGTTTGCCGGAAAATTATTTTATGACGAAAATAAAAATTACGAGTACGGTTATAATATCAGCCGCTTTTTCCTGAATATGTCGGGCGCTAAAGGTGAAGAAGATTTTACTTACAGCAATTATTTTGTAGGCAGGAATGAGTTTGATGGATTAGCCAGCCAACAAATGATCATCAGGGATGGTGGTTTTAAAATCCGCAGCGACCTGTTGGCAAGTAAGATCGGCAAAACTAATAATTGGCTGGCGGCAATTAATTTAAATTCCACCATACCCGACAATATAAATCCATTGTCAATTTTGCCTTTCAAAATTCCATTGCGTGTATTTGCAGATATTGGAACTTACGCAGATGCCTGGGAGACGGATGCCGGCACCGATCGTTTTTTATTTGATGCGGGCTTTCATATTCCTTTGCTCAATGAAACAGTTAATATATATTTTCCGGTTGTTTATAGCAGCGCCTATAGTGATTATGTAAAATCTATTTACACAAAGAACAAATTTTTGAAAACCATGTCTTTTACTATCAGCCTTGATAAAACGCTGAAAGAAGTTAATCAACTGCCTTCTTTTTAATGCCCGGAAATATTACATATTTATCATCACATCAATTAGATAAATTAAAATGGGACCAGTGTATTGAACAGGCAGCAAATGGCGTCATCTATGGTTATAGTTTTTATCTTGATGCTATGTGCGATAACTGGGATGCACTTGTGCTCAATGATTACGAAGCGGTGATGCCCCTACCCTGGCGAAAAAAATTTTCTGTTTATTATATTTATCAGCCATTTCTTGTGGCACAATTGGGTTTGTTTGGAAAACAAATTACTGCGGGTTTGTTGAGTATATTCTTAGATAATATTCCAAAAAAATACCGCTATTGGGATTTTCCCCTCAACCATGGGAATATTTTTTCATTGGCAAATCACCCGCTATTTGAAAGAGCCAATTATGTACTTTCTCTACGACCATCTTATAATGACCTCCATGATGCTTACCGGCAGAACATCAAACGAAACATAAAAAAAGCAATTCAATATGGCTGCGAAATAAAAAAAGATATTGCTGTCGCATCAGTTATTCAAATTGCAAAAGAGCAAAACCATTTAAGAGAAGAGAATTTTATTCGATTTGAAAAATTGTTCTATTATTTACATCAACAAAAAAAAGCTATTGCGTATGGCATTTTTTCCGGAGAACAATTAGTTGCCTCTGCCGCATTTTTGTTTTCACACAACAGGGCTTATTATATTTTAGTAGGCAACCATCCCAATGGGCGTACGCTTGGTGCTTCTCATTTATTAATTGATGCATTTATTGAAGACCATGCAGGCCAACAGCTCCTGTTAGATTTTGAGGGAAGTGACATTCGCAACCTTTCATTTTTTTACAGCAGCTTTGGCGCTGTGGAAGAAAAATATACTGCAATCAAACTCAATCGGCTGCCATGGTTTGCACGGTGGTTGAAAAGATAATTTTATAAGCGAGCCTATTCAATTCCTGTTATTCCCCAACTTTATTAAACCATCACGAAATTGTTTATGTTTTTGCATCAAATGAAGATAATGCGCTTCAGTGCCGATGCCCTTTGCACGTAATATTTTTGCTGTAAGTTTCTTTTCTTCTTTATTCCATTTTTCAACATTTGGAATAAGTGAAAGCACAAGTGCCAAATTACTAAAAGCTTCATATTCTGTGTGCTTCAGCTTTTTTAAATCAACATAAAATAGCTGTGATACTTTTTTTGAAGTTACCTCCTTCATCTTTGCAGCATTCCCATTAAAGCTTTTAGACATTTTATTTTGAATAGCCAACAGGATGTTACGAAGATGAAAATCTTTCCACTGATCCTGAATTTCGGATTCGGTGTTGTCATGAATATAGAACATATGGCCCTGTGCTATCTTCCGTAAAATTTTCGCAGGCGTACGGTAGTCCTTGAACTCGGCAAGTTTCTTTTCTTCACGCTCTACAATTTTGGCAATCGCATCGCGTATTGGATAAAAGCCCAGTTTTCTATAAAACCAAAACGCACCCGATTCAATACCTTCTTCGTTTTCATGCCCGATTTGATAAGGGTCAACCGAAAAGACGTTTACGCCAAGATGTTGCTTAAAGATGCGTAAAAGCTGCGCAAAAAGCCAGGCGGTTTCACCCTCCCGGAATGTGTAATAGAGATTAAAGCCGATCTCCATTTTTTCAAATATCGACAAGCCTTCGACATAACCAATAGGAACACCGTTTTTCAATATAAAGCCAGAATGATATGCACGAAGCGGAAGGCGGTTTTCGGGTAATACTTCGTTTAGAAAAACAATAACGCCTCTGCCTAAAT
>MWVX01000760.1_pt1 | contig 10515 bp, 10 predicted proteins | sample 1047311 | NCBI WGS metagenome assembly MWVX01 (sample SAMN06349984, study PRJNA376086) | soil metagenome | isolation source: MtG-4 sample Antarctic (ecotone) soil | place: Antarctica | collected 2015-01-13
AAGTTCATCATCATTTAAAGGTAATCATTAGCGAATTGCACTCTCACTACAATTGGTAAATGTAGCGGGTGTAAAATAATGAAAGGGAATGCATTTAAAATTTCTCGGCCGCCGAGGTCAGTGCCCCACTGCCCACGATTAATATTCGCCAAACGAAAACTTGATGCGCCAAATGAAAGACAGAGATCACTGTCCTCGTTAAAATATCTATCTTAGAACAATAGCTTAGCAAGGCCTCTGGAATCAAAATGGAAACAAAATCAGTAGAAAATAAGAAATGGAGATTAAAGCTTACACTTCTTCTCGTCAGTAGCCTGACAATAATGTCTGTAATTACCATTTCTCCTGCATTACCCCAGATGGCCATGGTATTTTCTGATGTTGAAAATGCAGAGTTCCTTGTTAAATTAGTATTGACCCTGCCCGCCTTAATGATTGCTGTATTCTCCCCCATTACAGGCCGCCTTATTGACCGGTATGGAAGGTTGAGAATGTTGTGGTTGTCACTTGTACTCTATGCTATATCAGGAGCCGCTGGATATTTCCTGAATAATCTTTATCATATCCTTATATCCAGGGCTTTGCTCGGCGTATCGGTGGGCATGTCCATGCCTATAGTAATTACACTAATAGCTGATTATTTTGAGGGTATGGAACGTCAAAAATTTGTTGGCTTACAGATAGCTTTCATGTCAATGGGCGGGATTTTATTTATAGGGCTGGGAGGTATTCTTGCAGACTTCAGTTGGAGACATCCGTTTCTTATTTATTTATCTTCCCTTTTGGTACTTCCTCTCAGCATTGCGTTTCTTCATGAGCCGGCAATTGTACAACAAAGAAATCAGGCTAACACTAATGTAAAGGCACCCGGAATAATTTGGATGTTATTCATCAATATCATGATTATGTGGATCATTTTCTTTTTAATACCTGTACAAATACCCTTTCATCTGAAGAACATAGGGGTCGAAAAAAATTCTTTGATAGGCGCCGCTATTGCAATGGCTACAGCATTTTCCGCTATTTCATCCTTTTCCTACTCTAAGATAAAAAGCCGGTTAAGTTTTCTTTCTATTTTTTCTTTAGGATACTTACTCCTGGCCGCAGGGTTTGTTTGTATTTCTATCTCCAACACCTATGTATTGGTTGTTATTGCAATGATGTTGTCAGGATTGGGTATGGGAATGATGATCCCTAACACCAATATGTGGGTAATGAAAATTGCTCCGCCCGAAATCAGGGGAAAGGAAATTGGAAAGCTAACAACATTCTGGTTCGCTGGCCAGTTCTTATCTCCAATTATCATTTTCCCGGTTTTAAAAAGTCTATCACTTTCCTCCACATTTTTACTTGCCTCCGGATTTCTTTTCCTGATGTCCTTCGGTTTCCTGATTTTTTATTTCAGCAGATTTGGAAAAGCTATTACTCAATAACATTCGGTTAGAGAAGCAGGTTGGAAGTCATAAAATATTACAGACATGCCTGCTCTTATCTTTGTACGATGAACGCAGCCTCTGCAACAGTTAAGACAGTTAAAAATATCAGGCAGTTTACATTAACTGATCTTGAAGAATTTTTTGAAATCATCGGTGAGAAAAAGTTCAGAGCCAAACAGGTTTGGGAATGGCTTTGGCAAAAGCATGCACATACGATTGCCGATATGACAAACCTGAGCAAGGAACTGCGTCAAATACTGGGTGAAAATTTTACCTTACCTGCTATTAGTTTAGATGCTACACAAATCAGTGCTGACGGAACTATTAAAAGCCGTTTTAAAACACACGAAGGGCATCTTTGCGAAGGTGTGTTAATACCCACCGAGCATCGCCAAACTGCCTGCGTTTCTTCACAGATCGGGTGTTCATTAAGTTGTAAATTTTGTGCTACCGGTTATATTGACCGAAAACGAAATCTTGATTTTGATGAGATATATGATCAAGTTGTTTTGATCAACCAGCAATGCGAGAAAACCTACAACAAAAAATTAAGCAATATTGTCTTTATGGGTATGGGGGAACCATTGCTTAATTATAAAAATGTTTTAAAATCCATTGAACGCTTCACTTCTCCCGATGGATTAGGAATGAGTCCACGCCGGATTACTGTATCTACAGCGGGTGTAGCAAAAGCCATCAGGCAATTAGGTGATGATAAAGTAAAATTTAAATTGGCGCTTTCTTTACATGCGCCAAACGATAAGAAGCGGAATGAAATTATGCCCATTAATGAAAGCAATAACCTGCACTCATTGATTGATGCACTGAATTATTTTTACAAGCAAACAAAAAACGAGATTACTTTAGAATATATTCTCTTTAATAATTTTAACGACAGCCAGAAAGATGCCGATGAATTAATTAAGTTTTATCGCCAGGTACCTGCAGATCTGGTAAACATAATTGAATACAACCCGATCGAGTTTGCAAAATTTGAAAAACCTTCAGAAGAACGTGTAGGTGCTTTTATGGATCATTTGTCTAAAAATAAAGTAAATGCCCGCCTGCGCCGCAGCCGCGGTAAAGATATTGATGCAGCTTGTGGACAGTTGGCAAATAAAGGCCCCGGCCCCCTGTCCCCCGGTGGGGGAACTTAGGTCTGTGTTTCTTTCATTATTCAATTATTCTTTTAGTGTATTGTTTCCTGCATTGAAAAAAATTTGTGCCTAGGGATAAATGTTGCATAATACACAATAGAATTACAAATGCACAAGAGTGCGACGCCAATACAGATGATAGTAGCAGCATTGCTGGAATTAATAAAAACAAAAAATTATACAGAAAGACTAATTGTATGAAACAAAGTTTCTGCAACCTAAGTTCCTCCGTGGGGAACAGGGATTGGCGTTAACTTTAATTAACCCAAGGCGTTTAAACTTTCTTATACCTGCCCTGTCTGTATTCTGTTCAATTTAAAAAACAAATAAATATGAAAAGAATATTAACATTTGCCTTCGTTGTTTTATTTACGATTGGCGCAGCACAAGCACAAACAACTTCTAAAGAAAAACACAAAGGGCATAAGCAGGAAAATAAAATGGCTTATGACAAATTAAACCTTTCTGCCGATCAGCAGGCCCGTATGAAAGTGGTAAGCGAAAACTTTAAAAAGCAGGCCGAAGAATTAAAAAAACAGGATAATTTAACAGTTGCTGAAATGAAAGAGCGTAGAGAAGCTTTACAAAAAGAGCACAAAGCGCAGGTAGAAGCAATTCTTACAGCAGATCAAAAAGCGCAGATGGCTAAAATGAGATCAGAAAGAAAACAAAAAGGCAAGGTTGGCAACAAAGGGTTAAAAGAAAATAGAGATACATTGACAAGAGCTGGCAAACCAATGTTGGACCGCAGTGCAAAAAAAGGCGGACCTGAATTAGGAAAAGAATTAAACCTGACTGCCGATCAGCAAGCCAAAATGAAAGAGATCAGGAAAGATTATAAAAGCAAAATTGAATTAGTTAAAAACGATAATGCATTAACACAAGATCAGAAAAAAACCAAATTGAAAGATTTGATGAAGCAACAACAAGAGCAGGTAAAAATGATCCTAACAAAAGAGCAGATTGAAAAAATGCAGTCACTAAGAAAAGAACGTCCTGCAAAAAATACAAAATAATATCCTTAGCAGTTTAATTGAAAAACGAAAAGCCGTGATCCGTCACGGCTTTTTTATTTTTGTTATAGATTACACCGTTATGAAAAGAAATTCAGGCTTTGAGAAATTTCAAAAAGGCAAAAAATCCGGCGCTGCATTAAAAGAAGAGATACGCCAGGAAAAAAAGAAAATAACAAAGGAGCGTAAAGAATACTTTGAAAATAAACGAAAAGAAGTTGCAGAAGCAAAGAACAATCCAACACCTGCTCCGGCATTCAAACCGATTATCAGGAAAGTTACCAACGAAGAAATGCCGCTGAATAAATACCTGGCACATAGTGGTGTTTGCTCTCGCAGGGATGCTGCAGAATTGATTAAAGCCGGCAAAGTAAAAGTAAATAGAGAATTAGTTACAGAGCCGGGACGCAAAGTCACGACAAAAGATGAAATACAATTCAATGGAAAAAAAATTCACCCAACAAAAGACTTAGTTTATATATTGATCAATAAACCTAAAGATTATATTACTACAACAGATGATCCACAAAACCGAAAAACGGTTCTTGATCTTATTAAGCATGCCACAAAGGAACGGGTTTATCCTGTTGGGAGGTTAGACAGAAATACATCGGGCGTTTTGTTGTTAACAAATGATGGCGATCTATCTCAAAAACTTACCCACCCCAGTAATGAAATAAAAAAAATTTATGCGGTTACATTAGACAGGCCATTAGAAAAAAAAGATTTTGAAAAAATTACTGAAGGGATACAATTGGAAGATGGATTGGCAAAAGTAGACTCAATAGGTTATACAGAACCTCATGATAAAACACAAGTGGGTGTTGAAATTCACAGTGGAAAGAACAGGATAGTCCGACGAATTTTTGAGGCCTTGCGTTATGATGTTCGCGGCCTGGATCGTGTGATCTTTGCAGGCTTAACTAAAAAAAATATTACCCGTGGCAAATGGCGTTTTCTTTCTGAAAAAGAAGTTAGGGAATTAAAATATTTTGGAAAAGGGAAATGAGAGTAAGTAGATGACAGTTGACAGTTGGTAGATGACAGCAGGTCGCTGATAGAACAGAATCTTTTTCTTCTTTCGTATTGATTCAGTTTTCATTGGACGTTGTTTATTTAAATATTCCTCCTTATAGAACTTACCCACAATCTTAAAACTTGCAATATATCTTACCATGAAAATAGACGACTATATTATTTTTCAAAATGATGAATTTGTAGCCATTAACAAGCCACCCGGGTTATTGACAATTCCTGATCGTGAAGGAAAAGAATCTGCATTAAAGGGCATATTAAAAGAAAAATTCGGGGAAATATTTACTGTTCACCGTCTTGATAAAGAAACAAGCGGCATCGTAGTTTTTGCAAAAAATGAAAAATCCCATAAAAAGTTATCAATATTATTCGAAGGCAGAGAAATAGAAAAGTTTTACCTGGGACTGGTGATAGGCAAGCCTGCTAATGAAAAAGGAAATATTGATGCAGGTGTTATTGAACATCCGGTAAAAAAAGGATTGATGGCAATAAACAAAAAAGCCCGTCCGAACGGTTCATCCGGGCGGGGAAAAACCGCTTCCACTGATTATGAAGTTTTGGAAAGTTTTCGCTTTTATAGCTGGATGCAATTTCAAATCCACACCGGTCGTACGCACCAGATCAGGGTACACATGAAACACTTCGGTAACCCTGTCGTTTGCGATGCACTATATGGTGATGGAAAGCCTGTACTTATTTCGACTATTAAAAAAAAGAACTACAACCTTTCTAAGAATGAAGAAGCAGAACGACCAATCTTATCAAGGCTGGCCTTACATTCATGGAAATTAAAATTCACACTGAATAAAAAAGAATACAACCTGGAAGCGGAGTTGCCTAAAGATCTAAAGGCATTATTGCAGCAATTGAGAAAGAATAACTCCTCACCCCCAACTCCTACCTTATCTGCCCTTCGGCACCTTCTCCCAAGGGAGAAGGGAAATGGAAATATACATAGCTATTAATTAATTTGAGGCAAAAAGAAGAGGGAGCTTAGTAATAACAATTCAATAATATTTACTAGCTATTTTTCAAACTTTCTTGCTGGGGTGCAGCCGTGTAACGTAAATATGGTTTTACAATACGCAGATCTTTAAATCTTTTTTGAGCATCTTCGGTTGATACAGCAGGGATTACAATCACTTCTTCCCCATTCTTCCAATCGGCAGGTGTTGCCAGGCTATGCTTAGCCGTTAGTTGTAAAGAATCGATTACTCGCAGCACTTCATTAAAATTTCTACCCGTAGAAGCAGGATAGGTAAGCATTAATTTGATTTTTTTATCAGGGCCTATGATGAAAAGCGAACGCACTGTAAATGTTTCAGATGCGTTTGGATGGATCATATCATACAAGCCAGCAACTTTTCTGTTTTCATCTGCAATGATGGGGAAATCAACTGAACAATTTTGTGTTTCATTAATGTCATTTACCCAGCCATGATGTTTATCCAGGGGATCAACACTAACAGCTAATACTTTTACATTTCTTTTTGCAAATTCTTCTTTTAATAAAGCAGTTCTGCCAAGTTCTGTTGTACATAAGGGAGTGTAATCAGCAGGATGCGAAAATAAAACTCCCCACCCATCACCTAAATACTCATAAAGATCAATTCGCCGGCTGTAGTTTGAGCTTTAAAGTTTGGGGCGGCATCGCCAAGACGTAATGACATAAACTAATTTTTAGATAGCAAATTTAAATTGATTCAGGTAATAATGAGATGGTATAATAAATATTTGAATTCTTTTTTAACATCGCAGACACTCCGCAATATTTATCTAAGGACAGATCAATAGCTTTTTGCACCTTTTGCTTATTTTCTTCACCGGTTTTTATTTTATAATTTATATGAATATCCTTAAATACCCTTGGGTGTTCTTCTGTCTGCTCTGCTTCTGCTTCTATTTCAAGATCGGCAAATGGAACCCTCATTTTTTCCAACACTTCCACCACGTCAATACCTGAACAGGCTGCCAACCCACTTAACAACATAGCTTTCGGGCTAAACCCCATTTTTGCATCAATTTCTAATTTTGCAGTTTCGTGGAATGTATCAAAGGCCTGCCCGCTCTTCCAAACTGTAGTTGTTTTCATAATTAAGTTTGTTTACCCGCATTATCTATTCCGTGTCTTTTATTTTGCAACGTATTATTAATTGTCCAAACGACCTCTGTTCTAAAATCATGTTGCCGTACATGGCAAGCTTTCTTTTCGCAAATATGACATTGAAAATACTGACATCCGTCGGAGTGAACAAAGAGTTCTAACGACTCACCAAAATCTTTACGTATCAATTTCCCTAAAATATCAATTTCTTCGTGTGCCTGCTGTACGTTCAGATACCAGGGCACTGTTAAGTGACAATCAACATGCAGCACATTGCCGTATTTTATTACACGCAGATTATGCAGATCGACCCAGTTATCATGCCGGTTGGTATTCAGCACATTTACCATATCATTGAGTAAGGTCAGATCTGCTTCGTCCATAATACCAGCCAATGATCTTCGCATAATCTGATAGCCGGTATAAATAATAAAAAAGCCAAAAATAATAGCTACGACAGAATCAATCCACACCTGCCCGGTAGCTACAATTAAAATCAAACCTAAAATTATAGCAAACGTGGAGTAACTATCTGTTTGCAAATGTTTGCCGCTTGCAATTAATGCCAGAGAACTGTTTTTTTTTCCTTGCTGAAACGTTATCCAACCCAATACCAAATTAATAATAGCTGTTGCACCAATTAAATAAATACCAATATCTATTTGTGAAATCCCTTGCGGCACAAAAAAACTTTTTGACGATTTGTAAATGATGATGGTTCCTGCCGCCAGGATCAAAGTACCTTCGACCGCTGCAGAAATAAATTCTGCTTTGCCATGTCCATACGGATGGTCACTGTCTTTTGGTTTTGCAGAGATGTATAAACTGTATAATCCAATTAACCCAGCCGCAACATTTACAATACTTTCTAAAGCATCAGTTAAAACAGCAACGGAATTGGTAATATAATAAGCAACAAATTTTGCGATCAATAAAACAGAAGAAGCAACAGCTATCCAAAATTGTAATCGAAGGTTGTTTTGATTACGAATATCCTGTGCAGGTTTAGTTGTATGCATTAACTATAGGCCGCTTGGTAACGGTCCTGAATAAAATTCCAGTTCACTACCTTCCACCAGTTGGTTATGTAATCGGCTCTTTTATTTTGATAACGTAAATAATAAGCATGCTCCCACACATCTAAACCTAACATTGGAAAACCTTTTATTTCTGCAACATCCATTAAGGGATTATCCTGGTTAGGTGTTGAACCGATCCGTAATTTTTTGTCATTATCAATTATCAACCAGGCCCAGCCGCTGCCAAAACGGTTTTTACCCGCGTCACTGTATTGCGTTTTAAAAGCTTCGAAAGATCCGAATCCTTCATCGATGGCTGTAGACAGTTTGCCGGAAGGCTTTTCCAGACCATTTGGCGACATGGTTTTCCAGAATAATTCATGATTATAATGACCGCCTCCGTTGTTACGCATTTTAGTGGAATATTTTGAAATGCGATTCAATACTTCTTCTAATGCCTTATTCATATCCACTCCTTCATTTTTAGCAGCCTCCTGCAAATTAGTTGCATAACCTGCCGCATGTTTGGTATAATGAATTTCCATAGTAGTTGCATCAATAGCTTCATTCAAAGCTGTATACGAATAAGGAAGTTGTTGTTGTTGAAAACCAGTGTGGAATTTATTAGATGATGTTTTGTTAAAAACAGAACAGGATGATAATAGAGTAGGCCCAAGCCAAAAACCTGCTCCGACTTTGCCTGTATTAATAATAAAATAACGGCGTGTCTTTAAGGGTGTCATACCTAAATATTTATCTATGAAATTACATAAAAACTTATGCGGAGCTTTCATCCCATTTTTGCAAGAAATTTTCTCCATACCCGATAATAATATTCTTTATTAAACAATTGCGAATCGTGCATAGCCTTATAGGTTAAAAAAATACCAATAGGAACGAGGACAAATGTAGAAAGCCACATACCCATAAGCGGATTCAATTCGCCTTCCTTCACAAACTTTTCCCCGCTGTTACTGATAAAATAAAACAACATAAAGAAAACTATAGAGGAAACCATTGAATTACCTAAACCTCCTTTACGAATAATGGAACCAAGCGGTGCCCCAATAATAAATAATACCAGGCAAGCAAAAGATAACGATATTTTTCTGTGCCATTCAATCTGGTGACGCCGCAAATCTTTTTTTTGCTGCTCAAATTGAGTTAAAAGGCTTTCATTACTAATATATAACCCACTCAATTTACTATTTACTCTTTCCAGCACAGTTCTTTCTAAAGAATCAGAGATGACTTGATTAAAATTTTTTACAGTATCAGGCACAATCGTTTTGCTTTGCCAGTTGCTATCAATAAAAATATTAAAAGAAACAGGGAAAAAAACTTCCTTCTTAACTCTCGTGCCAATTTGGCGATTTTGTTTTTCTATTGAATCAATATACCTTCTCAACTGCTTCATATTTTTCATTTTCCAATTGCCCTGGTTAATACTATCTGCCGACCGTTGAAACTGAAAAGTGCTTAAATCAAATTGCTTATTATATTCTTTAAAACCGAGGCGAATAAATTCTGTATTAGAATAACCTGCGGCGCCACGCTCCTGGTAACGCCATCCATTTTGCAAGTTAAACTCAAGAAAACGTTTATTATCAGACACCCTCATAATGCCAGAAGTGGCAATAATAAAATTGTCCTGTAAGCCTGTATTTTGCTCATAAATAATTATGTCGCGAATAATGCTGTCATTTGCTTCTTTTTTACCAACCTTAATTGCAAAGCCACCAATTTTATTGTAAAAAACTCCTTCCTTTAAATCGAAAGACGGCTTAGCATACACAATATCTCCCAACAAGGTTCTGGCTTTTAAATTAGCTACGGGAATAATATAATTAGAAAATAAAAAGGCTATACCACAGATGAATAACACCACAAAAAAGAGAGGTCGCATGAAGCGTAGCAACGAGATACCAGCTGCTTTTACTGCTACTAATTCATAGCTTTCGCCCAGGTTACCAAAAGTCATTAAAGAAGAAAGCAATACAGATAATGGCAAGGCAAGTGGAACTAAAACAGAACTCTGATACCAGATAAATTCAAGAATTACTCCTATGCTTAATCCTTTACCTACAAAATCATCAATCCATAGCCAGAAAAATTGCATTACTAAAACCATCAATGTTATAAAGAAAGTAGCAGCAAAGGGGCCAATGAATGCTTGTATAATAAGTTTGTCCAGCTTCTTGAACACGTATGCTTATTGTTTAATTGATAATTTTAGAGATGAATGATGCAAAAATACAGTTTTCGCCTTCGGAGATGGAGCTGATGCGCAATGCGGAGATTATTTTAACGAAGAATAAAATTTTACAGAAAATTAAGACATTGCTGGAACAGTTACAAGACAAAATGATACAATATGGAGAAGCAAACATTAATGATCAAAAATCAAATAGTTTATTAGCTTCTCACCCAAAAATATCAAGAGGAGAAAATTATGCGGGCCTGCCTTATTTAATTCTCGATTATCCAAGGCTGTTTGACGTCAGTAATATTTTTACCCTCCGGTCTATGTTTTGGTGGGGGAATTTTTTCAGTACTACGCTACATTTGGCCGGCAGTTACAAAGAAAAAAATCTTAGCCATATTGAAAACGCTTATCATGATCTTGCCGAACATCAATTTTATATTAATGTAAATAAAGACCAATGGATGCATCATTTTGAAGAGGGGAATTATTTATTAATAAAAAATTTATCCAAAAAAGAATTTATACAATGCTGCATGCAATATGAC
>MWVX01000761.1_pt1 | contig 10515 bp, 7 predicted proteins | sample 1047311 | NCBI WGS metagenome assembly MWVX01 (sample SAMN06349984, study PRJNA376086) | soil metagenome | isolation source: MtG-4 sample Antarctic (ecotone) soil | place: Antarctica | collected 2015-01-13
AGTATTGGGACCGAAAAAAATGTTGAAACCTGCTGTAGGCGCTGGGGTAGTAGTAGATGGCATCATTGCTATTAATTTATCAACATAGTTTTTTTGCAGATTGCGTCGGTACATATTGGATGCTTTGCCACTGGTCAATTCACTCCAGATACTATTCTTTAAATCGCCAAGCAGATCCAGAACGCCATATGAATTTTTGCCAAAACGGTTTGAAGTCTCCATCATTCTGCTCAACCTGGTAACTGCAAGTACATTACTTAAAACATTATTTTGCAGAGTATTGATATTATTAATTACCGGTTCTGAGATCTTATTCAAAATATTTCTATCCAGCAACCATTCAGGTGTTATAAACACATGCTGATGTAACCAGGATACAGCTTGTTGTTGTGTGGCTCTTGGAGTAGGCTCATATACATTACCAATCTCTTCTACGCTTTTGAATGTCTCCTGTACACCACCGATATTTTTTACTACGTGATTGGCATACCGGTTAAACTGAGTAACAACCTGGCCATAAATTTCACCTAGATTCTGAAAGCGATCTCCTTCTTCCTTGGTCCACTCAGGTAAGTTTTTTACAATACGCTTAAGGTTGCGAATGCCATATTCACTGGCTTTCATATTATTATCGCTCAGGTCTTCAGTTTGTGCCCGCGGATCATTTCCAAACCCTTCTCCGCCAAACCAAAGTCGCGGGTTGTTGCTTAATCTTTCAACGATCAATTTATTACTTGCTTTCCTGTCTTCTTCTTCGCTTTTATCTGTCCATCTGTATCCCCATTCTATCGCCCACTCATCGTAATCGCCTATGCGGGGATAAAGACCTTTTCGGCTGATGTTATCTTCCGGCTGGGCTACATAATTGAAACGTGCATAATCCATTATGGATGCAGTATGTCCGTATTTTTCCACCCATTCCTTATCACGAAGTTTTTCAACTGGTGTTTTACTGCTACTTCCCATATTGTGGCGCAGACCAATAGTATGTCCTACTTCATGTGAAGACACAAAGCGAATCAGATCTCCCATAAGTGCATCGTCAAATTTCATTTTACGAGCACCCGGGTCAACAGCTGCAGCCTGTACAAAATACCAGTTATGCAATAGAAGCATCACATTATGATACCATCCGATATGACTCTCAAGTATTTCACCTGTTCGCGGATCATGCACATTAGGCCCGTAAGCATTAGGTACATCGCTGGCGAGATAACGGATGGCAGAAAAATTGGCACCTTCAAGGCTCATACTACTATCTACAGGCCATTCTTTACCCATGATAGCATTTTTGAAACCTGCTTTTTCAAATGCTTTTTGCCAGTCATTAATACCCTGTATCAGGTAAGGCTTCCATTTGTCGGGCGTAGCAGGATCTATATAATATATAATAGGTTTTTTTGGTTCTACCAATTCACCACGCTTATATTTTTCTATGTCTTCAGGCTTTGGTTCAAGTCTCCAACGTACTGCATAGGTTTCTCTTGTAGCCCGCTGACCTGTATCTAAAAATTCAGAAACCTGGTCCGCGAAATAACCAACCCGCGGATCGAAAAAGCGGCGTTTCATTGAAACTTCAGGCAGCCTTATTATTGATGTATTTGTTTCTATTGTAACAGCACCTGCTACGTTAGCAGCCGGTAATGATACTGTAGGAAAAGGAGTGGGCGCAGTAGGTACACCAAATGGAGAAGGGGGGTTGGCATTAAATGTTTTCACAGTGCGTACTTCTGTATTATCCTGAAAACTCCTGATCGTTTCTACATAAGACCGGTCTGTCGCTATGCTTGAAAGGCCTAAAGTGCGTTTGACGTTGGGATTAAGTGACACGATTTGATTATCTCCTTTGAAGAAATCTGTGACATCTATGACTACGCCTGTTGTATCCTTATTATATGCTTTTATATCAAAAGCAGCAGCAATGGGATCTACGTTTGAATTGCGTACAGCCTGAAAAATTGGTTTGGTACTATCGGGGGAGGATATTACATTCAAAACTGTGCGAATGAACACCTTGTTTTCAGGACCTCTTTCAAATCTTAAAACATTTTGATTGGTTTGCTCGCCTCCATAAATAGGCGCACCTGCTGCCATGCGTACATAACGGGTTACAGTTAGTAAATCCTTGCCAAAAAGTGAATTAGGAATTTCAAAATAGTATTTATCGTCCTGCCAGTGAATTACGATTAACCCTTTTTGTGATCTTACTTTTGAAGGGTCGAAAAAAAAGCGGAACGACTTCGGTGCGGGACGTGGAGTGGAGGGAGGTGTTCCACCCGGATTAGCTGCACCACCCGTACCCGCAATAGTACCAGCTGGTGGTAAAGGGGATTTTGTATTTGAATTGGTTTTGTTTTTCGATTGGATTGCGCAGCTGGTAAATAATGTAATTAATGCTGCACAAACTAAAAAGCTTATACTTTTTCTCATTCTGTACCTCTTTGAATTTTTGTTTTTGGAATTCTTAACTGATGTTCAATTAAGCAGTTTTAAAGGTAAGGAGTTAATCAGAATTGGTATATCCTTTTATCAATATGAATAACCGCTGATCAATTAGTTTTCAGGAATAATCGGCACTTTACTTTTACGGACTAATAGGTTTTATGAAAAGACAGGAAAATGTGCTGCTATTCCTTTTAGCTGCAATAAATTTTACTCATATACTCGATTTTATGATCATGATGCCATTGGGAAATTACCTGATGCCGTATTTTAATATAACACCACAACAATTTACTCTTTTAGTAGCTGCTTATACTTTAAGTGCAGGTATATCGGGCTTTCTGGCTGCTTTTTATGTAGATGGGTATGATCGTAAAAAAGTTTTATTATTTGGCTACAGTGGTTTCCTAGTCGGCACAATTGCGTGTGGATTCGCCCCGTCATTTTATTTGTTGCTGTTAGCAAGGGTATTCGCAGGATTGTTCGGCGGTTTGATAGCAGCACAGGTTTTATCAATAGTTTCTGATGTATTTACTTACGAGAGACGCGGAGCTGCAATGGGAGCAGTAATGTCTTCTTTTTCTATTGCATCTACCATTGGGGTGCCTTTTGCACTATACCTGGCAAATTTAATCTCATGGCATGCACCTTTTCTTTTAGTTGGTTTCTTAGGAATACTTATAATTCCTTTGATTTTGAAGTTTGTGCCACCTATGAATGCGCACATTCAGGATGAAAATGAGGAGAAAGTGAAAAAGTGGGATTTACTAAAAACGGTTTGGAACAATTCGAGGCAAAGAAGCGCATTATTATTCTCAGGATTAATTATGATGGGGCATTTTTTAATAATACCATTCATTAACCCATTCCTTGAATTCAATAATGGCTATTCCAAAACGCAAACGCCTATGGTATACCTGGTAGGTGGGATTGCTGCTTTTTTTGCATCAAATATTTTAGGTAAAATAAGTGATCATTATGGTAAACTGAAAGTGTTCAACATTTGTATTATTATATCTCTGCCACTCGTATTAATTATTACATTGTTGCCTCCTATATCATTTTACATTGTTTTAATCTTATTTGCTTTATGGTTTATTGTGGCTACAGGTAGAGGTGTGAGTGCACAGGCGCTGGTAAGTAATGTAGTGGAACCGCAAAAGCGGGGAAGCTTTATGAGTTTCAACAGCAGTGTTCAGCAATTGGGAACAGCAGCAGCTTCATTGATTGCAGGGATAGTGGTGGTGAGTGGGAGCGGAGGTAAAATATATCGTTACGAATGGTTGGGTTATTTAAGTATAATCATTTTAATTGGCAGCGTAGTATTAGGGAATAGCATTTTTAAAAGTTTGAAAGATGATACAATTAAAAATGAACCGCATACTGCTGAAGTGTTGAGTGATCAATCTTTATAAAGTATTTTCAACCTATAAATGCTCAATTAGCCAGGACACTCAAAAAAAGCATTATCTATTTCAAAACCCTATAAACAGGGTATTCTAAATGAGCGGGTTCAAAGTAAGGAGAATTCCTGTAAACAAATTCAAGTTGTGCTCTTGCATTTTTAGCAAACGAAGTATCTGAAGCTTTCCTTTGTTCCAATCTTGCTTTTACATCCGGATTTCGTTTTAAAAACTCAGCCGCAGTTTCTTCAAAAACATAATCACTAAAACTTTCTTTTTGCCCCAAAATGGCATCAAAAAAGTTCCATGCAAAGTAGCTGTCTTCTGCCTGCGGCTCTAATGTTTCTATCAAAAAGCGATTGCCACTTTGGTTCAAAGGAATGTAGTAGTCTCCTTTTCTGAAAGATTGTTTTTTTACGGACTTTGACACCAGTACATTGGTATTTGGGTGATGGCTTTCATAAGGCCTCGAAGAGGATTGATAGTTTTCAATTCTGTATGCCTCCACCTGAATAACAGTGTCTTTTGATAGTCTCCTCATCTGTACGTTATTTGCCTGCAGCCTTTCAATTACTTTCCACCAGCCTTGCGGAATAATATAAGCGACAGGCTTTGCAACACGTAAAGTATCTCTGTAATAATTATAAAAAGGTACGCTCTTTTCGAAAGGTTTCGACCTGTCGTAAAACAATCTACTTAAGCCTGATACTTCACTCGGTGTATAAGAAACTTCATAACCTTTAAAATTGATGTTCGTTGATTTTGTTTTGTCCCATTTCCATGCAATAGGGTATTGAGTCTGCTTTACCTGTTCTCTTTTCGTTTTTTCTCTTAGCTCCCTGATTGCTCTTGCGTTTTCAGAAGTGAATTCAATAAAGCTCTCCATCAATGAAACTGTGGATGCAACTCTTTGATCATAAGGTTTGAGCATATGGGTTTCAGGTACAAAAGAAAATGTATTCCACAAGGTAGCATACCCGCTGCTGTAGCGTGGACTGTCCCAAAATTGCGGCCAGCCTGCATCAGGTGTTTCACCAAAATGATTCACATAAGGCACAAGGTCAAAATCCTTGCTCTTCATTTTTTTATACAATGCAGGTTCAAATTTTTCATTTAAAAATTTGCCCATATCTCCACCAACTTTATTGTGCTGGGAAGTGATCAATGTCATTACATGTTGGTAGTCTGCTCCATTGCTTACATGATTATCTATGAATACATCCGGATCGAGATAATGAAAAATTTTTGCAAAAGATATTGCTTCCTTAGAATTCATTTTAATAAAATCCCGATTCAGATCAAGGTTTTGAGAATTGCCGCGAAACCCAAATTCTTCAGGCCCGTTTTGATTTACACGATAACTTTTGCTCCTGTTTAAAGCCCCGCCAATATTATAAAAAGGAATGATAGCAATGACCACGTTTGCGGGAAGTGTATATTTTTTTTGTATTATATTTTTTACCAGTAGCATACTGGCATCTATGCCATCCGGTTCGCCGGGATGAATACCATTCATCACGAGTATGATGTTTCGGCCCTTTGCTTTTATGGTGCTTATATCGAAGATTTTATCAGAAGATACAATTACGAGGTGAAGGGGGAAACCAGCATCAGTTGGCCCCATTGTCTGCATTTTTACGATTGGCGAGGCAGAATCTGCTTTTTTCCACCATTCAATGGCTTCATAATAAGTAGGCGTTTCTTTAGCACCCGATATTTCAAAACGGGTAAGTAAATTTTGCGCTGTAATAGAAATGGAGAAAAGAGAAAAAAAAATTATTATTAAGGCCCGCATGATTTTGAATTAGCTCTAAAATTAAAAAATCCCGCCAAAGGCAGGATATTAATGTAGGGGTAATTGTTTTAAGCAATAGCTTTTGCAGCTTTCGTTAATTTACTTTTCAGATTACTTGCTTTATTTTTATGGATGACACCACGCTTTGCTAATCTATCAATCATTGAAATTACTTCAGGAACCTTGTCTCCAAAAGCTGTTTTATCATCAAGGGCCTTGAGATCACGGATTGCATTACGTGTAGTTTTGCCGTAGTAGCGATTTCTCTCACGCCGTTTCAGCGCTTGTCGCATGTCTTTCTTGGTAGCTTTATGGTTAGCCATGTATCTTTAATTGTACCGATTTATTTCGGGAGGGCAAAAGTATAGGAAATTTTTGATAGACCCAATTTTGGGCATCAGAAATCTATTTACAATGTTTATCCACTTCTTGAAGAGCTAGTACTTCTATAAAAAGCCGGTGTTAAACCAACTATATTAATTATTATTCAAGATTTAGAGGATATTTATAAGGACCATCATAACCGGGATAAATTCCTTCTACACTTACCGAACCATTCATTTTAGACAAAACTTTTGTAAGTTCTTCTACAGAGGCCACATCCTGCCCACTTACACTTGTAATAACAAATCCTTCCTGCATACGTGTACGTCCTATAACTCCACCCTGTGTTATTTTGTTTACAACTACACCACCATTGATTCCAAATTGCTTTGCCTTTGTTTTATTTAAAGTAGATAGTTCAGCCCCCAACCTGTTACCAATATTAACCGATACCAGATCTTCACTTTTCTTTTTAAGTACTACGGTCACTACTTTTTCCTGGCCATTTCTGATATAAGATACTGGTATACGGTCACCAGGCCGGAATCCTGCAATCTGTGCACTCATTTGTATTCCAGATGAGACGATCACATTGTTCACTTTGGTAATTACATCACCATCCCTGATCCCAGCTGCGTAAGCACCACCATCACGAGACACAGCTTTTACAAACACTCCATCTGTTCCTACTGGTAGACCCTGAGCTTTTATTTGTTCTTCGCTCATATCATCTGTAGGTGTATAGGAAATACCAAGATATCCACGTTGTACATCCCCGAATTTTACAATATCATCTACTATTTTACGCACGATGCTGACCGGAATAGCAAATGAATAACCTGCATAAGTGCCACTGGGAGCAAGGATTGCAGAATTTATACCTATTAGCTCCCCATTAGTATTTACCAATGCGCCACCGCTACTGCCAAAATTCACCGCAGCATCAGTTTGTATAAAAGATTCCACGGGAGAATCACCCGAAGGTGTTTGTCTTTTATTAATATTAATTGTACGACCCGTTGCAGAAATAATACCCGCAGTGACGGTAGTTTCCAGAGTCAAAGGATAGCCAATTGCCAATACCCATTGTCCCAGTTGTAAGTTGTTGGAATTGCCATAAAGTAAGAAAGGAAACTTGTTACCATCTATTTTTAGTACAGCCAGATCGCTACTCGGGTCACGACCGATCAATTTTGCTTTATATGTTTTTTTATTGTGCAAGGTGACTGTCAATTCTTCTGCAACGCCTTCACCCCCATTAGATACCACGTGATTATTGGTCACAATATATCCGTCCTCACTGATCAGTACGCCACTTCCAGAAGCTCTTTGCTCCTGGGAAGAATTAGGTCCTCCAAAAAAGTCTTCAAACCAGTCGTCAAATAAACCGCGATTTCGAGGCACATTATTCGTTTGTTTTTTTGCGGCGGTACGTGTTTTAATGTGTACTACACCAGGAACAGAAGAATTTGCTGCTTTTGTAAAATCCAAATCAACATTTGGTGATCTTCCATCAAAAAAACCTGCATAATTAGCAGGAATGCCATTTTGTGTAGTGCCTAAGGCAGGTGTAGTTGCCCTAATGAATTCATTATATGCCCATACACTGCTCACTGCTGTTACTGTGCTGATTAAAATCACTAATAATATCTGTTTGCCTTTCATATATTCAAAGTTTGAATTATTAGAACAATTATTTCAAATTATGTGCCCTTCCCTCAAAATAACAATGGAAGAATGCACCTGCACGTACCGCCAATTCAGTTTAACAAAAATTTACTAGGACTTTCGTATTTCCATAATAGACTGTAAATTTAATTCTTTTAGAAATTGCATTGTATCTACACCATCTGCAAATGAGGTCAGTTCAGGATTTTGTGCCTTACCAAAAGGAATAAGGTCTTTACTTACGATAGCCTGAATCCTTTCATCGTTTTGGAGTTCCTCCTTTATTTTTTCAGCCTCTCCGGAATGTTCATAATTCAATTGTGCTATCCGGGAAAAAGGGGAAGATTCTTCAACAAGTATAATACTTTCATTACTCATGTACTTGCAATTGTTCAACAACAGCATGGATAAGTTATAATCATAATTATTCTTGTATTTATTGTGATCGGCGAGATAATTATATTTTTTAAATGCATTCAATAAGGCCACAAAATTGTAGTTTTCAGGTACATAAAGCTTTGTCACGTTTCTGCAGCCTAATCCAAAATACACGTACACATCATCGGCGAGAAGAAGCAATTCTTCAAAAGACTCATCTCCATTTAAAATAGCAACAGAAGTGCGGTTTTTACGAATGATGTGCGGATAACGTGCGAAGTAATATTCAAAATAACGTGCTGTATTATTACTACCTGTAGCAATATAAGCATCACAACCTTTAATAATCTCACTTATGTTAAAATAGGGCAAAGTCCGGCTGTCCCACTCTTGCATTTTTTGGATAATATGTTGCATCAGTACCTTATCGCGGGAAGATAATTTCAAATAGGCATAATGCCCTGTCAGAAAAGTACAAAGAAGATCATGAAAACCCACCAGAGGAATATTTCCTGCCATTACAATTCCAACTTTTATCGGTGAGTCGTTATGAACTGGTATTGAATATTTTTTTGAAAAGTCTAAAAGTTTGCTTTCCATTAAAAAATGGCTTTGAATGTTTGTCGTTGCCAAATCAATGAACTCTGGGATAAACCAACTGTTTTCCCTGAATGCCATATCTTTTATTTCTAACCATGATCCTTCATCCCCGGATAAATATTCACCCAGCCGTACCAACACTTTAATTCTATCTTGTAAATTCAATTCCACTGTTTATTTTTGTCCGTCAAAATTAACCTCAACATTATTAACGGGAAATTATGGCCATTAAAATTACAGATGAGTGTATTAACTGTGGGGCTTGCGAGCCGGAGTGTCCGAACAATGCCATTTATGAAGGCGGGGTAGAATGGGCTATTTCAGATGGTACAAGTGTAAAGGGACAATATATATTAGTTGATGGAACCGAAGTGAGTGTTGATCAACGGAATGCACCGATAGCTGCTGATACATATTATATAGCACCTAGTAAGTGCACAGAATGCCAGGGATTTCATGAAGAGCCCCAGTGTGCTGCTGTATGCCCGGTCGATTGCTGCATACCCGATGATTTGTATAAAGAAACAGTAGATGAACTGTTGGTCAAGAAAGAAAATTTACACTTATAAATCAAGGTGTGTATTTACAAAAAAAAAGACACATTGATTTTTATCACAATTTACCAGATGAATTTCCTGAATTAATATTAGCTTTGCGCTCCCAAAAGGAAGTTCTTATATAATTTCCGCTTCGGCGGAGGATTGAGGAATTTGGGAGTCTTTACAAGTGTAAAGACGTTTGAACCAATAAATCATAAAGAAAATGGCAAAAGAAGTTTCAGGCTTTGTAAAGCTACAGTGCAAAGGAGGCCAGGCTAATCCGGCACCACCAATAGGGCCTGCATTAGGTTCTAAAGGTGTAAATATCATGGAATTTTGTAAGCAGTTCAATGCACGTACCCAGGATAAAATGGGTAAAGTGCTTCCAGTTTTAATTACAGTTTACTCCGACAAGTCTTTTGACTTTATTATCAAAACACCTCCCGCCGCCGTACAGCTAAAGGATGCTGCAAAAATTCAAAGTGGTTCAAAAGAACCTAATCGTCAAAAAGTTGGAAAGGTTACCTGGTCTCAGGTAGAGGAGATTGCCAAAGATAAAATGGCAGATCTCAATGCTTTCACTTTAGAAAGCGCTGCACATATGGTCGCTGGTACAGCCCGTAGCATGGGATTAACTGTAGAAGGCGCTCCAGCTAAGTAATCATAAATCTTTCTGAAAGACCCTCGGAAAAAATTAAACTGAATCACAATGGCATTTGTTCCAAAAAAAAGAAAAGCAGTCAACACAAAAGTTGACGGAACCAAATCATATTCACTAAAAGATGCTTCGGCATTGGTAAAAGATGTTACCACTTGCAAATTTGATGCATCTGTAGATCTTCATATCCGTTTAGGTGTTGATCCAAAAAAGGCGGACCAGGCTATCCGCGGAACAGTTACTTTACCACATGGTACAGGTAAAACCAAAAAAGTATTGGTGCTATGCGGACCAGACCAGGAGGCAGCAGCTAAAAGTGCAGGAGCTGATTTTGTTGGCCTGGATGAATTTGTGCAAAAGATAGAAGGTGGATGGACTGATGTGGATGTAATAATAGCTACTCCCGCAGTAATGCCAAAGATCGGTCGCTTGGGAAAAATATTGGGTCCCCGTAATCTAATGCCTAATCCAAAGACAGGTACTGTTACCAATGATGTAGCCGGCGCAGTTAATGAAGTAAAAGGTGGAAAGATTGCATTTAAAGTTGATAAGGCGGGTATTATTCATGCGTCAGTCGGAAGAGTATCTTTTACACCAGAAAAACTTGCAGAAAACAGCCAGGAATTCATTAATGCAATCGTAAAGGCAAAGCCTTCAACTTCAAAAGGTACTTATCTGAAAGGATTAACTATGGCGAGTACTATGAGC
>MWVX01000762.1_pt1 | contig 10512 bp, 10 predicted proteins | sample 1047311 | NCBI WGS metagenome assembly MWVX01 (sample SAMN06349984, study PRJNA376086) | soil metagenome | isolation source: MtG-4 sample Antarctic (ecotone) soil | place: Antarctica | collected 2015-01-13
CATTAATCCCTGGGTGAGTATGCAGATGAAAGCCTTGTTAGGCCGGCAATTAGATACCACAAAACTTTCCCCAGGGCTACCGGGGGGCGCAATGTTCTATCATAAAACCGGCTGGTGGAGTTATTATTCAGCAATTGTCACACCCAAAGCGCTTGAAGTGGGAACCAAGATACAAGCAACATTTGCAAGAGCATATAAAGCGGGGGTAAAAATTGCGTTTGGAACAGATGCAGGGGTGTTTACCCATGGCAAGAACTGGATGGAATTTACATACATGATTGAAGGAGGTATGCCTCCGATGGAAGCCATCAAATCAGCAACTTTAAACGGCGCAGAGCTTTTAGGTATTACAAATATTTTAGGTGTAATTGAAAAAGGAAAGCTTGCAGATATTATTGCAGTAGATGGTGACCCGATAAAAGACATCAGGGTAATGGAAAAAGTAAGATTTGTAATGAAAGATGGTATTGTATATAAAAACGAATGATAAAGAGAAGAAACTGTTTATTATCTTTTTTATATTTGGGAAATTATTTTAGTAACTAAATTAAAAATCATTAACATGCCAAAGTTTGTAATTGAAAGAGAAATTCCAGGAGCAGGCAAACTTTCTAACGAACAGTTAAAAGGAATTTCACAAACATCTTGCGGAGTATTAAGTAACATGGGCCCCCAAATACAATGGGTGCACAGTTATGTAACTGATGATAAAATTTATTGTGTGTATAATGCACCTAATGAAGAAATGGTTCGTGAACATGCAAAACAGGGCGGATTTCCCGCTAATTCAGTGAGTAAAGTTTCGGCGGTTATAGATCCGGTGACTGCGGAATAATTTTAAACTAAGGCATTGAATTTAAGCCAAAGGTGATACTGATTTACCAGGCAAGCTATTTTTTTGCTTCGGTAAACCTGTCAATCATCTCCATAACCTTTACCCCCAACTGGTCCTCGTTTGCAACGAGGACTTCATACCCAAATGCTATAATTTTAAAGCAATAAATCCGTTAACTTTAGTGTATGGAAGATTTATCTCAATATGTAGAAGTGCAACCTGATCTGGCTGGCGGTGTACCTGTATTTAAAGGAACCAGGGTGCCTGTTAAAACTATGTTCGATTATCTTGAAGAAGAATCTTTAGAAGAATTTCTGCTGGGCTTTCCTACAGTTACCCGGCAACAGGCTGAAAGTGTTATTGAATTAGCTGCTGAAAAATTCTTATCCGCTATAACAGCATGAAGATATTATTAGATGAAAGTATTGATATCCGTTTCAAAAAATATTTGTCTGACAGCCATGATGTTTTTACCGTAAAGGATATGCACTGGACAGGAATTAAGAATGGCGAATTACTATTGTTGCTTAAAGAGAGAAAATTTGATGTGTGGATCGTAGTGGATAAAAATATTCCTTATCAGCAGAATATAGCAACACTTCCCTGTAAAGTTATAGTACTCGATGTTGTAAGAAACACTTTGAAACACCTGACGCCACTTAGTCCTAAAATTTTAGAGATTTTAAATAGTGAAATAAATTCAAATATTGTAGTGATTCCTAAAAGCTAAATGTATTTTACCTAATAGCTTTTCCCACAATCCTGTCCATCATTTCCATAACTTTTACCCCTTCCTCAGCGCTGCAGGGGTTTGAGTTTTTGCCTAAAAAATAGTCGACCACTTTTTCTATCATAGGCTGTTGAACATGCTGGAGTTTGTCAAATAAAAAGTTTTCTTTTTTTCCATCCACAGTCATATTAATTTTTGGCTCCCCAAATACAGAAAATTGTATTTTCCCTTTACTGCCAATTATTTCACAGCTATCCTTTTCATCTGCTGCGTTAACATTAAAACACCATACACCATTAAACACAAATTTGTTTTTGAATAAAATATTCCCTGCAACCATATCATCAGCACTATATAAACCCGCCTGGTTAAGCGCAATTCCATTTACTGTTTCAACATCTCCAAAAAAATAGTACATCAAGTCCAGCTGGTGCGGAGCAAGGTCATGAAATAAACCGCCGCCAGCAATGGATGTATTTACCCGCCAGGCATTTTTAGGAATTTGCAGTTCTTCTTCAGTAGTTGATTTTATATAAAATTCAAGTATGGCAAATCGAATATCACCAATTATATTTTCAGCTAAAAGTTGTTTTATTTTTTTAAATAATGGTTGCTCTCTACGGTAATGAGCTACTACAAGTTTTACATTATTTTTAGTTGCAACATTCATCATGTTTTTTGCAGCAGCTGAATGTAACGCCATTGGCTTTTCTACATACACAGGTTTTCCTGCATTCAATGCAGCAATTGTATATTTTTCGTGAGAGGAAGGGGGTGTTGCGATATAAATTGCATTAACATCAGGGTCATTAATAAGGCTGTTTGCATCTGAATACCATTTGGCAACATCATGCCTGATAGCATAATCTTTTGCTTTTTCCGCATCCCTGCGCATAACAGCAACAAGTGAAGAATTTTTTACTTTATTAAAAGCAGGGCCGCTTTTTATTTCAGTAACATCACCACAACCAATAATGCCCCAATTTATTTTATTCATGAAAGCTCAGTTCAAAATTTAAATTGTAAAACTAAATGAAATAATTGCTGCATATTGCGTTGATTAATCTTACATGAAGAAAATAACTGGATCAGAATCTTATAATAATTAGATTTAATAAATGAGGTATCTGCAATTAGTAATATTAATGCTCTTAATTCAGCTTTGTGCCAAAACTCAAATCCCGTCCAACTATAAGCAGAGCAAAAGTTTTAATGAGTCTTTAAAAAAAATAATTAAAGAAGTTGGCTTAGATAGTACCTGGGATGTCGGAGAGGATGGCAAAGAGAAAATATCCTTTGCAGTAATTGATATAACTGGCAAAAAACCTGTGTTAGGTGGCGTAAATGTTACAAACTTTATTTATCCTGCTTCTATTTATAAAATGTATGTGGCAATGGAAGTTTTAAAACAGGTGAGTAATAACGAATATTCATTGTTCAGGCAATATATTGTAAAGTCACCCAATGATGTAGACAGATCAAGAGAAATTAGTTTTGATCCCCGCCCACTACTCACAAATGGAGATACTGTTACCGTAAATTACTTGCTTGATCTGATGATGACACGAAGTGATAATTCTGCTGCTAATTGTTTAATTGATATTGCTACCCGAAAACGTATTAATAAAACGATGCATGATAATGGCTGGCAAGGGAGTGAGGTTACTAGAAAATTTTTAAAAAGAAAGTTTGAAGACCCTGGATATGACACTGTAAGATCAACAGAAACCAATGCATTACATGCGGCAGATTTTATGTTTAAGATTTATAAAAATGAGCTCATTAATCCCTGGGTGAGTATGCAGATGAAAGCCTTGTTAGGCCGGCAATTAGATACCACAAAACTTTCCCCAGGGCTACCGGGGGGCGCAATGTTCTATCATAAAACCGGCTGGTGGAGTTATTATACCCATGATGTTGGTATAATTGATGACGGCAGGGTAAAATATATTATTGCGCTATTTACACCGGTTACAGAAGATGTTGTAAGGCCGAGATTAAAAGAAGTTTCAAGAAGGGTGTATAATCTGATAAAAAAAATCCACCGTCAATAATTGTTAATCAGTATCGCCTGACACAAATGAATTATTGATTTTTAAAAATGCGTACTTATTTTTTTTGCTGCAATTTGCAGTAGATATTACCGAATCAGCCTAAATGATTTTTAACTTTTTCAACTGCGTGTGTATAAGTAATTTAGCTTTGCTATTTTTCCATTTTTATATTTGGAAAAGGTAGGCGAAAGTATTGAGAATTATAAAATAAAATCTTTTGACAGAAACCATCATTAACCTTGAAACCGTTAATCCGATTGAATTTTTTGGAGTTAATAACGGAAAATTAGATATTCTAAAGAAAAAATTCCCCCGCCTTAAAATCCTTAGCCGAGGTACTCAAATTAAACTTAGCGGCGCACCTGAGCAAATTGAAGATGCCAAAGAAAAAATTGGATTGGCGGTTCAATATCTTGAAAGAAATGGCCACATGAGTGAGAATTATCTTGAGCAAATACTTGGTGGAGATGATGAAGCTGTGATAGATAATTTCAAGGAAAAAAACCCTAACGAAGTTTTGGTTTTTGGGCCTAATGGCAAAACTGTAAGAGCCCGAACACTGAATCAAAAGAAGATGGTTCAATCTATTGAAAAAAATGATATCGTTTTTGCTATCGGGCCGGCAGGTACAGGTAAAACCTATACTGCAGTTGCACTGGCAGTGAGGGCTTTAAAAAATAAAGCAGTAAAAAAAATTATATTAACGCGGCCTGCAGTTGAAGCGGGGGAAAACCTTGGTTTTTTACCCGGAGATCTTAAAGAAAAAATCGATCCCTATCTCCGCCCTTTATACGATGCATTGGATGATATGATACCTGCAGATAAACTTGGGTATTACATGACTACCCGTACAATTGAAATTGCTCCTCTAGCTTATATGCGGGGAAGAACACTGGACAATGCATTTATTATTTTAGATGAAGCGCAAAACTCTACCGATGGCCAGTTAAAAATGTTTTTAACACGTATTGGTGCCAATGCAAAAGCAATTATCACCGGGGATGTTACGCAAATTGATCTTCCTCCAAAAATAAAAAGCGGCCTTGAAAAATCTTCCAGAATTTTAAAAAATATTGAAGGTATCGGTCATATTGAACTAGATGAAGAGGATGTGGTGCGACATAAGTTAGTAAAGGCAATCATTAAAGCATACGATAAAGAGAAAAACAAAGAGATGGAAGAGCAGAGATGAGGCCTCACACTCTTATCCCTCTATTTTAGAGAGGGACGGTACTTTAGAATTAAATCAAACATTTTTTCTTCCCCATCTTCTTTAATTATCTCTCATCAAGAAACCTTGACTTAGATTTATTTCATGAGATGAGTAAAAAAAATAAATTTCTTTCAAAGCTAAGTTGTCCCTTTAGAGAGTTAGAGGGCATTACAAATTTGAGGTGGCCTGTGGGTTGCCTTTTTATTTTAATTATTGCCTGTAATGATACGGGCAAATACACACAATTGAAACTTACCGGCGGTGATTCTTTAGAAATAAAATTAAAAAATGAAAGAGCTTTTGCAACCATTAAGAATACAAAATCATTAGTTAAACAAGGCGATTTAATATTAAGAACAGGCAATGATTTCACAAGTGAATCATTAAGAAAACTTTCTTTTACGGATAAGACTTATTCTCATTGCGGGATAGCAAGTATTGAAAACGATACCGTATTTATTTATCATGCATTGGGAGGTGAGTGGAATCCTGAAGAAAAATTAAGGAGAGATCCCATAGAGCTTTTTTGTAATCCGCTTGAAAACAGGGGTTTTGGAATTTTCAGTTATAAAATTAATGCGATGCAGCAACTCAGGCTGGACAGTATTGTAAAAAAATGGCACAAGGATGGGCTTATGTTCGATATGAAATTTGATATGGTAACAAATGATAAAATGTATTGCGCAGAATTTGTAAGTAAAGCAATCACCCAATCTTCGGATCACCAGGTTAATTTTTCAACTTCCACAATAAATAACTTTGAGTTCGTGGCTATCGATAATCTTTTTTTAAACAAAAGCTGTTTAGAAAAGCAGCGTATCAGATATCAATAATTATCGGAGTATTCAGTTGCCATTTAAAAAATACCTATACATTTGCCATCTAAAACAAAATCAAACTATTATGAAAAAAATTATTTTGTGTGTGGCAACGATTTTAGCTTTTGGCATAATCGGTTGTAACAGCAATAGCGGTGATCCTAAAGGTGTGTTGATGAGCTTTATGGATGCTCTTATGAAAAAAGATATAGAAGGTGCAAAAAAATATGCTACCAAAGATAGTGAAGCCATGCTGGGCATGATTCAAATGGGAATGTCTATGGCTCCTGATAGCGTAAAAGACAAAACTTATGATAAGAACAGCATGGAGTTTGGTGAAGCTAAAATTGAAGGTGATAAAGCTTCCGTTCCTGTAAAGGATAAAAAATCCGGGGAATCAACAGTATATACTCTTAAAAAAGAAAGCGGTGCCTGGAAAGTTGCTTTTGATAAAGCGACTATGACAAAAATGGGTACAGATAAAATGAAGGAAAAAGGTATGGATACAAATAATGCAATGGATTCAGCTTCTAAGATGCTTCAGGATATCAATATGGGTAATGATACTACTAATCTACAGGATACACTAAAATAAAATATAATCGCTCTTATTGCAGAAAGCATTCCTTTTGGAGTGCTTTTTTGTTTACTTCATGCTGCGGCATATTTGAAAAACTCGAAAATAGAAATTCGGATTACGTCTTATAAATGAAATCTTTTTAGTACTTCCTTTACATTCTTTTTAAAAATATCAAGTTCACCTGTTTGTTGCTGGATAAAAGAGTTGTCTTCAATTTTTCCAATCACTCTGTCCATTTCTACTTTAGTATCATATACCATTTTTCGAAAAGGATTTGAATAATCTTTTTCTCTTGACTCGTTAATGCCTTTGTTCATCCATTCTTTTATTATCACTGCATTTTGTAAAGCAGTCTTAAATACCTCAATTGTAAATTGTTTTGAAGTGATATTTAAAACTTCAAGAAGGGAAGTGTAAGCATGTTCCAGTTTATCTGAAAAATAATCGGCCCCAACTTTCTTATACATATCATGTACCTGTTGCCAGCTTTGTATTTTGTCTGATTTAATATGTTGTTTTATTTTACCAATATCGCCGGCAGTTATTAATTGCCCTCCAACATTTATCCATTTAGTTCTTGTTATTTTGGTTGAAATGCTTTTTTTTATTTCATCAAATGAGGTGTAATTATTTTTTTTAATGTGGTCGAGCAATTGAGTTACACCATAATAAATTATAAGATCACTAAACAGTTTAAGTGATTCAGGTTGTTTGATTATTTGCGCTTTGCGATTACTGTTTTCAAATCCCTCAATGTAATAGCAACCATCCTGATCGGGAGAAAGTTTATGTAAGATCGTAATCGCATCAAATATTTCATTTACCGTATCCGGCGCCAGGTAATCATATTCTATAGTTTGAATCTTTTGAGTTCTTCTATCCCTGTTCATATACTTCCATGTATTTCGAGAGAGTGCATACATATTATACATGAACCAATACCCCGGCATTACAATAAGCTTATCATTGGCAACATCATTACTAACTAAACTAAATGGAATAGGAATATTTAATTCCGCCGGAAAATCTGATTTCGCTAAAATAGTGAATGTTGCAAATTTTGAGTTGTGCTTTAAACTTACACATAGCCCTGGCCAAAAACCCCGCCCCGCAATCAATTCACCATCATTACTGCGGCTATTATGATTGCTCCCAATAGTTGCCCCTGCAGCAATATTACTTTGGCCCATAATCATTGAAGCACATAAGAATGAATTATTATGATGCTGTTCATGAGCTGGAAAAATAAGGGAATTCAAAACCTCGCAGCAGGAAATAGTAGAATTATTTCCTAAGTAAGAATTGATAAGCCTTGCCCCATATTTTAGTTGAGAATGTGAAGCCATTACAAAACGTACAGCTTTAGCGCCATAAAATATCCGACACCCATACCCAACTATCCCATTCACCAGTTCACAACCTTCACCAATTTGCGAGGTACGCTCCTGATCGCTGTTAATGGTTAGATTTTTTAATTTATTGGCTCCTTTTATATATGCGTCACTACCAATTCGCACATCCTTAATAATTTTGCAATTTTTTATTACTGTTCTATCACCTACAGTTCCATAAAAGCCTCTTTGTTTATCATATTGATTTTCGGTTAATAGAATGAATTTTTTTTGGAGATCCTCATCATCTACATATTTACTCCATAAATAAGCATCACCCGGTAGCATGCCATTAAAAGGAAGTACTTTTCTTCCACCATTTTCATTGCATAATTCCATCCAAACTCTTACCTCTTCACTTTCTCCTTCCTTTAATATTCCATTTCCGAATTTTGAATAATCAGTTGTTGCCAATTCATTTACATTGGCAATCATCACTTCGTTACCTATAATATAATGACTTAAATAGGAGGCATTATCTATACAAATATTATCACCGAAATCGCAGCTGATAATTGTACTGTTATACAAGCCCACGGGTAACCTTAGGTTATGAAATTCAAGGTAAAAAGGTTCTAATTTTCCAAGACGGATGAGTCCGAAAAATTTGCAGTTTTTTACAAGACCGGGATCGAAAGCCTCTGAAACAAAAATTTTATCCCAGTCGTCAGAATTGTTGCCGTTTCTGATTAATATTTCTTTTTCTGTACTGCTAAGATTTCTGTAACTGACACCGTTTTTATTTTGAATATCACGCAGATGGTATTCATCTTTTTCTTTGGGTAGATATTTTTCATTAATAAAACCGTAGCCTAAGTTATTTACAGGATGTTTCGTGATTATGTTCATAGGTAAGTTATAAGTGATAAGTTATGAGTGATCAAATTACAGGAAATAATTTTAATCATGATTCCCTGATCACGGGTTATGAATACCTGATTACTTATATCTGGTTAACTACTCTACTGTAACTGATTTAGCAAGATTTCTGGGTTTATCTACATCGCAGCCTTTTGCAACACCAATGTAATAGGAGAGCAGTTGCAATGGTATTACACTTATTATAGGGGCAATAATTTCATCTGCAGGTGGAACAAAAAATATATCATCTGCCATAGTAGGAATCACTTCATCACCTTCTGATATTATTGCAATTACCTTTCCTTTGCGTGCTTTTATTTCCTGAATGTTACTTACAATTTTTGCATGATACGCATCTTTTGTAGCTACAAAAACAACAGGGAGATTTTCATCAACTAAAGCAATGGGGCCATGTTTCATTTCAGCTGCAGGATAACCTTCAGCATGTATATAGGAAATCTCTTTCAGTTTAAGTGCGCCTTCCAGGGCCACTGGAAAATTATAGCCTCTTCCGAGGTATAAAGCATTCAATGCTCCCTTATATTTCTTTGCGATTGTTTTTAACTCGTCTGCATTTTTTAAAAGTGCCGCCACCTTTTCCGGAACATCTTCCAACTCAAAAAGTAATTTAGAATAATATTCTTCACTGATTGTTCCTTTTGCTTTAGCAATCTTTAATGCCATCATGGTTAATATTGCTAATTGGCCGGTAAAAGCTTTTGTTGAAGCAACTCCTATCTCCATGCCCGCATGTGTATACGCACCCGCATGAGATATCCTGGCAATTGAAGACCCGACAACATTTACAATGCCAAAAATTATAGCCCCATTTTCTTTTGCTTTTTCTATTGCTACAAGTGTATCTGCCGTTTCACCGCTTTGAGAGATTGCAATAATAACATCGCCTTTGTTTACAATAGGATTGCGATATCTGAATTCCGATGCATATTCAACTTCAACAGGTATTCTGCATAATTCTTCAAAAACATATTCTGCAATAAGGCCTGCATGCCAGCTGGTTCCGCAGGCTATAATAATAATTCGGTTTGCAGTAACAAACTTTTCAATATTATCCTGAACACCTTTCATTGTTATCGTTCCTTCTTTAGCATCTAAACGCCCCCGAAGGCAATCATAAATCGTATGTGGCTGTTCAAAAATTTCCTTCAACATAAAATGATCATAACCGCCTTTTTCTATTGCTGCCAATTCCATATCCAACCTGGTTATATAAGGCGTTTGCCTTTCATTCCCTAAATTTTTAAGAATCAGCTCATCAGCCCTAACAATAGCAACTTCATAATCATTTACATACACAACTTCTTTTGTGTATTCCAGCATGGGCGTAGCATCTGAACCTAGAAAATGTTCATTTTTCCCTATACCAATAACCAGGGGGCTTCCTTTTCTTGCGGCGATAATTGTGTCAGGATTTTCTTCGTCCAGTAACAAAATTACATATGCCCCGGCAACTCTTTTTAAGGCTATGCGTATTGCTTCTTCTAAAGAGCATTTATTGTTTTTCTTTATTTCCTCAATAAAATTTAGGAGTACTTCAGTATCGGTATCACTGGTAAAAATGTACCCTTTATTAAGCAACTCTTGTTTTAATTGCCCATAATTTTCAATGATCCCATTATGAATCATTGCTAATCTTCCGCTGGCACTGGTATGAGGATGTGCATTACGGTCACTGGGTTCACCATGCGTTGCCCATCGGGTATGGCCAATACCAATATGTGCGCTAAGCGATCTACCAATTAGTGACTCTTCCAGTTCTGCAACTTTCCCCTTTTTTTTATAAACATGCAGGCTTTTATTTATTAAAGCCACACCAGTGCTATCATAGCCCCGGTATTCCTGCCTTTTAAGACCTGTAATAATTATCGGGTAAGCCTCCCTCGGCCCAATGTATCCAACAATTCCACACATATATTAATAATTTTTAAGAAGCGAATTAAATTAATTGCTTCGAAACTCAATTTTGTTATAGAAGCTTTCCTGAAAGTACAAGAATGGCAACTGAAAAA
>MWVX01000763.1_pt1 | contig 10508 bp, 10 predicted proteins | sample 1047311 | NCBI WGS metagenome assembly MWVX01 (sample SAMN06349984, study PRJNA376086) | soil metagenome | isolation source: MtG-4 sample Antarctic (ecotone) soil | place: Antarctica | collected 2015-01-13
AAAGTATAAAATTCGGTTATGATAGAACCAGGAGCAGAACAACAGAAAAAACAAACTATCCTCGTTGGCATCATTATGGGGAGCGATAGCGACTTACCGGTTATGCAGTTGGCAGCTGATATGCTGAAATATTTTGAGATAGGTTTTGAACTCACAATTGTTTCGGCGCACCGCACACCGCAAAGAATGTTTGAATATGCAAAAACGGCAAAGGACCGCGGACTAAAAGTTATTATTGCCGGGGCAGGTGGCGCTGCGCATTTGCCAGGTATGGTGGCTTCTATCACTTCCCTTCCTGTTATTGGTGTTCCCATAAAATCGACTAATTCTACCGAAGGGTGGGATTCTATTCTTTCTATTTTACAAATGCCGGGTGGCGTACCTGTTGCTACAGTTGCATTGAATGCGGCTAAAAACGCTGGCATTTTAGCAGCGCAAATAATTGGAACATTTGACGAAGCTTTGAGCAATAAAATCACAGATTATAAACAACATTTGGAAAAAGAGGTTTATGAAAAAGTGCAAAATTTACAGTCTGGTAATTATCCTAATAGTTTCGATACAAAATAGTTGCATCGGGCAGGAATTAAAACTTCTTAAAACAACACATTTTTCACACTATCCTTCTTCTTCAACAATAGCAATTTACAATGACCGTATGTATATTATTGGAGATGATGCGCCATCTATGTTAATAGTAGATTTAAATCATAAAATATTGGATAGTGCCCGGTTGTTTTCCAGCAAAACAAAACAAATTGACAAAGACGAAAAAGCTGATGTAGAATCTTCTTTTTTATTTAAGAAAAACCATAAAACATATCTTGTTGCGCTCAGTTCATTCTCAACAAAAACAAGAAATAAATATTTGTTACTAGATCTTACAGAAAAAACCAAAAGCCCTAAAATAAAGACTCAGAAAAATTTTAGCATCCAGGGAGTAAAAGACGTAAATATTGAAGGGGCTGCGTGGATGAATAAGCATTTGATCATGATTAACAGGGCGAATTTAACCAGTAAAAAAAATTATTTACTAATAACTGATTTTCATTTAAAGACTGGAATTAGTCAAAAAAAAATAAAAATTATTCCTGTAATTATATCCCAGGAGCAAGGCTTGGCTGGCATTTCTGGTTTAACCTACCTGGCAAAGAAAGACATGCTTTTATTCACTGCTTCCACAGAAAAAACATTGAATAGTTATGATGATGGAGAAATTGGCGAAAGCTACATTGGAATGATCAAAAACTTTTCTACAAAAATGGCCGGTAAAACTATGCAAGCGGACATGTTTATAAATCTAACCAAATTTTTAGGTAAAGAGCCGCTCCAAAAAATTGAATCAATTGCAATTGAATCAGATTTTAAAGAGTATATGATTATTCATTTGGCTGCAGATAACGATAATGGGGAGAGTACTCTTTTTAAACTGCAAGTAAAATTTATTGATTGATTGTATTCATCATTATGCAGATCGTTCTTCTTCTATTGTTACATTTGATGTTCCACTATGAACAAATTTGCCATAATAGGTTGTGGTAACATTTCACATTACCACGCAGAATGTATATCCGCATCTGGACAGTTAGTAGCTGTTTGCGATACTAATTCTGAAAAAGTTGAAACACTTGCCAGGCGATTTAATTGTAATGCTTACTTCTCTATTGACGATTTACTCAAGCAAGAATCAGATGTTGATATAATAGTTATTTGCACACCTAACGGTTTTCATGCTGAACATGTCATAAAATCTTTACAGGCAGGCAGGCATGTGCTTTGCGAAACCCCTTTGTGTATAACAAGTGCCGCCGCATGGCAAATTATTGAAACGGAAAAATTCTCAGGAAAAAAATTATTTGTCGTCAACTCATCCCGCTATATTCCACTTTTGAAAGATTTAAAAAAATTGATTGATGATAATTTGCTTGGAGCTATTTATAGTTTTCAATTAAATTGTTTCAATAATAGGCCAGTATCCTACTACACAGAATGGCGTGGAAAAAAATTTCCAGGTGGTGGCACACTTTACACGGAGTACAGATATTATGTTGATGTATTACTTTGGCTTTTGGGAGACATAGCAGAAATAAAAGGATTTGTTACCAATGCAGCACACGAGGGTGTAATTGAGTTTGAAGATACCGGCGCCATTGCAGTAAAAATGCAAAATGATATATTGGGAACCATTAACTGGTCTGCAAATGGATTTGAAGAGAATGCAGAAAGTGGGCTAACAATTATAGCAGAGAAAGGAAGCCTATGTATTGGTGGCGAGTATTTGAATAAGTTGATATATCATCATTTACAAAACGCTTTCCCGTTTCAACCTGGCAATATTTTTTCTAAGGATCATAATATGGCAACAATAGATTATTATAAAGAAATTTATACTCATCTTATTAAAACGATCGCTAATAGCAGCTATCATTCTTCTAATTCTTTCGACGGATTGAAAACGGTAGAAACAATTGAAAGAATTTACAAAGCAGTCAACCCACTATAATTGGCATTGTGAAAAAAATTTATTTTACAGTAACCAATGATCTAACCTATGATCAACGAATGGACCGCATTTGTAATTCCCTGGCAGAAAATGGTTACAGTGTTTTATTAGTGGGCAGAGAATCAAATAATTCTTTGCCCCTTCATAAAAAATTATTTTCACAAAAAAGACTTAAGTGTTTTTTTAATAAAGGGATTTTGTTTTATGCAGAATATAATCTCCGTTTATTTTTTTTCCTGTTTTTTGAAAAAATGGATGCAATATGTGCTATTGACCTGGACACAATTCTTCCCTGCTTATTTGTCTCAAAAATAAAAGACATACCACGTATTTATGATGCGCATGAATATTTTACAGAACTAAAAGAAGTACTCACAAGGCCTGTAGTAAAAAAAATATGGACATCAATTGAAGTTTTTTCAGTGCCTCAATTTAAGTATTGTTATACAGTTAGTGAAAGTTTAGCAGAAACATTTCAAAATGCTTATAAAATTAATTTTAAAACGATAAAAAACTTTCCTGTTTTTCACCCTGCTGTTAATGAGCCCTCTGCAAACAGATACTTATTTTATGGCGGTGCGGTAAATGAAGGGCGTGGCTTTGAATATCTAATACCCGCAATGAAATTTATTGATTGCAAATTAATTATTGCGGGAGATGGTAATTTTATGGTTCAGCTCAAGGAATTAATTAGAGAAAATGGTGTTCAAAACAAAGTTGAATTACTGGGTATGGTACTGCCCCAGGATTTGAGGCAGCTTGCAGAAAAAGCAACATTGGGTATTGGTTTAGCTGAGAAAAAAGGAATTAATCAATACCTGGCATTACCAAATAAGTTTATTGATTATATACATGCAGGACTTCCGCAATTGACAATGAATTATCCCGAGTACATTGCTATTAATAAACAATATTTTATTGCTGTGCTAATTGATACACTATCTGTTGAGATAGTATCAAAAGAAATAAATGAAGTATTGCAAAATCAGCCGTTATTGGATCAGATGAGAAAAAACTGCTTACTTGCAAAAGAAATTTTTAATTGGCAAACTGAAGAGCAAAAACTAATGATTTTTTATAAATCTATATTTAAAAATGAATGATTTTGTGCATATTGTTTGTCTTGATGCACCTGCTCCCCCTGATTATGGAGGCGCCATAGACATGTACTACAAGATCACTTCATTAGCGGCGACAGGCAAAAAAGTTATTCTGCATTATTTTAATTATAATCCGCAACGCAACGTTGGTGATTTAAAAAATTATTGCCATTCCATTTATTCCTATTCACGAAAAAAAGCAATTCAATCCCTGTCAACTTTACAACCATACATTGTGACTTCGCGTATTAATCAAAAGCTTATTGAACGTTTAAATAAGGATCAGTACCCGGTTATTTTAGAAGGCATTCATTGCTCAGGAATTATCCCATACTTAAAAAAAGATCGCAAAATATTTCTTAGAGTGCATAATGATGAAGCCGCTTATTATTTACGTTTATTTAAAACGGAGAAAAACCTATTAAAGAAGTCGTATTTTTTTTTGGAACATTTTCTGCTAAGCAGGTATCAAGATCGAATTCAAAAAGATATTATTGTTGGCTGCTTATCGGATACAGACGTTATAACTTTTTCTAATAAATATAGCTTCCGGCATGTCCATTTTATTCCCTGCTTTATACCCTGGCAAACAATTGCAGTCCATCCCGGAGCGGGTGAGTATTGCTTATATCATGGAAACATGCAAGTATCAGAAAATGAAGCATCAGCTACCTGGCTAATAAAAAATATTTTTTCAAAAATCAAAATTCCTTTCATGGTGGCAGGTAGCGGTATCTCAAAAAAGTTGAAAGGCCTGGCATTAATATACCCTCACGTAACAGTAGTTGATAATCCAACAATGGAAGCCATTGATTCTTTAATTGAAAAAGCGCATATTCATTTATTGCCATCTTTAAATAATACAGGAGTAAAATTAAAATTGCTTCATGCTTTATTTTCAGGAAAATTTTGCATTACAAACCAGGCAGGAATAGAAGGCAGTAAAGTAAAAGATAGTGTTTTTATTGCCAATACTTCTGAAGAATACATCAAAGTAATTAGTTTATTAATGAACAAAACTTTTACGAAAGATGATATTGAAGAAAGAAAACCGTTTCTTCAACTATATAATAATGTATTGAACGCAAAAAAACTTAATGCATTGATATCGTAGCATTATCGGTGATCTGCCCTTTTTCTGTACGTACCATCCGGGCGGGAAATTTATTAACGACAATATAATCATGTGTAGCCATTACAATAGCAGCTCCATAATCTCTCGATATATGAAACAACAATTGCATGATCTCATCCGATGTTTCAGGATCGAGGTTTCCGGTCGGCTCGTCAGCCAGGATTATTTTTGGTGAGTTTAGTAATGCCCTTGCTACATCAACTCTTTGCTGCTCGCCTCCACTCATTTCAAAAGGCATTTTAAAACCCTTGGATTTCAGTCCTACCTTATCCAATACATCTGCAATTTTTTCATTCATTAATTTATCATCTTTCCAGCCTGTAGCTCTTAAAACAAATTTCAGGTTTTCGTTTACATTGCGATCCGTTAGCAGTTGAAAATCCTGGAAAACAACGCCCAGGCTTCTTCTCAGGTAAGGAATTGTTCTCCACGTCAATTTCCGTAAATCATATCCAGTAACCATTCCATCACCTTCGGTCAATTGCAATTCTCCGTAAATTGTTTTCAGCAAGCTCGATTTGCCTGTACCGGTTTTGCCAACTAAATAAACAAATTCTCCTTTATTAACAGTGAGATCAACGTTTTGTAATACAAGGTTATCCCCCTGGTAAATATTTGCATTCCGAATCTCTATGATCGCTTCACCCATAATTACTATTTCAATCAATAAAATTAATATACAATTTCCTCATCCTTTATAATAATGAGAAGTTCTTTTTTATCACAACGTTCTACCCTACCGATAACCTGTGCATCGATATTGAAAGACCTTGCTATTTTAATAATGTCATCGGCTGTGTCTTTGTTGGTATAAATCTCTAAGCGGCAACCCATGTTAAATACCTGGTACATCTCTTTATTATCAACACCGCTGGACCGCTTAATGATCTGGAAGACCTCAGTAGGCGAAAATAAATTATCTTTTATCACCCTTACTCCTTCCTGCATAAATTTCATACACTTGGTTTGTCCGCCGCCACTGCAATGAATTAATCCATTGATATCATTAAAGTTTTCCTCTAACAGTTGTTTAATTACCGGGGCAAAAGTGCGGGTTGGCGATAAAATTAATTTTCCAAGGCTCGATGTAAAACTATTTCCTCCACTATTAATTTTAATTTCATCAAGTAAATGATGTTCACCAACATAAACAACTTCAGGAGACAACAACCCATCAAAAGATTCAGGATATTCATTTGCATATTTTTTTTTCAACAAATCATGCCTTGCACTGGTTAATCCATTGCTTCCAATGCCACTATTATATTCCTTTTCGTAAGTTGACTTTCCATAGCCAGCTAAACCAACAATAACATTACCCGCAGCAATTTTTTCATTTGTAATCAATTTATTTTTGGGCCACCTGGCTGTCATGGTACCATTTACCGCTATGGTTCTGACCACGTCACCTACATCAGCCGTTTCACCCCCTAAAAATCTAATGTCAATGTCCAGTTTTTGCAAGCTATCAAAGAACTCCTGCGAGCCTTCTATTATAGTTTGTAAAACATCTCCCGGAATAAGACTTTTATTCCTGTCGATTGAAGAAGAAAAAAGAATGTTTTTATAAATTCCAACACATAAAAGATCATCGAGGTTCATTACAATGGCATCTTGCGCAATTCCTTTCCAAACTGAGAGATCACCTGTTTCTTTCCAATATAAATAAGCCAGTATACTTTTTGTTCCGGCTCCATCAGCATGCATTATGTTTACCCATTCATTGTCACCACCCAACACATCCCTGTATATTTTACAAAAAGAAAATGGATATAAACCTTTATCAAGTGTTTTTGTTGCAGCATGCACTTCTTCTTTTTGTGCAGAAACACCCCTTTTTGTGTATAAAGACATGAATGAATACTAAAATTTATAAAGGGCAAATCTAAATCAATTGCCGTGTTATCTTAGCGCAGTTATGAAAGTGCATTATAATATAGAAAACTTACCTGCTTTTAAAAAAGCAATTATAACTATAGGCACTTTTGATGGCGTACATAAGGGCCATCAGCAGGTAATTGAGGCGATGAAAAAAGAAAGCAAAAAAAATAATGGTGAAACGGTAATTATCACTTTTCATCCCCACCCCCGCAAAATTGTTGAACAGAATAGTTCTTTACAACTAATTAATACCCTTGAAGAAAAAATCACTTTATTGCATAATCAGGAAATTGAGCATCTCGTGGTGGTGCCTTTCAATGAATTATTCGCTACACAGACGGCAGAAGAATATATAGAGAACTTTTTAATAGCTAAATTTCATCCCGAAATAATTATTATTGGTTACGATCATCATTTTGGTAAAGACCGGAAGGGAAACTTTCAGTTGTTGAAAAAACAGTCTGCTAAATTTAATTATCGTTTAATTGAGATCCCCGAACATGTTTTAAAGGAAATTGCCATAAGTTCCACCAAGATTCGCAACGCCATCAAAAACAGTGAGATCGAAATTGCCAATAATTTGCTTGGCTACTCCTTTTTTTTTGAAGGAGTTGTTTTGCATGGTGACCAAATTGGGCGAAAGTTAGGATTTCCTACAGCCAACCTGGCTTATACCGATGTGGACAAAATTCAACTGGGAGAAGGTGTATACGCCATACAGATTACTGTAAATAACAAAATCAAAAATGGAATGCTAAGTGTAGGCAAACGCCCAACATTAGATGATACAATCGAAAGAATAGAAGTAAATATTTTTGATTTTGATGGTGATATTTATGGCAAAAAATTGAAAGTAATTGTAAAGAAATATATCCGCAGCCAGGTAAAGTTTAATTCATTAGAGGATTTGAGAGATCAAATGTTGATTGACAAACAGGATGCTTTACATGCCCTAAATGAGACGTGAAATGTGAGACGTGAGAAAGTTTACATATGACGTTTGTCGTCTCACGTTTCACGTTTGACATTTCGTCATCTCAATCCTGGAATATTTTTACAATCATTTCCTTCAACAGCAATCCATCAGCTGTACCCACATCATTTACACCGATGCTTTTTAAATTATACTTATGCAATAAAAGTATATTTTTTTCAACCGATTGAGTATTATATCGCTGGGCCGCTTGCATAAAATCTTTCACCTTCCAATCAGGAACACCAATGGATGTGGCCAGCGCTTTTTCATTATTTAATGGCAAAGTATAGATCATCTGCAGTTTGCTAAAAAAAGTATAGAGAGAAGGAAAGATCAATTGTATAGGACCGGCCTTGGGATTATTTTCAAAATACTGCGCTATACGAATGGCTTTATAAAGATCTCTTTTGCCTATTGCATCCTGCAACTCAAAAACATTAAATTCCTTGCTGATCCCGACATAGTTTTCTATATCATCTTCAGAAATATTTTTTCTGTTTCCAAGGTTGATGGCTATTTTTTCTATTTCATTATTTATACGATTCAGATCATTGCCAATGTGATCTATTAACAACATCAGCGCCCTGTTGTTAATCGTAAGATTTTTGGAACTAACTAAATTTTGACACCATCCAGGCAACTCATTATCATAAAGTTTTTTTGTTGTAAGAAACTCACCCTTTTCCTTGAGTAACCTTGAAAGTTTTGTTCTGCCGTCTATTTTTTTTCCCTTATAAGCAACAAATAAAAGAGTTGATAAAAGGGGCTTATTAATATAGGTTTCCAGTCTTTCTATTTCTCTCATAGCCTGCGCTTCCTTAATAATGACTACTTGTCTTTCTGCAAACATAGGATAGCGTCTGCAAGCGTTCATTACGGTAGCCCAGTCTGTATCTCTTCCATAAAACACCGTCAGATTAAAAGCGGCGTTAGTATCACTTAGAATATGGTGCTCGGCAAATTTTATAACTTCATCAACAAAAAAATCCTCATCGCCTTCTAACCAATAGACTGGTTTAAATTTTTCTTTTTTTAAATCGTTGATGATATTATGTGCTTTCATATATGGTCATTCATTATCAGCGAGTTATTAGTCTGGCACGGTTTTCGGTTTCTCTTGCAAAATCTTAAATTTTTTTTAATCATATTACACTTAATATTTAAGTATCAATTAAAACCTATCAACAAATGGCAAACACAAATTATCCATCTGCAAATGAACCTGAAAACCGCCCGGTGGTAACAGAGCGTTCAAATAATAACTCCAAAAATATAGCTATTGGTGTTTTAGCGGCAGCATTACTTGGTACCTGGGGATATTATTTATGGGACAAGAATGAGAGTGGCGAAAAAATACAGGTTACTCAAGTTCAGGCTAGCACAGCTTCTACTGCAAGAGACTCTGTTCAAATGATTTACAATGAAGCCCTTACCCGTTTAGATTCACTTACGGGTAATAATAATAGCCTGCAAGGTCAGTTGGGTGAACGTCAGTCAGAAATCACTAAATTAAAAAGAGAAATTAATAGCATTGTTAATAACAGAAATGCTACTGCTGCAGACTTAAAAAGAGCAAAAGGATTGATTGAACAGCTAAATGGTAAAATTGGAAACCTTGAAGCTGAAGTAGCACGCCTAAGTGGTGAAAACCAGGAGTTAGCGTCTGCAAATACCCAGCTTGGTGTTGAAAAGCAAACTTTAGAAACAAATTTGCAGACAACTACTTCAGAAAAAGAACAGTTGGCACAAACAGTTGATGTAGCATCTACATTTTCTGCTTCGGGCTTTCAAATTAGGCCAATCAATGTTAAAAAAAGCGGTAAGGAAAAAGAAACTACTACTGCAAAGCGTGTAGATAAATTAATGATTTCTTTTGATGTTGAAAATCGCGTAGCAAAATCTGGTCCTGCTGATTTATACATTATAGTAACAGCACCTGACGGTACTGTAATTTCTGATCCTAATTTAGGTTCAAGTACACTGACTACCCGCCAGGATGGTGATAAACCTTTTACTTTTAAAAGCACTTTAGAATATGAGCAAGGTACCCGCAAACATATTGAGGTTCCTTTAAACCAGGGAAATTTTCAAACAGGCGATTACAAAATTGAAGTGTATCAAAATGGTTTTAAAGTTGGTGAAGGAAAAAGAAGCTTGAAAAAAGGTGGTTTATTCGGTTAGAACTTTTATGATAATATATTAATATAAAACCCGTTCTGTAATCCAGAACGGGTTTTCTTTTTAAATTCTTATTCAATTAATTTACATTGTATCCGAAGCTCACATAATACAAACCACCAACTGAAGGGCTGCCGTAACCGGTGCGTTGATAATTGTTACCAATGTTAGTGCCGCCAATGCGGAACATAGTTTTTGTAGCAGGAATTTTATAAGAAAGCTGTGCATCTAACCAGCCAAATGCAGGCAATAAACCCGTAACAAATGTACCCTCATAAAAATTTTCTGCCTGGTATTTGTAAACGATATTGAACCCAACATTTTTACCGATGTTTTCATTGCGAAGACCGAGGTTAAAACGATAATCAGGTGCGTTGAAATATGTGCCCTGTGCCTGCTGCCCACGCTCTTTACTTGACAAAGCAGAACTCCCTACTCTTAATTTATCCGAAAAAACATTACCATAAAATACAAACCTCCGTGGCAATTGGTATTCAGCCGTAACTCCCCAACCAAGTGCTTTCACATTTTCAACTATGTTTTGAACGTATGATAGATTTCGGGTAGCTCCAGGGTTGTAAATATCACGCCGGTAATCTGCATTAGTAACAGGCCCGGTACCTGTGCCCTCATTTAAAGATTGACCTACTGCTACATTACCAAGAAATGCTTGATAATTACTATAATAAAAATATCCATCGAGGTATAATTTTTTTGCTAATACGCCTTTATAAC
>MWVX01000764.1_pt1 | contig 10506 bp, 6 predicted proteins | sample 1047311 | NCBI WGS metagenome assembly MWVX01 (sample SAMN06349984, study PRJNA376086) | soil metagenome | isolation source: MtG-4 sample Antarctic (ecotone) soil | place: Antarctica | collected 2015-01-13
CCCTGGGATTGTCTTTTGTTTTTACTTCGTGAAGGGCTTGTATTTTTTTATTAGATGAATTACCGTTATAAGTTTTCCAATCGTTATAATTTTTTTTATTATCCTTTTGAATTAATTCTTCAACGAAGGTGTTCCATTGTTGACAACCTGGACATTTGCCCGACCATTTTGTACTTTCGAATCCACAGCTTTGACAGAAATAGGCTGTTTTAACTTTCGACATTCCTTAAAATTAAGCGATTCATTATAGAGTATGGTAGAAGAAAGCGATCACAGGCATCCAAATAAAAGAGAAGAAAACTAATGTAAAAAGGGCTGATCTTACGACCAACCCTTTTACTTACTAACCCATTAAATTCTTGCACTAAATTACAAATCTGCCTCACAATACAAAATTATTTTTTGGCCCTGTGCATAACTTTTGCTTGAGTTTATATAAAGATTTATGAACTGTTGATAAAGTCTAACTGCTTGAAGTTAAATAGGTTACGATATTTTTAAATGGGCATTTTTCTAAAAGTCCTCTGTTAAAATGTCAGCAAATGATTAGAAAATTCTTTTAACTGCCAAAATGCTTACAATTATTTAAAAATGGAGAAATGAATCTGTTTTTGGAAGGTTTGGTTATAGATTTGAGGAATAAAGTAAACAGTATTAATACTATGACACCTTCAATTTTAATTGTCTCCCTGATATTCATTGGCATCAGCATGGCAGTATCCGCTATTTTAAAAAGCCGTTTTGCAGCATACAGCAAAATACCTCTTAAAGCAAGGCTTACTGGTAAGGAAGTAGCTGAGAAAATGCTCAAGGAAAGTGGGATATATGATGTAAAAGTTGTTTCTGTACAAGGTTTTTTATCAGATCACTATAATCCTTTAACAAAAACGGTGAATCTTAGCCCGGAAGTTTATAGCAATTATAGTGTGGCCTCCGCTGCCATCGCCGCTCACGAATGTGGACACGCCGTGCAACATTCGGATGCTTATTCCTGGCTTATGTTGCGCAGTAAATTAGTGCCTGCCGTACAATTTAGCTCTTCCATTGTGAACTGGATTTTACTAATAGGTGTAATCATGGCCAGTTCAGGAAATAGCACTTTACTTTTAGTAGGTATAGGACTTTTTGCGGCTACGGTTTTATTTTCTTTAATCACCCTGCCTGTTGAGTTTGATGCAAGCCGGCGAGCCTTAGCCTGGTTAAACAATACAAATGTTACCTCTACTGATGAATATCCGAAAGCCAAGAATGCACTGACATGGGCAGCCATGACCTATGTTGTTGCTGCATTAGCGGCTGTTGTAACCCTCATTCAATATGTAATGATATATATGGGAGGAAGAGACAGGGATTAATTAAGTGGGTATGAACGCAGAAGATGAACAATCATGTATGTTTTAAGCCTGCCCCATTTGCCGATATAGCGACGAGCAATAGCCATGCAAACTCGATATATCGAAGTCTTTTTCATTTTTTATTTAAAACCATTCATTTTTTGAATGATTTTTTTGGCAAATATTTTTTACTTAAAGCCCTTGAACTTATATTGAAAGCTGATGAGCAATTGCTTTACTCTATCTATCCAAAAAAGGCCTTTTCTCTTAAGTCATTTATCCCGGAGATTTGTTATTCTATTAGCCTTTTTGTCATTAACAAGTATTTCGTGTAAGAAGGCTTTTTTATATAATCTTAATGAGGTAAGGCTGGAGGAAAATGAAAAAAATCTTAATGCAAAAAATATAGAAAAAATTGAAGCGAAGAGCCAGGGGGACACGTTGAAATTTATTCTGATAGGAGATTCGCAACGTTTTTACAATGAACTGGATGATTTTGTTGAAGAAGCCAACAAGTTAAAAAATGTTGCATTTGTAATATTAGCAGGAGATATTTCTGATTTTGGATTAAACAAAGAATTTAAATGGATACACAGAAGTCTTAGTAAATTATATATTCCATATATAGCTGTAATTGGCAATCATGATATGCTGGCAAATGGAAGAATAGTTTATCAACAAATGTTCGGGCCAGAAAATTTCACTTTCACCTCCAATGGCAATAAATTTATTTGTTTAAATACTAACTCTGAGGAAGTTGGCTATAATGGTTCACTTCCAAACATACCCTGGCTTCAACAACAATTGTCAGATCTTTCAAATTATAAAAATGCATTTGTAATTTCTCATGTGCCCCCTTTCAACAATGCCTTTGATAAAAAACTGGAAAAGCAGTTTAGCTCTTTGCTATCCACAACTTCTAAAGTTCGCTTATCACTGCACGGCCATCTTCATAGCTATCAGGAATCTGAATTTTACAACGACGGTCTAAAATATGTGGTAGTGGGCACTATCAATAAACGCAATTACGCACTCATCTCCGTTTGGGGTGATCAGCACAGTGTAGAAGAAGTATATTATTGATATGAAAAGAAAAGGTTTATTAATAATCATTTTGTTTGCGTTCCTTATTTCCTCATCACAGGAAAAAAAGAAAGAAAATAGAATTTTACCCGATCATATCAAACTACAATTTGCAGGTGGTATTGGTTTTTTTTCATTAGGTATTGGATACGATAACAGGAATACAAAATTAGAAGGCGATTTTATTTATGGCTACGTACCTAAAAAAATAGGAGGTATTACCATTCATACCATCAGCTCAAAAATTACCTGGTTCCCTTTAAAAAAAATAGAAATAAAAAGTTTAGCAGTTAAGCCTCTTGCATTTGGTTTGTTGGTTAATTACACCTTTGGAAAGCAATACTTTTTATTCTCTCCCGAAAATTATCCTTATAATTATTACGATCATCCTACCGCTCTTCATTTCGGTGGCTTCATGGGCGGACAAATAAGTAAGGCTCTATATGATAAACGCCTTAAACAACTGGCATTTTATTACGAGCTTATTACTTATGATGTAGAATTGCTTAGTTACCTTGGCAATAGAAAATCTTTGAACCTAAAAGATATATTTAATGTGGCCTTGGGGATCAAGTTTTCTTTATAATTCTTAGAATTAGTGCCATTCAACTATTAGATGATTTTCAATTTCAAGCAGCGAATTTTATAATTGCTTTGTCTAAATAAATAATGGTCTAAATAAAATTTTTAAAACATTTGTACCGCTTATCAAATTTTACATATTTTTAGCCTGTTAACTAAAAAAATTTAATGCACATGAGAAAAATTCTGTTATCGCTAACAGTCGTACTGTTTATGCTATGCCATACAGCATTTTCGCAAAAAATTGAAATTACCGGTAAAGTGATTGACGACAAAGGAACCCCATTACAAGGTGTTTCTGTTCAGGAAAAAAATTCAAGAACCGGTACTGTTACTGGGCCGGATGGTAATTTTAGATTAAATACCCAACAGGGAGCTACACTATTAATATCGAGTGTAGGTTTTGGGAGAAAAGAAGTACAAGTTGGAGCAAACTCGCAACTCAGCGTCATTACTTTGAGTAATGTTGATGCATCTCTTTCTGAAGTAGTTGTAACCGGCTTAGGTATTAGGCGTGAGAAAAAAGCCCTTGGGTATGCCGTTACCACCGTAGGTAGTAAAGATCTGGAATTAAAACCGGAGAATGATGTAGCCAGAATATTAAATGGTAAAGTTCCCGGGGTGGATATTTTAAATAGCAACGGTTTGTCAGGGAGTGGTACCAATATTATTATCAGAGGAATAAGCACAATTTCCGGTGGAAGTGTTACACCGCTCTTTATTGTAGATGGTGTTCCATTTGACGCAAGTACACGTTCTCAAGGTAATTTTACATTTGGCAATCAGTCCTCAAGCCGCTTTTCTGATCTTGACCCGAATAATATTGAAAGTATTAGTGTTTTAAAAGGTCTTAGCGCTGCTGTTATATATGGTGATTTAGCCAGAAATGGTGTGGTAGTAATTACTACCAAAAATGGCGCAGGTAACAGAGCAAATCAAAAAACTGAAATTACTGTTAGCCAATCAGTATTTGTTAATAAAGTCGCTAACGTTCCGGATTACCAAAATTCTTATGGGGGTGGTTTTGAATTAGCACCTTCCTTAGCTTTTAGTAACTGGGGCGCAAAGTTTACTGATCCTCCAGCCCAGTTTGCCCATCCTTATGCAAGAGCATCTTTAAATGTTGCTTTCCCTGAATATAAAGATACTAAATATGAATATAAGCCTTATAACAGCGTAGAAAACTTTTTTAGAACAGGGTTAATAAACAACACCGCTATTAATATAGCTGGTGGGGGAAATGCTGCAGTAAAATTTAATGCAAATTATGCCCATACTACTGACGAAGGCTTTACACCAGGCAATAAAGTGGTGAAAAATAACTTTGGGTTTGGCGGAAATGCTAAATTAGTTAACAACTTTACTGTCTCGGGTACTTTAAATTATGCAACTACCGATTATGTAAGCCCAACTACATCTGTGGCAACAGGTGGAAGTAGTCCGTCTAATCCAGGTGTGTTTGGAAACTTAATTTATACACCGAGAAGTATTGATTTAATGGGATTACCTTATACAAATCCATTAGACGGCTCCAGTGTTTATTATCGGGCAAATAATGGTATTCAACATCCACGATGGACAACGGAAAATTCTTTAACCAGGCAAAAAGTGTACAGAACATTCGGGAATATGCAATTGAAATATGATATCATTAAAAACTTAAGTGCGGCATACAGATTAGGTATAGATAATTATAATGAAGATGATGAGTTAACAGTTAATAAAGGCGGAAGGGTAAATGGTAACCTTCAGTATGAAAATGGTATGTATAGAACAGTTGCAGCTACTAGTAGAATTATTGATCATAACATCGTGTTAAACTATTTACATGATTTTAACTCCATCTGGAATCTTTCAGTAGATGCAGGAGCAAACCTGAGAGAGAATACTTACAGGCAGGATGGTCAAAAAAGTACAGGACAATTAGTGTTTGGTTTATTCAATCATTCAAACTTTATCAATCACGAAGCTAAAAGTGAGGATGGCGGTGACATAAATTTCATTAGCGAAACAAAACGTGTTGGTGTTTTTGCTTCAACAACATTGGGATTTAAGAATTTTGCTTATCTTAATCTTGGAGCAAGGGAAAGCTGGATATCAACTTTAGAAAAAGCAAACAGAAAAATCTTTTATCCAAGTGCTTCTATATCTTATCTTCCAACTTCTCATATATCTTTTTTACAGAACAATAAAAACATCAACTTTCTTAAGCTTCGTTTAGGATATGCAACAAGTGCCCGTTTCCCTGATCCTTATCAAACAAGAGCTGCTTTAAATATAGTTACCAATGCATTTGTCACCAGTAGCGGAAGCGTAATTAATTTTAACCAAATACCAAACCGCCTCCCCAACCCCAACTTAAAACCAGAGCTTTTAAAGGAATATGAAGCTGGCGTTGAAGGAAAGTTTTTATCTAACCGGTTGTCTTTAGATTTGACTTTATACAACCGTAAGGCGGAAGATCAAATTCTTGGCCGTGACCTGGATCCCTCAACCGGATATACTGTAACTTCAATTAACGCCGGAAACGTAACAAATAAAGGAATTGAATTGGGATTAGGAATAACACCTGTTAAAACAAAAAGTTTCACATGGCAGCTTGATGGTAACTTTACCAAAAATGAGAGTATAGTATCTGATTTGCCTGACGACGTAAAAGAAATTGTTACCGCCGGGTACACTAATAAAGGCAATTTTGCTGTTAATGGCCAACCATTAGGAATACTTAAAGGAGCAGTTTACGAAAGAGATCTTAAATCAGGACAGTTGATAGTGGGTTCAGATGGAGAATATATTACGGCTACTGAAATAGGATTTTTGGGTAATCCTTACCCTGATTTTAAACTAACAGGTATAAGCACTATAAGTTTTAAAGGACTGGCTTTAAGAGCACAGCTGGATTATTCAAAGGGTGGCAAAATGATTGCTTCTACACCCTCAATTCTACTGGCAAGAGGCCTGGCAAAGGAAACGGATTTTGACAGATCTTTACCCATTGTTCTTCCGGGAGTAGACGCTAATGGTCAACCCAACACAATACAGCTCAGCCCTACTACAGCTTATTTTGATATGTATTTAAATGCTGATGAACTTACAGTTTATGATGCAACGTTAATACGGTTAAGAGAGGTTTCTTTATCTTATTCGTTACCCACTAACCTATTATCTAACACTCCTTTTGGTAATATTTCGTTTGTGCTGTCAGGTCAAAATTTATGGTATAGGGCGCCTAACTTCCCCAGATCCACTAATTTTGATCCTGAAACTTCAAGCACAGGTGTTGGTCCAGGAAGAGGATTAGAACTTTTATCAGGACCCTCTTCAAAAAGATATGGTGCCAGCGTACGAATTACATTTTAATTTATTAAAAACTTAATAATGAATCTAAAACATTCTTTTACGATTTTATTTACAATCCTTTTATTTGGCTCTTGTAAAAAGCTTGATAATGACTTTGACAGGTTATTGGAAAATCCAAATCAACCAACTCAAAACTCTGCAGATGTGGATTTATATTTAAATACGGTCCAATTAAGTTTTCCCGGATTCTTCTATGAATTATCAAATAATGGAAATGCTCTTACCAGGATGGAGTATTTTTTTGGGCCCACTTATACTTCATCTCAGCAGCCACAGTTCTTTGATGGTATTTGGAACACAGCGTATACATCTATTTTAAAAAATATAGACGCCATGGTTCCCTTGGCTGCTTCGCAAAAAAAATTCATGCATGTAGGGATAGGCAAGATATTAAAAGCTTATACTTTAATTACGCTTGTTGATTTTTTTGGTGATGTTCCTTATACAGAGGCTGTTAAAGGTGTAGAAAATTTAAATCCTGTCGCAGATAAAGGCCGTACGGTATATGATAGCAGTATTGCATTGTTAAACCAGGCAAAAGCAGACCTTGCATTAACTTCTCCTAAACCTGCCAATGATTTATTTTATGCAGGCAGTGCTGCTAATTGGATTGCTTTAGCAAATAGCTTATTGCTAAAAGCTTATATTCAAACAAGATTGGTAGATGCCGGTGCAAAAGCTAAAATGGATGCGTTGATTGCTGAAAACAAGCTTATTAATACTACCTCTCAGAATTTTACTTACAAGTATGGTACTAAAGAATTAGCTCCGGATAGCAGGCATCCTAAATATGCCAGTAATTATACAAGCGGTGGTGCCGGTGGTTATTTGGGTAGTTATTTTTTATATGCGCTCACTTTGGAAAAAGGGTTTACCGATCCCAGAGCCAGGTATTATTTTTACCGCCAGACATTGGATGTTACCAAAGCTATAACAGACCCGGTTACTCTTCAATTTACCGTTCCCTGTATTACGAGGCCTCGTCCCTTACACTATCCTGCCAATATACCTTTTTGCATAGTTGCACCTGGATATTGGGGGCGTGATCATGGGAATAATGAAGGAGGCCCACCGGATGATGAATATATTACAACATGGGGCGTTTATCCTATTGGGGGTGAGTTTGATTCTGATCAACAGGGGAGTACTTTTAGGCCTACAAGAGCAGGCATGGGAGGAAAAGGACAGGGAATTCACCCGATTTGGATGTCTTTCTTTACAGCTTTTGTAAAAGCAGAAGCCGCCTTAACCCTTGGTACTGCAGGTGATCCCAAAACATTATTACTGGATGCTGTGGACAAATCACTAACTACTGTAAGAGACTTTCCGGCCACAGTTGGTGTAACAGTTCCGGCAGTTTATGAGATGACACAGAAACAAATTGATGACTATAAAATATATGTTGGGGATGCATATACCAATGCAGCAACAACAAGTGATAAATTAAATGTTATTATGAAAGAATACTACATAGCTCTTTGGGGTAATGGTATTGAATCTTATAATAACTATCGCAGAACAGGAAAGCCTGCTAACATGCAGCCTACATTATCAACTAATCCCGGGCCATTTATCAGATCATTCCTTTATCCTTCGGTATATGTAAACTTAAACAAGAGTGCAACACAAAAGCCTAATACAGCAGTTCAGGTATTTTGGGATATTAACCCGGCAACAGGTTTCTTATTTTAAATTTAAATTATTAATATAAATTATGAGAAATAAAATTATTACTGGAGTTGTAAGCTTAATGCTGCTTGCTTCCTCATGCGTAAAAGAGAAGCAATCAATATTTTATGAATCTGCTGTAGGTGCTTATTTATCATATATCGGCGGCACTTCCGGCGATCCACAAAAATTCGAATACAGCACAATTGCTACAACCACGGCAACCATCAAAGTTAAAAATGTAGGGTCACCGGCAGATAAAATAAATATATACGTTGGTACCTCCTCAGATAAGAGTACATGGAAATTAATAAAAACTGTAAGCTTTACTGACAGCACTACGCTTACCGTAAATGGCGCAGAAGTAGCTAAAGCTTTAGGAGTGGCCCCATCTGCTTTATCGCCGGGCAATACTTATACTTTTTACAATGAAGTAGTAACTAAAGATGGCAGAATGTTTTCTGCTGCCAATACAAACGATGATTTCCAAGGACAAGCGAGTTATAAAATGGCATTTGTTTGGCAAGCTTCAGTTTTTTGCAGTTTTAGTCAATCTGCTTTTAACGGCAGTTTCAAAGTAGTAAAAGATGGTTGGGCTGATTTTAGTGTCGGTGATCTCATAACGGTCTCTCCCGGTCCAACAGCTACTCAAATAACAATCATAGCATATCCTGCCCCCCAAGCTGGTGGAACTAATAGAAAATCAATCGTTTTAGATGTTAATCCGGGTACTAATGCTGTAACGGTAAAATCTCAGGTTTATGGCGATTATCCTCCTAGTAATTTCAATCTTAGTGTAAGAGGAACCGGTAGTGTAAATTCATGTACAGGAACTATAACATTAAGCCTTATACATAGTGAAGGCGCTGCAGATTTTGGAACATTTGCATTGATTTTGCAAAAGTAAATTAAGCATCAATATTATTGGAGGTTGTCTTTCTAAAGACAACCTCTTTTATTGTGCGCCATGCATGCGATAGTTCTTTAGAGTGGAAGTCTTAAACGAGCCATCCAAGGGGAATCGTTAGTCCAAAAGCAAGGGTGTTGTGGGTGACCACAAATCTGAAGGGAGCGGCGGACAAAGTGATGAATTGACGAACAGAAATATGATATAAGGCTTACGCTGTGGGTGAGTGGACATTAGACTGCGAAGCCCGATAGTTGGATGTAAACCAGCGGTAGTAAATCATACAGTTTATGACGAAGGAACTATCAGCGTACCATGGGAGATCTGTATTTTTTTCAAAGACGGCGATATGAGCGAATGTCAAAGTAATGAAGAGAAGCAGAAGTCAGCAGACGCCATAGTAGCGAAGAAGCCTTTGTAATGAAGGTGGAGGGAAGGGCTGAACCTTTGATGAAAAGGATGGTCTGGAAAATTGTAAAAGGCATAGTGTCCTAAAATTCGCTGGGCATCTCTACTTGTATGATGAGTAATCGTATTACAAAAAAAACTATGAGGGAGTTGACTCGTTATACGCCTTTCAGTCTATTCAGCAAATCAAGCCTTTACGGAGTAAACCGTTCAAATCACTTTTTTTTCCCGCACCGTCTCCTGTAAGGGACGGTGCGGTTAGTTATTCTGAGTTCAACAAGTAGGCCGGTTTAAGCGCCTGACCTATTATTTGAATTGTTACAACTTCATCATTTCTCGGTTCTGCCAAAAAATAAAGTCGGCTAGGTAGTAATTATGTTGAGGGAGATTGTGTAGAGTGAGTTAAGTAAACCCTTTTGATTCTTTTATTTACTGAGTTTACAACTTGATCTCTTCCCCATCCCTGTCAAAAAAACGAAGCTTGGTAAGATGATAATTTGAATCGAATTTTAAATAGATGTTCTGGTTGAACTTGCGCTTCCATTTTGCATGCTTGCTCCACAGCCATCCCTTGCTTAAATTATACATGAACAATAGGGCTGACAATTATTGTAAGATTGTTATGCTTGTGTGTAATTAAATAGTTGAGATTTTTTTCTACGTCATCTTCGAGAATCAGCGTAGAAGAAATTTTTTCAGGAACAAAGGCATCAATTTTAAAATATACACCACATTATTCAGGTTTTCATCTTTTATAATTCTCTCAGCCCATAATTCTTCAAAGATCATTCTCCCTTACAGGTTGTTATATTTTTTTCTCTCATTTTAAGCATAACATTTTGAGACCGTTGCAAAAGCAAAACTATCCACAGTATGTGAATGAGGGAGATTGGGATTATTATTTGCTGTTGAAAGGCAATGCAAAAAAACAATAATCAAATGAGCTTTACGGCAATGTATGTTTCCCGCAGGAAATTAAAAAGTGAATTTTTCGCTCAGATAAATAAACTTGTTGATTGGAAAGAAATAGAAGCATCAATACAAAAGCATTATAATAAAGGTTTGAGTGTAGCAGGCAGGCCATCATACCCAGGTTTGCTTTTGTTTAAAATGTGTTTGTTACAGACATGGTATGGGTTGAGCGATTACGAAGTGGAAGAGAAA
>MWVX01000765.1_pt1 | contig 10501 bp, 9 predicted proteins | sample 1047311 | NCBI WGS metagenome assembly MWVX01 (sample SAMN06349984, study PRJNA376086) | soil metagenome | isolation source: MtG-4 sample Antarctic (ecotone) soil | place: Antarctica | collected 2015-01-13
GGCATTCGATGTGCCGTCATTCTCCCCGCGGGTAAAATTGCGAGTGGGAAATTGGTTCAGGCCTACGTCTATGGCGCGAAAGTGGTTCCGATCGAAGGGAACTTCGATGCCGCATTGCGCGTGGTGCGGGAACTCGGAAGACGACCGGAATTTACGATCGTGAACTCCATCAACCCGGACAGGATTGCCGGCCAAAAAAGCGCGGCCTTCGAGATCGTCGACGAGCTGGGCGATGCTCCTGACCTTCATCTTTTGCCAGTAGGCAATGCGGGCAACATCACAGCTTATTGGCGGGCTTATCGCGAGTATCACAACGCTGCAATTGCACGAAACCTCCCGGTGATGCTCGGTTTTCAGGCGGCTGGTTCAGCGCCAATCTTCCACGACAAAGTTGTTGAGAATCCGGAGACCGTCGCATCGGCAATCCGCATTGGGAACCCCGCGAGCTGGCAATCAGCCAAGGAAGCGATTCACGATTCCAAGGGAGCGATCGATATCGTCACCGACGAAGAAATCCTGGAGGCGCAGCAGTGGCTGGCGAGCAACGAAGGGATCTTCGTGGAACCAGCGAGCGCGGCTTCCATTGCTGGGCTCTTCAAATGCTGCGACGAACGAGCGGCGTACCCGTTTGAAGAGCTGCAACCGGAAAGCCGCATTGTTTGCACCGTGACCGGCCATGGCCTGAAAGACCCAGAAGCAGTGCGGTTCACGCGCGGGACGTCCGTTCAGCCTCTGGAAGCAGAGGTGCTGCGCGCGATCGGCTTCTGATTGACCGCGCTGTTGACAGTGGGGGTGATTCGGCGACAACGATTGACTCCGTGCGGCCACCCCTCTTTGTCAGCGCTGATTTATGCGACTGATCGTTCAAAAATACGGCGGGACGTCGGTGGGCAGCCCTGAACGTATTCGCCATGTCGCGGAGCGATTGGTCGCGACTCAGCGCCAGGGGTGCCGGGTCGTCGCGGTGATTTCCGCGATTGCCGGAGTGACTGATAGCTTGCTCAAGCTCGCGCGCGATGTGTCAGCGCAGCCGTCGGAGCGTGAATTGGACGCGCTGCTTGCAACCGGCGAGCACGCGGCCACAGCCCTCGTGGCAATGGCGGTAAACGCGCTGGGCGCGAAGGCGATCTCGCTGACGGGTGCGCAGGCCGGGGTGCTGACCGATCGAATGCACACGAGGGCGAAGATTGCGAATGTTAGCCCCAAGCAAATCCACGAGCTGCTTTCGGATGAATACATCGTTGTGGTGGCCGGTTTCCAAGGCCAGACCGCCGAAGGAGAAACCACGACTCTGGGCCGGGGCGGCTCCGATTTAACCGCGATCGCCCTAGCGGGCGCTCTGAATGCGGATGCCTGCCAAATTTACACTGATGTGGACGGGGTTTTTACCTGCGATCCGCGAGTCGTTCCGGACGCGCTTAAGATAGAGGGGATTGCCTACGATGAGCTGTTAGAAATGGCCGGCGCGGGCTCGAAGGTCATGCAATCTAGAGCCGTCGAGTTCGCAAAAAAGTTCGGGGTCGCGTTCGAGGTGCGATCCAGTTTAAAGCCCAGTGTGGGCACGATAGCCCAAGCGGAGACGGCCAATATGGAGGACGTTGTAGTCCGCGGCGTAAGCGTGGAGCGCCAGCAGGCGAAAGTGACCGTGACAGGCGTTCCCGATAAGCCGGGAAGTGCGAGCCGAATTTTCTCGGCTGTCTCCGCAGCTAACATCCTCGTGGACATGATTGTCCAGAATGCCTCTGGAAGAAATTCTACCGACATCTCCTTCACGATTCATGCGGCGGATCTTCCGAAGGTTGAACAGCTGCTTGGCCCTGTAGTCGGCGACATTGGAGCGAGACGAGTGTCGGCGCAGAGTGCAGTCGCGAAGCTCAGTGCGGTGGGAATTGGAATGCGGTCGCATTCCGGAGTAGCAGCGCGCCTCTTCGACTGCCTCGGGCGCGGCGGCATCAACATCCAACTGATCTCCACTTCGGACATCAAGATTGCCGTTATCATCAACGAAGCGGACGTTGACCGAGCGGCACAACTGGCCCATGAGGCGTTCGGATTAGGGAAGCAAGCCAGGGTTCGAAAAGCTCCTTAGCACACGCACCCACCAAGCCATGCCAGTCACATCCGATTGCAGAATGCAGCAAAATACGTAAAAATCTAATACTCTTGAGATGGGAATTCGCTTGCCGCTGCGAACTCAGCCAGAGTCGGCAGCCTAGCAGAACCTGCTATTGTGCCTTTGGCGCTGTCGATCGCATTCGGGATTTGTCAGCTGCGCGTCAGTTCTTCCGGGAAGGGTAGGAGAAGGAAGTGAGATGCGAACCGATAAGTCTCGTTGAATAACATCAACCAATATGTGTCATATAAAATTCCCCAATGTTCGCTCCCTTCATGTGCTAATTGCACACGGTGCACGCGCCTTACTCCCCCCAATAACGGGCGTGTGAGATCTAGACAGATTCGCAGGGCCACCAACCAAGCGCACCAGTCTTAAATATTGCTGCCCCGCCATTTCAGCTTCTGGCGCACGACGCTGAAGAAGGAAACGCCCGGGAGCGCGGCGAGTGAGAGGACGCGCGCAGATTTCCGCACCGTCACCACTGAGCCAGACTCTAAACGCAACGCTTCCCGGCCATCAACACTCAGGTAGACCGGGTAATCGCGTTCGGTCGGCTCCACTTCAATGACCGCATCCGCGCCGACGATGATGGATCGGTTCGTGAGAACATGCGGACAAATGGGCGTAATTACCAATGCTCCGGACTGCGGTGCGAGGATCGGTCCACCCGCGGACAGCGAATATGCCGTTGAACCAGTCGGGGTGGCGATGATCAAACCATCGGCATTGAACTCAGTCAGCGCTTCGCCGTTGACCCGCGTCTTAAGCCGAATCATCCGGGATACTTCGCCCCGGCTGAAAACCGCGTCATTCAGGCCGGTCATCTCGATCGAAGCACCCGCTGCGCCTTTGACACTGGCCTGGAGAAGCGTGCGTTTGCTGAATTTCATCTCGCCGGCGGCGATGCACTCCACCGCCTCGGCGTAGGCCGAAGAAGCCGCGCAGGTCAGGAAGCCGAGCGAGCCAATATTGATTCCAAAAATCGGCTTAACGGCGTCGTCCAGCTGCCCGACGACCTTGAGGATTGTTCCATCACCTCCAAGGACAACCAGCAGATCTGCGCGATTGCTAACTTCACGAATCGGAAGCCCGTGCTCAACGCCCGCATGCCTGGCTGTCTCGGACTCCACCAGCACAGTCAGCGTGAAACGCGCGAACTCCTCCTGCACGGCGCGGACGAGCTCCGCAGCGCCGGCCTTTCCCGTGTGCGCGATCAGGCCAACTGTTTTCGGGTGCATACAAAGAACTCCTGATTGCCGTCTGTACCCGTGATTCGCGACGCGACCGTGCCGATGACTACGTGCCCCGCCGCAAGGAGAAAATCCTGAACCTTGCGCTGCGCTTTTTCGTGCAAGGTGGGATCGGCCACGATCCCCCCGCGCCCGACATCCTGCGGCTGCAGTTCGAATTGCGGCTTGATCAGCGCGAGGGTCACACCGGTTGGAGTTATCAAGTCGAAAGCCCTCGGCAAGATTAAAGTCAGCGAGATGAACGACACATCAATCACGCAAAGATCGATCGGCTCCGTAACATCCGCGCTGCCGAGATAGCGCGCATTCAGATTCTCGTGCACAACAACACGCGGATCGTTGCGGATTTTCCAAGCAATCTGGCCATGGCCGACATCGATTGCATAGACCTTTGCCACACCGCGTTGCAATAAGCAGTCGGTGAATCCGCCGGTGGACGCGCCGATGTCCAACGCGATCATGCCGGCAGGCTTGATGCCAAAATGATCGAGAGCCCCGTCCAGTTTGAGCCCCCCACGGCCGACGAATTTCGGCGGTGCGGCGACGGAGAGTCGGGCGCCATGCTCCACCAGAATGGACGATTTGTTCAACACGCGGTCGCCAAGTTTGACCAGTCCTGCCATCACGGCGCGCTGGGCTTGCTCGCGACTGCCGAACAAGCCTTGCTGGACCAGAATTGTGTCGAGGCGCGCTCGCTTTGCCATCAGACGAAGGCTGCTTCTGGCCGACTTTCGCAGACCCGGAGAATGGCGGCGCGCAGGGCGGTTACTGACTGCCGCAGCTGTTCCTTCGTGATGCAGAATGGCGGCATCAGGATGATGTTGTTGCGAATCGGCCGAGTCAGCAGCCCGTGACGACGGGCTTCGAGGCAAACCGCTTGGGCGAGTGCACAGGCATCGATCGAAGCAGGGCCCGGTGTGCTCAGCTCGATCGCCAGGATGAAGCCACATTGCCGGACGTCTTGAATCCAAGGCATTTGCCGAAGCTTTACCGCTTGGGCTTGAAGAAATGCGATCTTCGTCTCCAAGAGTTCGAGGACTGGCTCGCGTGAGAAGAGCTCGAGGCTCGCAAGCGCGGCTGCGCAGGCCAAAGAATTTCCGGTGTAACTGTGCCCGTAAAAAAACGTTCTCTCTCGCGAACTCCCAGCAGAGAACGGCTCAAATACCTCTTCTGATAACAAAGTAAGAGCAATCGGAAGATATCCGCCACTCAATCCTTTACCGAGAACCATCAAATCGGGAAAAACGCTTTCTTGGTCACACGCAAACATTGTCCCTGTCCGACCGAATCCGGTTAGCACCTCGTCGACAATGAGCAGGATACCTCGGCCTTTCGTCCACGCCCGAAGAGCGGCCAACGTGCCTTTGGGCCAAAGTTTCATTCCCGCGGCCCCTTGAACGAGCGGCTCAATCACGACAGCCGCAATTTGCTTGACTGCTGCTGTGGGAAGTGCCGTGAGTTCGGCCAGGCTCCCGATCTGCTGGACCGGCGGCCGCCACTCGCCTCCTTCGCCGCCAAACATTGCTCTCGCCCCCAAAGCCGCCGCTCCTGCAGTATCGCCATGATAACCATCTCGGAAGGCGATGAACTGAGCCCGACTCGAGCCACGCAGCCGCCAGAACTGCTCCACGATGCGCAGCGCGGCTTCTATTCCGGTCGAGCCATCGTCCGAGAAGAAGACCCGCGTCAGCGTTCGTGGTGGGAAAAGGCCAACAATTGCCTCCGCCAGGCGAACGGCCGCGGGATTGGTGAATCCTAAAAACGAGGTGTGCGCCACCAGCTCAAGCTGCCGAGCAATCGCGGCGTTGATGTGGGGGTGGTTGTGGCCGTGGATATTCGTCCAGATCGAGGAATTCCCGTCGATATACTGCCGCTCTTTGCTATCCCAGAGCAGGGCCCCCTTCCCCCTCACCAGCACCAACGGCTCGTGATCCGGCGCGCACCATTCTCCCATCGGTGTGAAGGGATGCCAAACATAGCGCTTATCCGCGGCTATCAGCGCAGCTGTATTCCACTCAGCTTTGGGCGGCATACAGGCGCAGGAGCTTATCGATCGCCTCAACATCTTCCGACGAGGCGCGTCGGCGCTGATATTTCCGGAAGACCACATCGCGCAATGTTGTTAAGTCCTCGACCCGCGGGCGGTCGTAATAAGTCCAATCCAAGTCATCGGCAAACTTGGCCTGGAATTTCCAATCACCACCAAACTTCGTGACGCGGACTTCGCGTCTGCGACCGTCATCATTCTTTTCCTTCCATATGTGTTGACTCCGCATCGGCCAGCAATCCTACATTGGTTTCTTGAAAGACGCAGCCAAGCTGCTGGCCTACTTCATTGCGACCGTGCTCTTTGGCGCAATCCTCGCGCCGCTGCTCTTCTGGGGCGCGCAGTGGTTGAACAATAATGGATATTTCGGTTTTCTTGCGCGCTACGACTTCGAGACCTTCTTCCATCGCGCGCTGCTGGTCGGTGCTCTCCTCTTCAGCTGGCCGCTTCTGCGGGCGCTGCGCCTTCGCGACCGGAACGAGCTCGGCTTCGGCAAGAACGGGCATGCTTGGCAGCACGCCGCCATCGGCTTCCTCGCTGCAGCGATTCCCCTGCTCTGCCTCGGCGCGCTGCTGCTAACGCTGGGCGTTTACAGCCTGCGCTCTTCTGTTTCGCCCGCTGCAATCGGCGGGCGGACACTCTCCGCGCTCGTCGTTCCGCTAATCGAAGAGCCGCTCTTTCGTGGGCTCATCTTGGGCGTGTTGCTGCGCAGGGCCGGCCCTGCGCTTGCGACCTTCCTCACCTCCGCGTTCTTTTCCATTCTCCATTTTCTCAAAGCGCCGGAGAACACCTCCCTCAGCGTCACATGGAACGCCGGCTTTGTCTCAATCGCGAACGCTTTCAGCCAGTTTCGCGACCCACTCCTTGTCACTGCGGGGTTCACAACACTCTTCCTGCTCGGCTGGATTCTCGCAGATGCGCGCATTCGCACTCGCTCCCTCTGGCTGCCGATCGGACTGCATTCCGGCTGGATATTTGCGAGTGCGTTGTTCAATAAGATTGCTCACCGTGAGTTGGTGGCTCTGCCCTGGTTAGGCAAAAGCCTCTTGATCGGCCTTGTGCCCTTGGGCGTGGCGCTGATTACGTGGGCCATCGTTCGTGTCTGGTTGCGAAATGTTCAAACTCCCCAGAGTTAACCCGCTGAGCGGACTGGTTTCGCTCTTTTATCCGGCGCTCTGCGCCATTTGTTCCGAGCCGATCGACTCCCAGGCTTACCTCTGCCCTACCTGCAAGGCCAAGGCACCGCGAATTAAACCGCCGTTTTGCTCCACCTGTTCGGAGCCGTTCGACGGTCACATCACTGAGGTCTTCTCGTGCGCGAACTGCGCGCACCGGGTTCTGCATTTCGAAGCTGCGGTGGCGGCGTATCGCAGTCGCGGCGTGGTCCGGAAGATCATGCACCAGTTCAAGTATGGGCAGCAAATTCACCTGCGGCGTCCCATCGCCGACTGGCTGAACGAAACGCTGCAAGATCCTCGACTCGAGGGACGTCGATTCGACGTGGTCGTGCCAGTGCCGCTGCATCCCGCGCGCAAACGCGAGCGCGGCTTCAATCAGGCGGAACTTCTCGCGGAGCTGCTCAGCGCGCGCGCCGGCCTCCGTATGCAGGAACTGCTCGAACGCATCCGCTACACCACAACGCAGACCGCGTTTGATCGCGCCGAGCGCATCGAAAATTTGCGCGACGCGTTCCGTTTACGGAAAAAGCGGGACGTGCGAGGGTTGCGCGTGCTGCTAATCGATGACGTGCTGACGACCGGTTCCACACTGAGTGAATGCGCTCGCGTGCTAAAGGCTGCCGGTGCAATCTCGGTCCACGCAGCCACTGCGGCACGCGCCTAGATTTCATGGCCATCTTCAAGAGACCTGCGTTGAAAACGCAGAGCCGCCGTAAGCGCGAGATGCCGCAGGGTCTTTGGCAAAAATGTCCCGGCTGCTCGGAAGTGGTGCACGAGATCGAATTGGCGCAGAACCAACGCGTTTGCCCCCGCTGCGAATTCCATTTCGCTCAGTCCGCAAAGGAACGGCTCGGCGATCTCCTCGATCCCGACAGCTTCACCGAACGAGATGCCGATCTGCGTTCGATTGACACGCTCAGCTTCCAGGGCATGGCAACCTACAAAGACCGCCTGAAAAAATATCAGGACAGCACCGGCCTCACCGACGCAGTCCTTAGCGGGGACGGATTGATCGAGGGCTACAAAGTCGCGATCGCGGTGATGGATTTCAGCTTCCTCGCCGCGACGATGGGCTCCGTCGTCGGCGAACGTATCACCCGCATCATTGAGCACGGAACCGCCACGCGCGCTCCCGTCATCATCATCTCTGCTTCAGGCGGCGCGCGCATGTACGAAGGCATGCTAAGTCTCATGCAGATGGCGAAGACCAGCGGCGCGCTGGCGCGGCATGCGAGCGAGAAATTGCCTTACATCTCCGTCCTCACGAATCCTACCACCGCCGGAGTGATGGCCAGCTTCGCCTCGTTAGGCGACGTCATCATCGCCGAACCGCGCAGCATGGTCGGCTTCGCTGGTCCGCGCGTGATCAAGGAAACCACGCACCAGGATCTTCCCGAAGGCTTCCAAACCGCGGAGTTTCTCGAGGAGCATGGGCTCATCGATTTGATCGTGCATCGAAAAAGAATGCGCGCGCAGATCAGCCAGTTACTCACTTACTTCGTCGCTTCGCAGTGAACGTCGGAGGGGCCTCAGCGCCGCGACAATTCGCTTCATACAAAGAGGCGCTCGCCTGGCTCTTCCGCACGCAGCGTTTCGGAATCAAGCTCGGTCTCGAAAACATTCAGCGGCTGCTTGCTGACCTGCAAGTTCCCTCGCCAGAGCAACGCATCGTCCACGTCGCCGGCACGAACGGAAAAGGGTCCGTTTGCGCGATGATCGACTCCGTCGCCCGTGCGGCCGGTTATCGGACCGGCCTCTTCACCTCCCCTCACCTCGTCAGTTTTCGCGAACGCATTCAAGTTGATGGCGAATTGATCAGCGAAGGGGAAGTGGTTCGTGGCTTAACGAGCATTCGAGAGCTCGTCAGCGTTTGGGAGCCACACCCTACCTTCTTTGAAATCGTCACCGCGCTGAGCCTGCTTCACTTCCGCGCGCACCGATGCGAGATCGTCGTCCTGGAAACGGGCATGGGGGGACGCTTCGACGCGACAAACGCTGTCACGCCTGCCGTCTCGGCCATAACGCCGATCGACTACGATCACCAAAAATGGCTGGGGGAATCGCTCACTGAGATCGCCGCGGAAAAAGCCGGTATCATCAAGCCGCGCGCGCCGGTGATCTCGGCAGCACAGTCGGAGGAAGTTCGGTGCGTCATCGCACGTAAAGCCATTGAATGCGAAGCACCGCTGACGGTCGTGTCGGAAGGATACGACGATAGCCCGGTAGCCTTAGCCGGAACGCATCAGAAGCACAATGCCGCAGTTGCCGTCTCAGCCTGGCAGGCTCTTGGTCTCGCCTTCGATCACGCATCGATTCGTGAAGGTCTGGGAAATGTGAACTGGCCAGCGCGCTTTCAGCGCTGGAACGAGCGCATCGTAATCGATGGCGCGCATAATCCGTCCGGCGCGCGGGTTGCGGCCGCAACCTGGCGGGACGCCTTTGGAAAGAAAAAGGCGGCACTCGTCCTTGGCGTGTTGCGCGATAAGGAAACGGCCGCTCTTTATCGCGAGCTTGCCCCGATCGCCGAGTTCGTAGTTTTGCCGCGGTTTCGTGGAGAGCGCGCAATGCCTCCTGAGGAGTTAGCAAAAGTTGTCCACGCGACAACTCCGATGACTCAACACGTTGTCGCCGGTTCTTGTGCGGAGGCATTATCGCTCGCGGAGAAACATTCTGCTCGCGTCCTAGTCGCTGGCTCGTTGCATCTTGCCGGTGAAATCCTCGCGCATCTCCGCGGGACGCCGTCCGCTTTCGACGAGTGCTCGCAATAGCTTAACCTCGACCCGCCGGAGCAGTTTCGATCCTCGGGAATAGCGGCCGGGCCGTGCCCAGACGATGTCCATCCAGTAACCGGCCCCAGTCCGTCTGACCTAACGACAGCTCCGCCGCGCAATTCAGCTGCACGAAAATTCCTTTTGCTGCCTCAGGCAAGACGGGCGCCACCAGAATCGCAACAATCCGGACAGCTTCCGCCAGGTGGTAGAGCACCGCGTCGAGCAGATCGGTTTCTGCCGGATTTTTCGCGAGCTTCCATGGCGCCATGCTCTCGACCAGCAGATTACATTGCCCGGCAAGCGCCAATGCCTCGCGCAAGGCCGCATCTACTTGGAATGCGACCATCGCCTCCGAGTACCGCGAGCAAATCTCTGGAACTCGCTCGGCCAGGCGCGCCAGGGCCGCGTGTTCCACCGCGACCTTTCGCAGCACTCCGTCACGATAGCGTTGCGCCATGTTGATCGTGCGGTTGAGCAGGTTGCCTAACGAGTTCGCCAGCTCCGTGTTGTAGCGCACGATCAGGCGCTCTTCCGAAAACTCCGCGTCCTTCCCCGTCGTGGAGATGTCCGCCATCAGATAATAGCGCAAGGCTTCGGCGCCATAGCTGTCGGCCAGCTTGTCCGGATCGACCACATTGCCTAACGACTTGCTCATCTTCGCGCCCGAGATGTTCCACCAGCCATGGACGACCAGCCGTGGCATTTCATCGTCGAGGAAGCCGAGCGCGTGCAGCATGATCATCCAGTAAATTCCGTGCGCCGGAATCAGGATGTCTTTACCAATCACGATCGTCGCTGGCCACCACTCGCGGAAGGTTGATGGTTGATCGTTGATGGTTGAGCGAGTCGGATCGTACCCGCCGGGTGCAAACGAGATGTAGTTCACTAAGGCATCAAACCAGACGTAGGTGACGAACTCCGGGTCGAACGGAAACTCTATTCCCCAAGAAAGGCGCGCCTTTGGCCGCGAGACGCAAAGATCGCCGCTGAGTTTCGCAACGGCATTGCGCAACTCAGCGCGGCGAAATGCGGGCGTAATCAGATCGTCGTCCTTGTCCAGCAACCCGAGCAGCCACTCTTTGTGCCGCGCCAGCTTAAAGTAGTAATTCTCCTCTTCCCGATACTCGACTTTTCCCCAC
>MWVX01000766.1_pt1 | contig 10499 bp, 8 predicted proteins | sample 1047311 | NCBI WGS metagenome assembly MWVX01 (sample SAMN06349984, study PRJNA376086) | soil metagenome | isolation source: MtG-4 sample Antarctic (ecotone) soil | place: Antarctica | collected 2015-01-13
ATGACGCCTCCGCCTGCAATAATTACCGGATGTTGTGATTTGTTGATAATTTCTGCAGCTCTTCGCAATACAGATTCATCAGCCCTTACTCTTTGAACCGTCGATACTTTTTTGTTGAAAAATTCTACTGGAAAATCAAAGGCTTCTGCTTGTACATCCTGTGGCATGCTAAGGGTTACTGCACCGGTTTCAGAAGGAGATGTAAGAGTCCGCATTGCCTGAGGCAAAGCAGTGATCAATTGCTCCGGCCTGTTTATTCTATCCCAATATTTAGATACCGGTTTAAAACAATCGTTCACTGAAATATCCTGCGAATACTGACTTTCTAATTGTTGCAACACGGGAGCAACAAGGCGAGTGGCAAAAATATCTCCCGGTAGCAAAAGCACGGGTAAACGATTTATGGTAGCGGTGGCGGCACCCGTGATCATATTTGTTGCACCGGGACCAATTGAAGTGGTGCAGACAAAAGCGCCAAGCCTGTTTTTCATTTTTGCATACGCGATGGCCGTATGTACCATTGCCTGCTCATTGCGGCATTGATAATATTTGAAAGATGGATTTTGAAATAACGCCTGTCCCATTCCTGCTACATTTCCATGCCCGAATATGCCGAAACAACCGGCAAAAAATGGTTGTTCTATGCCATCCCTTTCAATAAACTGATTTTGCAAATACTCAATTGTTGCCTGCGCAACTGTTAGTCTTTTGGTTGATGACATGTGTTTTGTTTTCCTGTTTTCTGGCTTAATCGCCCGGGCTATTCCCGCTGTTATCAGCATACCCTTTCTGCCGTATAGGTGTTCAAATTTACTTTCGTTCTCCTCTTTGTTCATCTGTTTGCGATGTCCAAAAGATTTTATAATTATCGCCCGATTGTATTCTTGTAAGCAGCACTATTTGTCCTATGTGTCCCTCTAAATGTGTCAATGCACGGAAGATTGCACTCATCAATGTTACATCATATCCTTGTATGCGTCCTTGTTTTGTCAGTCTTGAAGGATCAAGATTATCTATTGCTTTTTCAAAATCCGATCTAAGTGTTGCTAAAAGTTCAATTAATTCATCTTTGTTGATTTTGTTTTCGTTTAAAAATTCCTCTGGTCTGTTTCTCACATCTTCTTCGTTGTTTATGTTTGTAATTGTCCATTGTCGTAAACTGCCACAGATGTGAGTAATTAGTATTCCGACAGAATTCATTTTATCATTAGGCTGCCACCAAATTTTTTGCTCATCAAGTTGGTCAAGGCAATGATAAAGTCGTTGAAAGGAGCTTTCAATCCTAAGCTTGCATTCGTTTAAAAATTCTTTGTCTATTGTATTTTCCATTTGCGAAATTCTTTGGTGAAGACTCTACAAACCACCCCTTGATTCTATAAACTCCATTGCTTCACCATAATACGGCATATCATTTGCACATCCCTGTTTTTGCACTACCCATGCACCTGAAGCATTTCCCATTCTGCATGCTTTATATAAATCCCACCCCTGCAAATACCCGTAGACAAAACCACTGGCAAATGCATCGCCGGCACCTAAAACATTTAATATTTCCACAGGAAAACCCGGTATTTCTTCCTGCCTTCCATCTTGGTAATAAATGGCTGCACCCTTCGCTCCTTTTTTTACTATCAATATTTCAGGGCCCGATTTTAAAATACTTTTAATTGAAACTTCAATATCGCCTGTGATCTTCGGCGCGGAAATTTGTTGATGTTGAATGCTTATTTGTTCTGCACTTTGTAATGTTGCAGCCAAAATTTCTTCTTCTGTACCTATGGCAATTTTTACCCGCGGCAATAATGCTCTTATCATTAAACCAAAAGAGCGGACATCTTTCCATTGGTCTGCCCTGAAATCAATATCAAGTATAACGTCAACATTATTTTCTACGGCAACTTCAGTTGCATAAAACGCAGCGCTTCTTGTGGGTTCAATGTTTAATGCAGTACCGGACATTTCCAGTATCCTGTATTTGCTAATATCTGCTGCAATAACATGGTCGATTGTTAACTGGCTGTCAGCAGCATTATCACGGTAAAATACAAGCGGAAATTTGTCCGGCGGTTCAATACCTAATACAACAGCACTGGACCTTGCTCCCTGGATGCGGGGAATATAATTTGTATTTACTTTTTGCTTCTTTAAAAAATTAATAATGAAATCTCCAACTTTATCATTACCAACTGCTGTAAGCAATGTTGCATTTACACCTAAACGACTTGCACCTACTGCTATATTCAACGGTGAACCTCCCACCAAAGCATCAAACCCTTTTATATCAATAAAATCGGCTCCTATATTTTGTGAATAAAGATCAATACTGGATCTTCCGAATGTAATTAAATCAAATTCTTTATCAGCCATTCTTACTTTTTAAAGATTATTCATTTCTGCTGTTACCATTGGTATTCTTGGATCTTTGCCTCTCCAAGAATTATAAATCCACTCGTGTTGCGGGTCAGTTGTATTGTTTAATGCCTGGTCGCTTCCTGCTAAAAAATTCAGGTAATAGCAGTTATACCCATGTCCTGCAACTACGGGATGATAACCTTTAGGAACCATCACCAAATCATTTGTTTTGACCTGCATTAATTCATTGAGGCTTTCGTCTGAGGTATAAACCTGTTGAATGGCATATCCTGCGTCTTTATCGATTTTATAAAAATAAAACTCTTCGAGGCAGGCTTCAATAAGATTGTTATGCGCATCAAGCTTTCTTTCGTCATGCTTGTGTGCTGGAAAAGAACTCCAGTTTCCCGATGGAGTATATACTTCTACAGCTACAATTTTGCTGCTTCCAAATCCTGGTTCAATTAAGCTGTTTATCTGCCTCGTGGCATTGTCTCCCCCACGTATTTCAATTGCTGCTTCTTCAGGTGTTTTAAATTTTGCCGGCTTGTCTTCCGTTGCCAAACACCAGCCTGCTGCAATATCTAATACACTGCTTTCGGCCGTTAATGAAAATGAAGTATGCCTTGGTAAATATAGCGTATGAGCTATGCCCGAAAAAACATCTTTTCTACCATTGATTGTTTCCCAGTTTCCTTTATCTGTAGTGATTGAATAATTGCCGCTTAATAAAATGATCCCATATTCACTTTCACCGGTATTGTCTTGCCATACCTCATCTTTTCTCATCAATCTTGCTTCAAAATTTAGATGAGTCCACGCAGCATCTTCTGCATACACTTTTTGATATACACCAAAATCTTTGGACGGGTGACTTACTAATTTGTATTTTTTGCTCTTTATCATTTCTAATTAAATTTCTAACTCACCCCGTCTCGCCTTTGGCGAGCCACCCCTCTCTACTTCGTAGAGAGGGGAAACGGAGCGAAGCAACGTAGGTTGAGTTAAAGCTCGTATATTAAATGCATTTTGTATTATGCTATGTCAGTCAATTAAATAATCAATGAGGCTTTACCCGTTGCACCTAATACTTCAAATTTATTAATCAATAACTCTTTACAAACTTTCATATATTCTTTACCAGGCAAAACAGGATCAAAAAGTTCAGGTTGCTCAATAAAAAATTTACGATGCACTTTTGCCCATAACAATCTTATGTCAGTGGCAATGTTTACTTTACAAATTCCGTAGCCGATAGCATTTCTAAGTTCTTCATCAGTAACACCACTTGCATTTTCTGCGAGCTTACCTCCGAAATGATTTATTTCTATAACGTCTTTTTTATTAACACTTGAACTGCCGTGTAACACAAGCGGATAACCCGGCAACTGATCCTGTATTTCTTTTAAGATACGTAACTGCAATCCTTTGCCCTCGCTAAATTTATAGGCACCATGGCTGGTGCCAACTGCTACTGCAAGACTATCACAACCTGTCCTATCAACAAATTCTTTTGCCTGGCTGGCGTTAGTATAAAAAGCGTGGCTGGCATCTATATCTATATCATCTTCCACACCACTTAGTACACCAAGTTCTGCTTCAACTACAATATTTTTTTTATGTGCCTTGTCAACTACAGCTTTAGTTCTTCTAACATTGGTTTCAAAATCATCATGCGATGCATCAATCATAACAGAAGAATAATTCTTATTGATTGCATCAATTACATGATCTTCTATACCATGATCTAAATGCAATGCAAAAACAGTTTTAGGATAAATTTTTGCTGCTGCCTGTACCATTCCCATAAGCATTTCGGCATGAGCATAGTTTCGTGCCGCGGGTGTTATTTGTACTATAACCGGTGAGTCAGAATATTCTGCTGCTGAAAACAATCCATGAATTTGTTCCATGGTAAAAACATTGACTGCAGCAATTGCATATTTGCCATAGCAGTTTTTGAAGAGTATTTTGGGAGAAATCATCATGGATTACAGTGCATTGGCAAAGGTTATAGTCAAAAAAAGTCTTAAAAAAAAATATTATTATAGCATTTGAATATGATGCAGCTAATCAATGGCTGGAATTTTTTTACAATAAAATAATAAAGTTAATATATAGTAAATGTTTAAATTTGGTTAGATAAAATAACCAAAAATGAAAAAGCTGCTTCTTCTCTTAGTTTGCGTTAATAGTTTTGTTTCTAATGTATATACACAAGGCACTGATGCAAGTATAGAAGTGTCAGTAACAAATAATAATTCTCCGGTGCAGGGTGCCACTATTGCTCTCGTGAATGCGTCTACCGGATTTACAACTAGTGGTGTCTCACAGAAAACAGGAGTTTTCCGTTTTGATCAGTTGCCCCTCGGCGGACCCTATAAGGTAAGTGTAAGCTTTGTAGGTTTTCAAAATGTTACAAGTGATGGTCATACTTTAAGCCAGGGAAGCAGTTTAAAAATCCCTATATCCTTATCTGAGCAGGTAACAGAACTGCAGGCTGTTACTGTGGTGTCTACTGAATTGAGAAACCGAAATGAAAGGCTTGGACAATCTACCTTAATCAACTCCAGGCAAATTCAAAAATTACCAACTACAAATCGGAATTTTTCCAACCTCGCTCAACTATCTCCTATGGTTGGCAGTTCCTTTAATATTGGAGGCATCAACAGCAGAAATGACGCTTTTACAGTAGATGGAGTGACCGCTAAGGAATCATCTTTTGGCGGGCCGGATCAATTGCCTTATACTTTTTCGATAGAGGCAGTGCGAGAATTTGAAGTAGTTACCAATTCTTACGATGTCACGGAAGGAAGGTCAGTTGCAGGAGGTATCAAATCAGTTACCAAATCAGGAACGAATGAATTGCATGGAAGTGTTTTCAGCTATTTCTGGGATGCCCGCCTTGCTGCTAATAAAGATCTGCTGGGACGTACTGTGATCAATGATACTAAGAAACAGAGAGGATTTACTGTAGGAGGTCCGATAATTAAAAATAAATTGCATTTTTTCCTTGCCTATGATGGTGAGCGTCTCGAGCAGGCATATGATCTGTGGAATCAAAGTGTAACTCCAGGCATTGTTCAGAATAACAGAGGCCATCTAGCAACAAAAGAAAATTTAGACAGAGTCATAAGCATTCTTCAGGAAAAATATGGCGTTTCAAAAACACAACAATATGGCTTCTTTACCCGTACCAATAAACTAAACACCTACTTTGCAAAAATTGATTACCAGTTAAGTAGTAAACATAAATTAACTGCACGTTACAACCAGTCAGATTATGTACTTCCAAATAACAATAACAGCGATATCGGTGCCCAGGGAATAAAAGATGCAGGTTACGACTTTATTGTAAAAGGAAAAAATGCTTTAATAGCCTTACGTTCTCAGTTTAGAAATAATATTTCGAACGACTTTAAATTAGGTTATTATTTTAATACAAGGCAGAACGCTATTAATACAGCAGAACATCCTCAATTATGGCTGACCATGCAATCAGTGATCAATGGAGCAACCCAAAATGCCACATTGGTAGGACGTTATAACCGATGGACACCAGAGATCCAGGAAAATGCCATATACACAATAAATAATGATGTGTATGTGAATAAGGATAAATATAATTTCATTTTTGGAACTCAAAATACTATTACAAAATCTATTGGCATTTATACTCACGATACAAAGGGCAGGTTTGACTTCAATAGTATAGATGAATTAGAAAAAATGCAGCCTTCAAGATACCAGAGAAAATTTACAAACCCAGGACAGGAATTAAGAGACCCTCTCGAAGCAGATTTAGCAGAGTTGGCTGTATATGCCCAAGCCACAACCAATATAATGCCTAACCTGAAGCTGACTGCAGGATTGCGGTATGATGTAGCGCTTTTCTTTACAGCACCTGATTATAATTCTCTTCTTGATAAAGAATTAGGATACCGCAATGATGTGAAACCAAAAGATCTGAACAACATTCAACCACGTTTCAACTTTAAGTGGGATGTAAATGGAAATCAAAAAAACATTGTTGCCGGTGGCGCAGGGTTTTTCGCCGGACAGATGGTAACACGCCCTTATATCTATGCTTTGATAGATAATGGCATCCGCTTCACAGGTATTGACATCAGAGGAAAAGATGGTTATGTACTTGACCCGGCTACTAATACTTATCTTTTAAAAAATGGTGAACGGGTACCCATGCCCCGTCCCGATTATAATGCATATAATAAAGATTATAATGCCATTCCTGGTGCCGGTTATACTAATGCTGAATTATTTGGTGCAGGCAACCAGGCACAGGTTGTTCGTTTTGTAGATAAAGATTTGCAACTTCCCAATTCATTCAAAGCACATTTAAGTTTTCACCATTTTTTTACTCCGTGGTTACGGGCAGGTATAATGGGTTATTACCTGAAAACGAATAATATGCTTACTATGGAAAATGTAAACATAAGAAACCAGGTGCAATTCAAATTAGAAGGAGAAGGCGGACGTGAAGTATATACTCCATTGGATAAAATGAAATCAAATTCAGCTGACTTTAATGCAGCAAAACGCTCTACACAATTTACAGAAGCATTGATGTATACCAACGGGTATTCGACAGATTCAAAAGGTGTGGTAATAGATGCCTCTGTAAGATTACCTCATGAAGGAAGTGTGGACATAAGCTATACCAGGGCAAAAGCAAGAGGAGCTGAAAATTTCAGAAATGAAGACGATCAGCGTTTTGTAGGCGTTTCGTATTTTGACAACTATAACTTTATTAATAGCAGTTATTCACCTAATGATTTTCGTCAAAAAGTTCTTGTCAATGTTAGTTCTCCTAAAGTTGGTGGATTTTCTATTGGTGCCTATTTAACGATGGTGGAAACGGGTCGGTTCTCTGCCATTATCAGTCCGCCTACCGAAGTAATGGGAACCAACATTCGCGATTTTAATGGACATACTGCTTATATATTTGATCCGAATGATCCAAAAACTTTAGATTACCAGGGACAAAAGTTTGTAGATGATTTAAAGTTTGTATTGAATAATGCAGGTCCGGCTGCCAAAGAATATTTAAAAGAGAACATGGGAAAATATGCTGAACCTTATGGAGGGCTTATGGGATGGCGATCTTCATTGAATGCAAGAATAACCAATGACATATCCATCTACAAAAACCATCGACTACAATTGAATATTGATGTGTTTAATGTTATAAATTTATTAGATAAGGATAAAGGCGGATTCTGGAATTACCCTTTTCAGGAATTATATAAAGTAACCGCTTTTGATAAAACACGTAAGAGCTATAAATATGAAATAAATAAAAATTACGGGCAACGCAGAAAAGAAGGAAGCGGATTTATAGCCATGATGGGGCTTAAATATATATTTTAAATTGAGCTAATAAAAAAATTTAAAAATCGCTAGCTGACAAGCCCCAGTATGTTATTTATTGGGCTTGTTATTTATATTTTCTTTTGTAACGCCTAAAACCAATTCTGACAATCAAAAAAGAATTTTTTCCGTTCCACAAACTGCAATTGCATGCAGGCTCTAATATACTGTGATATTTAGTGCAGAATCCGGGGTATTAAAGAGGTATCAAAAATAAAATCGGAATATTAACGGATGATTTTTTTAGCAGAGGCTGTCTCAAACTAAGAGGCAGCCTTCTTTATTTAGGCAGCCATGATTTCATTATTTTTGAAAGGAATACTCGACAGTAATAATATGCCTGAACTAACAAATTTACCTGAAGAAAAACCGGAAAACGAAGAATCGAAATCGCCTCCGGGAGAAGTGAATGAAAATATTTTTTCGGCACAACCAATTGCATTGACAGAACTTGCAATTTCTAATGTTACACCAGACAAGGAAAACGGAGACGCTCAACACCACTCCGAGGTTGTTCATCAAAATTATCCTGTATTACTTGTTTATTTATTATGGATTTTGGGGGTATTGTGTCTATGCACCTACATTTTTATTGATGTTCGCGTTATTTATATTGACCATCGCCTCACCCGCTTCCTCGCACCAATACAGGAAAGAGGAATTTTTTATTATATTTCCCGTAGTACACATTTCTTGACATATACCTTTCTGGCGTTCTCTGTTATTTGGACATTAGTCAAAGCACAAAAAAGCAGGCCTGTTCTTTATTTTGTTTTGTTGGTAGAATTGCTTGTTTTGTTAGGCATAGCCGAACAACTTTATATCCTGGAGATTTTTAATCGCTATCCTGATTTCAGCACTACCTTGATAGCGGTCTTCGGAATTTTTTTAATCAAATTTTGTCAGGAGTTTCCACTTCATTTAAATAAGCAACATATTGTGAGTGCTCTCGCACACAGGCGGTTTGGGCCTCGGCTGATAAGGCCGCTTTCATGGTTGTTGAAGATGCAAAACTTATTGGTTTTTTTTCTTCCTCTTTTTTTTGTTATCTCATGGCTGGTCCCCGGTTTAACCTTTCTAATACGCGGTTGGATGAATGGCGTTATCTTCTTAACAGTAGGTTTTTGTTATATTTTCATTCAAATTAATTGTAGTAGTCGCAAACAACTGCAACCACTTTATTGGTGGCTATGGGCATTGTTAATAAATTTTCTGTATTATCTATATATAATTATTAACCAGCTATTACAATTGGGTTTGCCAGATGAAATATGGAGGATTTTATTCACCCTTGCTTTAATTTCTATTATCATTTGTGTTTTGATGACCGTATATTTTACTGATTTGCTTGATGCAGCCTTAGTACTCCGTAAAACTTTTTTGTATGGAAGTTTGCTACTGATCCTACTCACCTTTTTTGGAACCATGGAACATTATGTATTCCATCATCTTGCACATTGGCTTCACCTGAAAAATACGGTGATTACATCAATATTTTCAGCCATAACAGGTATGTTGTTTCACCCTCTAAAAGAAAAACTCTCACACTGGATAAAACACTTTGAAAAAAAAGAGATGAAAGTACATGCGGATCAATAGAACTTGTGATTAATTAATGATTGTGTCTTTAAAAGGTTGCTCATAACATTCGCATTCCTGCTGTACAGAAATAATATTATTAAAAAAAATTTACGTTGATAATCAATTTGAGAAAGTGCATTGATTAATTTACAGGAGATAATCTTTTCATTTCTGATTACTATCTTTCATGTCATGAAAATGATTCAATTAAAAAAGAAATTATATCACAACTTCACAGCAGTTTTGAATTAGGTGCAGGGAGCAATCTGAAATAGGCAACGAAATGAAAATTTGTGTAGCACAGACAAGACCGATTAAAGGGAACATTCAAAGTAATATTGTTAATCACAAAAAATTAATAGACCTGGCCGTTTCTAATGGAGCAGTGATAGTTATTTTCCCTGAATTATCATTAACGGGTTACTAACCGGAACTAGCAAAAGAATTAGCGACTGATCAAGATGATAGCAGGTTTGACGATTTCCAAAAAATTAGTAATGCCAGGCAGATGACTATTGGAGTTGGGACACCAACAAAAAATAATAAAGGCATCTGTATTAGTATGGTTCTTTTTCAGCCACACAAAGCAAGACAAACGTATTCAAAAAAGTATTTACACGCTGAGGAAGAAGAATTTTTTATTAGCGGGGAAAGTTCTGCTGGTTTACCAGGTTATAAACCCAATATTGCACTTGCCATTTGTTATGAATTATCAGTTCCCGAGCATTCTGAGAACGCATAATGGGGATTCAGTTTAAAAAAGATGTTACGCTGATTCGTCACGCATATACCCGAACAACTGAAAGAAAAAAAGGGATTGGAAGTAAGTTACTGGAACATCTGCGCACAATAGCTGCAACACCTGTTTTAATAGGGACATGGGCAGATGCAAAATGGGCAATTGAGTTTTATCAAAAACATGGATTTCGCCTATTACCAAAGAAGAAAAAAATAATTTATACCAATTAGACATTAAAACTACCTTTAAAAGTTGCTTTATAAAATTCGTTACCACAAATTGATTTTATAAGATCAGTTGTCATTTGTTTTATAATGAAGGATAGTTGTAGTTGTAGCATATCAAGTGACGGATAGGCGATCATACTTACTCTGTCTTTAAAATAACGCCAGATTTTTTCAGCCGGATTTAATTCAGGACTGTACGGTGGCAGGAAAAT
>MWVX01000767.1_pt1 | contig 10488 bp, 9 predicted proteins | sample 1047311 | NCBI WGS metagenome assembly MWVX01 (sample SAMN06349984, study PRJNA376086) | soil metagenome | isolation source: MtG-4 sample Antarctic (ecotone) soil | place: Antarctica | collected 2015-01-13
CTTGATGAAGTGAAGGAAACTTCCTCTCATATTATAGTTGGTGCCAGGGCGTCGCTCGATGAACTTGAAAGAAAAACTGCGAAAGTGTTTCCGGCTTTCTCAAATAATCTTCATATCTTTGCTTCCCCGCAGATTAAAAACTCGGGATCGCTGGTGGGTAATCTCATCAATGCTTCTCCGATTGCTGATACCATTCCATTCCTTCGTGTCGCCGAAGCGGAAATCGTTTTAAGAAGTGTTAGTGGTGAGCGCGTGGTAAATGTGAACACTTTCATCAAAGGTGGATACAAAGAACTCGACATGAGGGCAGACGAGCTCGTCACTGAAATTCGTCTTCCGAAAACCAAGCATGATTATAAGCTCTATAAGATTTCCTCACGCAGGGATCTGGATATTTCATCGGTAACATTTGCTGCCAGATACCGCTTAAACAACAATGTCCTGGAAGAATTCTCTCTCGCTATTGGTGGTGTGGGTCCAACTGTTCTACGCATGAATCAGATTGAAGCAAAAGCAATCGGCCAGTATTTCAACCAGGCCCTCTTTAAGCGACTGGCCACTGAAGTAAAAAATTCCATCAAGCCTCTTTCAGATGTCCGCGGAAGTACCGATTTCAGACTTACTCTTTGTCACAACCTCATGCTCAAATTCTGCGATGAAGTGATGAAGGAACATAATATCTCCTTCCAGGAGATTTCAATATGAGCGTAGGAAAGGATATCATTCACGATTCCGGGATCAGTCACGTCACCGGCGAGAGTATCTTTATTGATGATCGCCCGGAACACAGGGGTGAGCTCCATGTTGGACTTGTTCTTTCACCCATTGCTTGCGGTGAAGTTCTAAAGATTGATTCAACTGAAGCCTTAAAGCATCCGGATTGTGTTGCTGTTTATACCTGGAAAGATTTTGTTCACCAGAAGTGGGGAGCAATCATCCACGATCAGCCATTTTTATCTAATCCTAAGATTGGTTACATGGCAGAACCTGTTGCCATCATCGCAAGTTATCGACGCGAGTCGGTCGAAGAAATTAAAAAGTTAGTGAAGCTCGAAGTCAGAGAAGAGCCGGGGATTTTCACCATCACTGAAGCACGGAAGGCCGAGAGCATTCTTTATAAAGCTCCCAAGGCCTTCGCTCAGGGAAATGTTGAAGCAGCTTTCAAAGCTTCAAAGCATGTTATCGATGGGCACTTTGCTTGTGGCGGACAAGAACATTTTTATATGGAGTCGCAGGCAACTGTGGCCTATCCGCTCGAGGGCGGACAAATTGAAGTTCATTCATCGAGCCAGCATCCCTCTGAAACCCAGCGTGTAGTCGCTGAAGCTTTGGGGCTCCCGCTTCATCACGTGGTATGTGTCGTGAAAAGAATGGGCGGAGGATTTGGCGGTAAAGAATCTCAGGGCGCACCGATTGCTGCCTATGCTGCCCTGGTCGCTCATAAAACCAATCGAGCGGCCCGTCTCATCCTTACAAAAGACGATGACATGAAAATTACCGGTAAACGGCATCCCTTCGAAGCTGAATATAAAGTCGCGTTTGATGATTCTGGAAAAATAACTGCGCTCAAGGTTCTTCTCATGTCAGATGGGGGAGCTTACTCAGATCTTTCGTCATCCATTTTAGAGCGGGCGATGTTTCACATGGACTCGGCCTACTTCCTTGAGAACTGTCACATTGAAGGCATGTGCTTTAAGACGAACAATCATTCTAATACTGCTTTCCGCGGTTTCGGTGGTCCTCAGGGGACTATGGCGATGGAATCCATCATGGAAGACATTGCGTTTAAGCTGAAGAAAGATTCGAGCGAAATTCGTGCTGTTAATCTGTATCAGGGTAACAACCAGAAGACTCCCTACGGACAGATCTTCGACAATAATATGCTTCCGGATGTGATGAAGAAACTCATGGATGGCGCCAATTACGAGGCCCGTCGGAAGGAAATCGACGAGCACAACAAAAAGCGCACCGGTACCATTCGCGGACTTTCGGTCACTGCGACGAAATTCGGAATCGCTTTCACCGCCAGATTTCTCAATCAGGGAAATGCGCTGGTAAACCTTCATCTCGATGGGACACTTCAGGTTTCAACTGGTGCTACAGAAATGGGCCAGGGAGTGAACACGAAGATCCAGCAGATCGTGGCCCAGGTTCTAGGTGTCTCAACGAAGAGTGTTCAGGTTATGCCGACCTCGACTGAAAAAAATCATAATACATCTCCCACAGCTGCTTCTTCCGGAGCAGATATTAATGGTGCAGCTGCAAAGGGTGCTGCTGAGAAAATTAAGGGCCGCCTGACAGAGCTTGCAAAAAAAGTTTTTGCGGGCGAACCGGCTGATGCCATTAAAGAATATGAGATCATGAAAGGTGAGCTCGATTCAGATATTTTTTTTGAGAATAGCCTGGTTCGGCAGGTTTCAACAGGCAAAGAAATTCCGTTGAAAGACCTGATCAATAAAGCGTACTTTAACCGGATTTCACTCGGTGCTTATCACTTCTACAAAACTCCACATCTGGGTTTTGATAAGGGAACTGTTCAGGGGAAAGCTTTTAATTATTACACTCAGGGCATGGCGGTTTCCGAAGTCTCAATCGATGAATACACGGGTGAGATGAAAGTCACCCGGACTGATATCCTGATGGATCTCGGGCGCATGATTAATCCTGGGATTGATCGCGGACAGGTCATTGGCGCATTTATCCAGGGGATGGGTTGGGTTACAACTGAAAATCTTTATTACGATCAGAAGAGAAATCTTGTTTCTCATAGTCCTACGACCTACAAAATCCCGAACGTGCAGGATATTCCGAGAATCTTCAACGTCGATTTCATTGAGAATCCGGATAACAAAGTTAACGTTTACGGATCAAAAGCTGTGGGCGAGCCACCACTTCTGCTTGGTATTTCAGTGTGGACAGCCATCAAAAACGCTCTTTCCTATCGCTCGCAGGGTAAACCCATCACGATCAAGTCTCCTGCCACTCAGGAAGAAATCCTGATGGAGCTTGAGAGAATCAGATAATGGAAAAAAACTTTTCACAGTTCTGCGAAGAATTCCTGAGGTTGACGGAGAGTAATACTCCGATGGTTGTCGTGACTCAGGTTGGTCACCGTGGAAGCTCACCGAATGAAACGGGTGCGCGGATGATTGTGGGGAAAAACGGCGAGATTCTTTTTGGTACAGTTGGGGGCGGTAAGATTGAAGCTCACTGCTTAAGACTTGCGACAGAATTTCTCAATTCCAAAGAGCATGTAGAAAATCAAAGTCACACCTGGAATCTCCAGAAAGATATCGGTATGACCTGTGGTGGAGAAGTTACGATGTTCTTTGAGATCCATCGTCCCCAGGATCGCTGGGAGATTGCAGTCTTCGGTGCCGGCCATATTTCCCAGGAACTCGTGTGTGTTCTTTTTCGTCTTGATTGTCACATCACTGTGGCCGATCAGCGGGAAGAGTGGCTCGCCAAACTTCCGGAATCAAAGCGACTCAAAAAAATCTGCACAACTGATCTCGCTTCCGTCGTGGATACGCTTCCGATAAATACCTTTATTGCGAGTATGACGATGGGACATGCCTCTGATGTACCGGTTCTTGTAAGAGCGCTGGGAGAGCGTAAATTTCCATTCGTGGGAGTTATTGGAAGTATCGCGAAGAGAAACCGGATCGAGAAAGATCTTCTCGATAAAGGCATCTCTCAGGACAGAGTAAATGAACTTCATTGTCCGATGGGAGAGGACTTTGGCCGGAATGCTCCCGCGGAAATTGCCTTGAGTGTAGCGGCGCAACTCCTTAAAGTCCGTGACAACTATATTGATCCCATCCGGAAAAATCCTTAAAGAATTCCTCCCTTTTTTCCGTAAAGTAATGACACCAGAATAGGGGATGTCATGACTAAGAAAGAATTCGGAAACTGGCTCAAATTAACTCGCGTCGCTCTTAGTATCTCCCAAGATCAGCTGGCAAAAAAATTGGGATTTAGCGAAAAGGAGATTGCGAAATTTGAAGCAGGCGTTGCTGAATTTCCAAAATCAAAAATTCAAGCTCTGGCCCTTCACCTCAAAGTGGATAAGAAGTTTGAGCTTCAGCTCAGGGTCATTTTTCATGACGGTGATAAAGAGAAAAAGAAATTGGCATGAATATTACATTGAATCTCACTACAGATAAGAACTCTCTTCTTATTCTGGCCGGCCCGAAGGATTCATGATCAGGCTTAAGCCTTAAAAAAAGGGCTCATTTTCGAGCCTTTTCGCCTGGTTTCCTGTGTAATTTATTGTTCCCCCGAAGCGGGTCAATAGGTTACGATAGTTTCAGATGTTAATAGATAAAATGAATGAGCTTCTTTCAACTCCGTCATGGAAAGCTGTTTCCATTCTTATTCTTCTTTCCTTTATTTCATATTCTCCGACAATTCTTAATCCGGCACCTGTCGATATCGACTATGAGATCGTCATAGAACCTTTACGGCAAATTAAAAGTTTTGAGGATTATTCAAGAGCATTGGACAGCAACAAAATTCTGGATGTTCTTCCGGTCAGGGACCTGTCGCTCAAGATAGATCTCGTTATTTCGGACATGCTTGGTTTTCAGGTACATGGTTTTTTCAATGTCTTTTTCTGGGTTCTAAGCGGGGTGATATTAGTTCTGATATCTTCTGAACTCGGTCTTAAACAACTTTCACTTTTGATTGCCGGGACTTTTATTTTTCATCCCGTAGCTTCCTGGGTTGTCTCGTGGCCCAGTGCCAGAAAGCATATTCTGGCATTGTTATTTATTTCACTCGCAACTTATCTTTCAATACTTCTGAAGAAAAACCGCCTTCGATTTGAATCGTTAATAGTCTTCAGCTATGCTCTTGCCGTATTTTCGCAACCTATTTCCCTTTTGTGGCCGGCAGGATTCTTTTTCCTCTTTCACAATGAACTTAAAAGCAAAAAACACCTGGACCTGTTTTATCTTTTGATTCTTGTTTGTGCTCTTGGTGCTGGTATTAATTATTTCTATTACGGATTTGTTTATGAAGCTGTCACCGGCTCACCAAAGCTAATTGAAACTCCTGTCGACCTGGCAATATCAATTTCGGGGATCTCAAGAAGCTTAAGTCAGATATTCTTACCCTTCGTCTTTGCTTATGACTATGTGAAGGCGGATTTTTATACATTAGCGGGCCTTCCGTTGTTTGTAGTTTTCCTGTTTTACTGCTTGAAAAAATTGTCACTAAGAATGGTTATAGTGCTGGCAGCTCTCGTCCTGGGTCCTTTACTTATCATCTATAGAAAAACGACAAATATATTTGTCACAGATACATATATCATTATTCCGCTTTATTTCTGTGTCCTCCTTTTTGGATTAGCCATGAGAAAGGTTACACGGAAGTGGCTGGTAGCTTGCTGGCTTCTGGTCATTGTCCTTTTTGCCACGAAGAATATCTATGAGCAGACGATATCCAACAATGAAGGATCCTATTATCGGAAATCATATGAAAGACAATATACATGCCGGAACATCCTGCCTTTTGCCGATTACCTTCTTAGAGTTAATGAGTTGGAGAAGTTTATTGAAATCTTTAATCACGCTATCGGGAACAATTGCACGTTTGGTGGAAGCCGGCCGGTGATTCTGGTAGGAAGACTTTATACTTATAGACTACTTCTGGATAAGGAGATTTCTCTGAAGCAAAAAGCTGAACGACTGGATCAGCTTGAAGTGTACACTCCGGATCTTAAATGGATGAAAGATCGATTAAATGAATATTTTTCGCCTATGGAATCGCCGTTGAAGAATGAAACAACCTCACCCCTGGAAGATTTAAGGGTAAAGACTATGATGTTTGCGTGCTCTCAGGATCCTGACTGCAAACCAGAAAGACTAATCTATTTTCTCAATAATAATTCTGGTTCTTGATGCATCAACAGTAAATTGCTCCCAACCATTTTTAGCGAAAGAAATGACTGCACCTGAATCCAGGAAATTCCGGGAGACGGGGACATAGTTACTTGAGGCACTGAAGTATTGGGAGGTGAACGGTAAACCATTTTTTAGAATATTAAGAGTACCTCCGCTGGTGGAATTCATCCTGACAGAATATGAAAATTCATAGACGCCGGACTCCTGAATGGTGAAATAATTTGATGTCAATAAATCCGAACCATAACCATGTCCCAGACGATCATAGTAGACAGAATCAAAGCTCAAGCTAGTTACACCACTGTTGAATGTTTGATCTGCCATCAATCCGAAGACCATTTTTTTGTTTTCTCTTAATTTAGCGAGCTGATCATTCACCTTATCAAAATTTTCGTTAACATCAGCGGCGCTGATCTTCTGGCCGGCAGAAAAAATATTCAGAGTGACTGCTGTTTCGTACGCAAATAAAACAGATGAACAGGTGAGCATGAAAATAATCACACCGGTGATGAACTGGGCCCTGGTAAAAAGACCCGCTTTAAATTTTTGCCACGTATTTTTCATTCGTATTCTTCTCCTGTCATCGTCACTGAAAAGATCATACCTCAGTTTGGATTACACTCAATGCCGGGTTGAAACTTCTATTTGATAGCTTCCAGCCGAATGACATAATCAATCCCCAGGGTCTTCAGGGCATCCTTGGATGTGTTGAAAAATAAACAAGGCTCGGATGTCCTGATCGTTTCTGTCGGATTTAGCGAGTATTCTCCGCATCCCTCTAAAGTCCGCAGGCCATTCATTCTCGCCACCCCGACCAGAAATTTCTTTTCCTGTTCATGACCAACGAAGTGAACAATTCCATGCTTCAGGGGTAATTGCCTTTGGACTTTTTTCATGAGGATTTGCGACTCTTTGAAGCTCTGGTGATCCGTGATCAATGCTGAGAAAATTGATCTTTGAAAAATAATAAATGTCATCAGTAAGCATAGATAAGCACTTTGTCGTGAAACACCGGGGCGAATGAATTGAAGAAAAGGGAATGCCAGAATGAGACAGATTGGCCCAATAACTTCGTCCGAAGTCAAAAGCATGTATCCGAAAATGATTGAGGGAGCGATGTAAGTTTGAATCCGAAAGTCCCACTCCTCCCGGGAAAAAATCAGAAGCAGAGCAAGCAAACCCAGAAGTCCCAGTGGCCAGAAGTGAAGTATTCTTAGTGAAGCTGTGAAAATAGCCAGAAGGAAGGGCACGGTAATGGCCAGTTTCAATCCGCGGGAAACAGGGAGCTGCAGGAAAAGTCCTACAGTGATTAACAGCGAGCTGAAGACTGTAAGCTCACTGGCATACGGGTCGAAGACTGAATATTTCCATCCGGCCTTGTAGGCAGGGACCATGCCAGAAAAGTACATCCAGGTCAGCATCACCAGGGAAAGGAAGAGGAAAAATAATTTCAAGTTGAGCTGTGAACGGATGTTTTCTTTCCTGAGAATGAGAAAGATCAGCGGAGAACAATACCATCCATGAAGAAAAGATATGCCGGAGATACTGAAGGCAAGATACAAAGATATAAAACCAACCGTAGCTGAAAGAAAGTTAACATTGAGAAAAACGCTGATGAAAACCATCCAGGGTAAGATGGCAAATGCGGACTCCAGTTCTCCTTTAAACAGAAAGATACTAAGAAAAGGGAAGGTCCACACTGAAAGCAAAAGAAAATAAAAGTCGAGAATCCCGAATTTTTTCTTCCAGAAAAAATAAATAGAATGTGCATGAAAATGAATAAGAGACACGAAAGTAATGACACTGAAATTTATGGTTTGGAGGGGAGTGAGATTCAATAACCTTGAAACTTGCCATATGGGCAAATAACCGTATGTTTTAAAAAGATCCTGACCATCAAAAAAAACTTTGCTCCAGTTATAATAATCGTCTCCTTTTAAATATTCGTTGATTAAGGGAAGCCACTTCCAGTAACCCATTTGCCCCAGCAGGGAAAAAGGCAGAAACCAGCCGACGAGACTTAATAAAAGAGAGTAGAAAAGATAATGTAGTAACACAGTCGCCTATTTTGTAGAAATCTCATGTTCCCCCTGATTCTCCCGAAAAGGAGGTATGACTTCAAGATGGTACACCATTCTTTTATGCCTCAGTGTTCTCCTGATGAACTCATGTGGTCCTGCCAATAAAAAACTTTCAAGTCTTTCGGTTTCCTTGTCAGGGCTGGCGGCAGGTAATTTGTATGACAGTGGATATCTGAGACTAATTTCAGAGTCACAAACTAAAGATTTTCGTCTGACAGATTCCAATACTATCGAGATACCAAAAGGGACATGGGACTTTTACTTTGTCGGCTTTACGAGTACTGCCCCTTATCTGGAGTGTGGAAGTGTTCCGGGAGTCGTCCTGAATCAGGATGCACATACAGTGAACATTTCGGTCTCCACAACATGCGGTGGTGCTACCTATCCTGCAATTGTGGATGCGGCCGCCGGGAAATGGGATATCCATTTTTTTGATAACTCCACCTGGGGATATTGAGTTTCTCCTTCAAGTGAAAAAAAAGGCTCCTTGCGGAGCCTTTTCAATTAATTACCAGTGTATTTCTTGAAGATGGTGGAGGAGTTTGTTCCTCCGAAGCCGAATGAGTTATTGAGAGCGTACTGAGGGTCACGCTTCTCAGCTTTGTTCGGAACGTAGTTGAGATCACAAGCAGGATCCTGATTCTCAAGATTGATTGTCGGAGGAAGCCAGCCAGTATCGAGTGCCATGATACAGAAGATGGATTCAAGTCCGCCGGCCGCTCCGAGAAGGTGGCCTGTCATGGATTTTGTCGAAGACACACGCAGATCATAAGCATGCTTACCAAAAACTTTCTTAATCGCTTCTGTTTCAGCCACGTCCCCCAGTGGAGTCGAAGTTCCGTGAGCGTTGATGTAACCAATATCTTCTTTCTTCAGGCCTGAAAGTTCAATTGCCTGTTCCATACAAATAAGAGCACCCAATCCTTCCGGATGTGGAGCAGTGATATGGTGAGCATCGTCTGAAGCTCCGAAGCCCACAACTTCTGCGAGGATTTTCGCCCCACGTGCTTTAGCTTTTTCATAATTCTCAAGAACGATAATCCCCGCACCTTCGCCCATCACAAATCCATCACGACCAGTGTCGTACGGTCGTGAAGCCTTGCTTGGTTCATCATTTCTCTTCGATAAGGCCTTCATGTTTGCAAATCCCGCAATCGGAGATCCGGTCACAACAGCTTCAGTTCCACCAGTGATCATGGCGTCCTGACGACCGAGCATAATTTCAGTAGCGGCTACACCGATCGCGTGAGCAGAAGATGCGCACGCTGAGGCGATAGAGAAATTGATTCCCTTGAAGCCAAAATGAATCGCCATAAGTCCTGGCGCCATATTCGGAATAACGGATGGAATGAAAAAAGGAGAGACACGTCTCGGGCCCTTTTCATTCATCGCTGTGATGTTTTGTTCAATGTGGGGAAATCCGCCGAGACCGGTACCCAGGACGATACCGATTTTTTCCGGACGGTAGGCATTCTGAACGCCGGACATCTGGATCGCTTCATCACCTGCGTGAAGGGCGTATTGATTGAACAGGTCAAAGCGGTCCTGATCTTTTGGATCCATCAGTTTGTCGTCGAGTTTAAAATTTCTCACGACTCCGGCGAAGTTCACCGCCCAACCTTCTGTCGACATGCGGTCGATAGTGGAAACACCAGACTTACCGGCGAGAGCGTTTTCCCAAACTTCACGGACAGAATTTCCAAGACCACAAATGGCCCCGATTCCAGTAACAGCAACTCTATTTGTATTCATAAATGTATCCTAAAACAAAAAGGGCCCCCTTTCGGAGGCCCTTAAGGGTATTAGTGAGATTTTGCTTTGAGGTAAGTCACCACATCGCCGATGGACTTAAGATTCTCAGTTTCATCCTCAGGGATTTCAACGCCGAACTCGTCTTCCATCTTCATCATGAGCTCAACCATGTCCAAAGAATCAAGATTGAGGTCGTCTACGAAGCTGGTGTTCATGCTGATGTTAGCAGCGTCCATTTTAGTAGCTTCAGAAACGAGCTTGATCACTTTGTCTTGTAATTCCATTTGTATCCTCCGAGATGAGAAATCATTAACTTAAACTGTAAAAAGTTTCAGTTAAGGTATTAGATGTACAGCCCTCCGTCAATTTTAATCACCTCTCCGGTGACATAACTTGACGCGCGACTCAGTAAGAAACACGTGAGATTAGCAACTTCGTCGGTCGTTCCAAATCGCCCTAGTGGAATCGACTTGTTGTATTCATCTTTCGCCTTATCCTGAAGGGCATCTGTCATGTCCGTCTGGATAAAACCCGGACAAATGACATTCGAACGAAGGTTTCTGGAAGCAAGTTCCTTAGCTACTGATTTTGAAAATCCAATCAGGCCTGCCTTTGAAGCTGCGTAAGCTGCCTGAGATGGGTTCCCCATGAGTCCAACAATAGAGCTCATATGAACGATCGAAACATCCTGGGCCTTAAGGAAGTTACGAGAGAGTGCGGCGTTGAAATCCCTGAGGATGAAACTGAGA
>MWVX01000769.1_pt1 | contig 10471 bp, 10 predicted proteins | sample 1047311 | NCBI WGS metagenome assembly MWVX01 (sample SAMN06349984, study PRJNA376086) | soil metagenome | isolation source: MtG-4 sample Antarctic (ecotone) soil | place: Antarctica | collected 2015-01-13
CCTGTTATTCCTTATTCAATAAAAGGGGTGCTTTGGTACCAGGGCGAATCAAATGTTTCCTATGCAGATGAATATGAAAATCTTTTTAGTACTTTGATTAAAAGCTGGAGAGAAAAATGGAATGCAAATAATTCACAAACCTTTCCATTTTATTTTGTTCAGCTTCCTCCTTTTGGATACAGTGATCTTGATGCTGCTGCACGTGTTCGTAAGGCGCAGCAGCACGTAGCAAACAAAATACCGCAAACAGGCTTGGTGGCAACCATTGACCTCGGAAATATGAAGGACATTCACCCTACCCGAAAAAAAGAAGTGGGAGAAAGGTTAGCGCTGCTTGCATTGAATAAAACTTATGGATTCAATGATCTTGTTTACTCGGGACCTGTTTTCAAAAAAGCTATTAATGAAAACAATAAAGTGCATGTAAGCTTCAATCAAAAATTGTTTACCATCAATAAACAAAAAGCAGGCGGATTTGAAATAGCATATAAAAAAAATGGCGGTGATTCATTGGTGTTTGTAAAAGCGGAAGGAACAATAAAAAATAATGAAGTAATTGTTTGGAATGAAGCAATTCAAAATCCTGTGATGATACGTTATGCCTGGATGGATATTGGAGAGGCAAACCTGCTAAATGAAACCGGGTTTCCGGCATCGCCATTCTCAGCAAAAATTAACCAGCAAAAAAAATAAGAAATGGATTATAAAAACAATTTTCTTTTAAACGACAAGGTCATAGTAGTAACCGGCGGCACTGGTGTGTTAGGTGAAGCTTTTATCAATGGCATTGCCGATGCAGGTGGCACTATAGGCATATTAGGAAGAAATGAAAAAACGGCGAATGAAAGAGCTGCATCTGTTATGGAGAAGGGAGGAAAAGCTATAGCCCTGATTGCTGATGTAACTAAGGAAGAGCAACTCATTGCCGCAAGGGAAAAAGTGCTGGATAAGTTTGGCAGGGTTGACGGTCTTGTAAATGCTGCCGGTGGCAACCTACCCGGCGCCGTAATAGCTCCTGATAAGGATATTTTTCAGTTGGACTTTGCTGCACTTAAGGAAGTAATGAATCTCAATTTGTTTGGCACTATGTTACCTACTCAAGTCTTTGGACAAGCTATAGCCGCTCAAAAACAAGGTAGCATTATTAATATTTCTTCCATGGCTTCGCAGCGGGTGATCACGAAAGTGTTAGGCTACAGCATGGCCAAAACTGCCATAGATTGTTATACAAAATGGTTTGCTGTGGAACTGGGGAAAAGGTATGGTGATAAAATCAGAATGAATGCCATTGCACCCGGGTTTTTTCTTACAGAACAGAACCGGGGTATGTTAACGAATGGCAATGGAACGATGACGGAAAGAGGCGGCCTTGTTATAAAAAATACACCTTTCAATCGTTTTGGAAATCCCGATGAGTTAATAGGAACCTTGGTATGGCTGTTGAGTGATGCCTCAAAATTTGTAACGGGAACCGTTGTAAATGTGGATGGAGGTTTTTCAGTTTTCAGCGGCGTATAACCTTGCCCCCAGCCCCTCTCCAACAAGTTGGAGAGGGGAGTTTTGAAGGCATGGCCCCGTCCTTTAGGGCGGGGATAAAATGTATAACAAATTTTCTTTGGGCTTTAGCCCAAGTTGTTTGAACAAATAGAATGACGATGTACAAAATGGAACAAACATGGCGATGGTTCGGGCCGGTAGATCCCGTGACCTTGCAGGATGTAAAGCAAACCGGCGCAGTGGGAGTAGTAACGGCGCTTCATCATATTCCACATGGAGAAGTATGGACTATTGAAGAAATAAAAAAGCGCAAAGATGAAGTGGAGAAAATGGGTCTTCGCTGGTCGGTGGTAGAAAGCATTACGGTTCATGAAAGTATTAAAACCCAAACGGGAGATTATAAAAAATATATTGAAAAATATAAAACCTCTATCCGAAATGTGGCGGCTTGTGGCATACCGGTGATCACGTACAATTTTATGCCGGTGAATGACTGGACAAGAACTTCCTTGAATTATAAAATGCCCGACGGCTCGTTGGCGCTTTATTTTAACTGGATTGACCTCGCTGTTTTTGATCTGCATATTTTGAAAAGAAGGAATGCGCAAGCTTCTTATTCCGGGGACATCTTGCAACAAGCAGAAGAAAGATTTAAAAATTATTCAGAAGAAGAATTAGAAGCTCTGTCAGGCGTAGTGATGTTTGGCATTCCCGGGGAAAAAAAATCCACCACAGATGATATGTTGAAAAAGCTGGAGTGGTACAACGATATTGATAAAGCTGCTTTGCGGGAGAATCTTTGCTATTTTCAAAAGGAGATAAGTGTGGTGGCAGAAGAAAGTGATGTAAGACTGGCCATTCATCCCGACGATCCTCCTTTCCCTATATTGGGATTACCACGGATAGTTAGTTCCATGAGCGACTTTAATTATTTTTTTAAGAAAGTAAATAATCCTGCGAATGGTGTGTGTTTTTGCACAGGTTCTTTAAGCGCTTCGGCTGATAATGATTTGCCTGCTATGGTAAAAGAGATGGGCGATCGCATTCATTTTGTTCACCTCCGCAATGTAAAAAAAGATGAACAAGGAAATTTTTTTGAAGCAGACCATCTTGATGGAGATGCGGATATGTATGCAGTAGTAAAAGAATTATTGGTGTTACAGCAGAAGCAAAAAAGATCGATCCCCTTTCGGCCCGATCATGGCCGCCAGATGTTGGATGATCTGAATAAAGTTACTAACCCCGGTTATTCAGCTATTGGCAGGTTGAGGGGATTGGCAGAATTGAGGGGGTTAGAGTTGGGCATTTACAGGTCAATGTTTTCATAGATTCATTGATAAATAAAGGCGACTTTCTAACAGCAATTAAGTAATATAAAAAAAGAATCATAATGAATTTACATCATAATGGGAATCCTCAAAACGCTTCGTTGGACGATCAGGAAAAAAAATTTCTTAGTGAAAATTTTTTGCTCCATAGCAAAACTGCACAGCGACTCTACCACGAGTATGCAGCCCACATGCCCATCATTGATTATCATAATCACCTTCCGCCCAACCAAATAGCGGAGGACATAAACTTTGAAAGCCTGACACAGGCATGGTTATATGGCGATCATTATAAATGGAGAGCTATGCGTGCAAATGGTGTCAATGAAAAATATTGTACCGGCAATGCTCCCGACAACGAAAAATTCAAGCAGTGGGCTGCTACTGTTCCTTATACCCTTCGCAATCCTTTGCATCACTGGGTGCATCTGGAATTACAGCGTTATTTTAATATAGATAAATTGCTTAGCCCCGCTACTGCCACCGAAATTTATGAGGAATGTAATTTTCTTTTACAAACGCAGGATTATTCTGTTTGCAATTTGTTGAGAAAAATGAATGTAAAAATTCTATGCACTACGGATGATCCCACAGATACGTTAGAACATCATCAAAGTATAAAAAACAACAGCTTTGAAATACAGGTATTCCCTGCCTTCCGTCCCGATAAGGCTATGCAGGTGGACGATCCGGTTATTTTCAATGCGTATGCCAGTAAGCTGGAAGCAATATCCGATACGGCTATAAATAATTATGATGATTATTTGGCTGCATTAAAAAAACGTCATGATTTTTTTGCTATGATGGGTTGCTCGGTTTCCGATCATGGGCTTGAACATCTTTATGCCGAAGAATACACGGAAACAGAGATCAATAACATATTTACTAAACTACGGTCGGGGAAAAAACTTGCTCCCGACGAAATTGCCAAATTCAAATCTGCGATGCTGGTGGTTTTTGCGGAATGGGATTGGGAAAGAGGTTGGGTGCAGCAATATCATCTTGGTGCTCTGCGAAATAATAACTCCAGGATGCTGGAACAAATCGGGTCTGATACCGGCTGGGATAGTATTGGTGATTTTTCACAGGCACAGGTGTTATCAAAATTTTTAAACCGTCTGGATAAAAATGACAAGCTTGCAAGAACAATTATCTATAATCTTAATCCAGCCGACAACGAAGTGATGGCTACCATGACGGGTAATTTTAATGATGGTACAATACCTGGGAAAATTCAATGGGGTAGCGGTTGGTGGTTCCTTGATCAAAAAGATGGCATGGAGAAACAGCTTAATACACTTTCCAATATGGGTTTGTTAAGCCGGTTTATCGGCATGCTCACTGACTCAAGAAGTTATCTTTCTTTTCCGCGTCATGAATATTTTAGAAGAATATTGTGCAATATCTTCGGTCGTGAAATAGAGAATGGGGAACTGCCCGGCGATATTCCATGGATTGGAAAATTAATACAGGATATATGTTTCCATAATGCCAAAAATTATTTCAATTGGAAGAATGTAGATCAAACAGCACCATTAAAAAATGCATAAGATCACATTAAAAAATTTTAATCACATTAAACCTGGGAATGATTATGTCTAAAAAAGTTGTAACACTTGGAGAAATAATGCTAAGATTATCCACTCCTGATTTTAAAAGATTTGTACAGGCTGATAGCTTCGACATAACTTATGGTGGCGGTGAAGCAAATGTTGCAGCGGCTATTTGTAATTATGGACTGAACGGAACATTTGTTACAAAGGTTCCTGATAATGCAATCGGCCAGGCCGCAATCAATCATTTGCGTCGCTATGGTGTGGATACACAATTCATAGCGAAAGGCGGTCAACGTTTGGGCATTTATTTTTTAGAAACGGGTGCTTCCATGAGGGCATCACAGGTGATTTATGACAGGTCAGGTGCTTCTATAGCTGACGTTGATACAAGTGAATTTGATTTTGATAAAATATTGGATAATGCAGATTGGTTTCATACAACAGGGATCACCCCTGCATTAAGTGACAAATCTGCGGCGCTTACAGAAGCCGCATTGAAAGCAGCGAAAGCAAAAGGAATTATGACAAGCATTGATCTCAACTACCGTAAAAAGTTATGGAGCAAAGAAAAAGCCAGGGAAGTAATGACCAGGCTTTGCCAGTATGTTGACGTTTGTATCGGTAATGAAGAAGATGCGGATACGACGCTTGGTTTTAAAGCGGAGGGCACAGATGTTACAAAAGGTGAATTGAACCTGGAAGGGTATAAAGGCGTTTTCAAACAAATGAAAGAAAAATTCGGATTTAAATTTATCGCTTCATCACTGAGAGAAAGCCATAGCGCCTCAGATAATGGATGGAGTGCATTGGTTTATGACGGCAATGAATTCTATCATACAAAACAATACGAAGTACGCATAGTTGACCGTGTAGGTAGCGGTGATTCATTTGCCAGTGGGCTTATTTATGGATTAGTAACAGGAATGCCAATGAAAGATGCTGCAGAATTCGGCATAGCTGCATCCGCATTAAAGCATACCATTCCGGGTGATCTTAACCATGCTACTTTGAATGATGTAAAAGAGTTGATGAAGGGTGATGCATCTGGTCGCGTGCAGCGATAAAAACAGCCGGCCCCCTGTCCCCCGCCAGCTGGCGGAGAACTTAGGTCCAGAGATTTTTCAGTTCAATTAGTTCTTTAGCATAAAGTCTTTATTATGTAGCCAGCAGCAATGCTACTATTAACCTGTTGTTGCGTCGCACAATTGTACGGCAACAATTCTATTCGGCATAGTGGAATAGTCAATATTTATGTGAACTTTTTTTAGATTGATGATTTTTTTGAACCACATAGTTCACAAGGCACAATTGAAAGACACACATAGAAATGGACTATGTGTTTACTGTGTACCTATGATTTTATGTGGTTCAAAACTAATTTTTGTCCGGGAAGTTATTTTAGAAAACCAAAGCATAAAATAATGATCATTGACAGCCTCCAAAACGCCTCAAAATATTTTTTAGTGCATCCATTATTTGCTGTTGCATTTGAATTTATTGAACAAACCGATTTGCAGAATGCGCCTGATGGTAAATCAGATATTACCGAAGGATTGAAAGCCATCTTTAGCAATGCACCTGGCAAAACAAAAGAAGCAAGTGTTGCAAAATTTGAATGCCATAATCTAAACATTGACATACAGCTTTGCATCAACGGCGTTGAAACTTATGGCTGGAAGCCAAGACAATCATGTACATTACCCAATGGCGATTACAATGAAGAAAAAGATGTGCAGTTTTACAACGATGCACCCGATACTTTTTTTCAATTAACCAACGGGCAGTTCGCCATATTTTTTCCCGAAGATGTTCATGCACCAATGATTGGTGATGGAGCAATAAAAAAATTAGTGATCAAAGTAAAAATTTAATAATGATTCCAAGCAAACAGGTAACAGAACTGATTGTACAACAGGGCATGCTGCCTTTATATTTTAATGCCGATGAAACAGTAAGCCTTGAAGTATTGAGAGCGGTTAATAAGGCTGGTGTAAAAGCCATTGAATATACCAACCGTGGCGATGCCGCCCTGAGCAATTTTAAAAAAATGGTGGAAGTAAGAAACAGCGAAATGTCGGGTTTACTGCTGGGTGTAGGAACCATTAAGAACCTGAAACAGGCGGAGGACTACCTTGCCGCCGGCGCTGACTTTTTGGTCAGTCCTGGTTTTGTAAAAGAAGTAGCCACTTATGCCATAGGTAAAGATATTTTTTATGCACCGGGTTGTATGACACCCAGCGAGATCATCGCAGCAGAAAATGCAGGCATAAAATTCATCAAGCTTTTTCCCGGCAACATGCTGGGCCCGGAATTCTTAAGTGGCATTAAAGACATTTTCCCCAAATTATTATTTATGCCAACCGGAGGTGTAGATACTACCAAAGAAAATATTGAAGGATGGTATAAAGCCGGTGTATGTGCAGTAGGAATGGGGAGTAAACTGATTAGTAAAAAACTTATGGATGCAAAAGATTATGTTGCAATAGAAGTTGAAACAAAAAAAGTTCTTGAGTTAATAAAAACAATTAAAAACTACCACTCCATCCATTAAAGATTTCTTTACTCCTCTTCTGGGGATGGGGACAAACGATTATCATGCAGCAAGCCATAGGAAAATACCGCTGGACGATTTGTGCACTTTTATTTTTTGCTACTACTGTCAACTATCTAGACCGTCAGGTGTTGAGCATTTTAAAACCAATGCTGGAAGAAAAGTTTGGCTGGAGCAACACCCAGTATGCTAATATTGCGGCCGTTTTCCAATTTACCTATGCTATTTCCATGTTGTTTGCTGGCCGCATTATCGATAAGCTGGGCACTAAAAAAGGTTATACCTGGGCCATTATCATTTGGTCAATCGCGGCTATTATTCATGCCCTCGCAATCCCAATAGGTGAAGGTATTGCTACTGTGTTGGGATGGATTGGGATAGTGGCTTTGCCTGTTTCGGTAATGGGGTTTATGTTTGCCCGTGCTTTGCTGGGTTTTGGTGAGTCGGGGAACTTTCCCGCGGCTATAAAAGCCACGGCAGAATATTTTCCTAAAAAAGAAAGATCTTTTGCCACGGGTATTTTTAATTCTGGTACTAATGTAGGTGCCATTCTTGCACCACTTACCGTGCCGTGGATTGCTGCAAACTGGGGCTGGGAAGCAGCTTTCATTATAATTGGCGCTGTTGGTCTTTTATGGTTGTTCTTTTGGCTTGCATTATATGAAAAGCCTGAAAAGCAAAAAAAATTATCGGCAGGTGAGTTGGCCTATATCAACAGCGATGAAGAAAAACTTCCTGAAGAAAGAGTAGCAGCAGATGTAAAAGTATCGTGGACCAAATTATTAGGTTACAAACAAACCTGGGCTTTTACAGTCGGTAAGTTTATGACCGATGGAGTATGGTGGTTCTTTTTATTTTGGTTGCCAGCTTATTTAAATGACCAATACGGAATGGCCGGAACAGCTATAATGCTTCCTTTAGTTGTGTTGTACAGTCTTACTATGTTTGGAAGTATTGGTGGTGGATGGTTTCCAGTTTATTTTATTAGAAAAGGATACCAGCCTTATGACGGTCGTATGAAAGCGATGCTTTTGATAGCAGTAATACCATTGGTAGTATTATTAGCACAACCGCTGGGTTATATTAGTTTTTGGATGCCTGTAATATTTATTGGTATCGGCGCATCGGCTCACCAGGCGTGGAGCGCCAACCTTTTTACAACGGTTTCAGATATGTTTCCTAAGAAAGCCATCGGTTCTGTAATTGGAATTGGTGGGATGGCTGGTGGTATTGGCGGTGTATTAACCACCAAACTTGGCGGCGCTTTATTCGACCATTACAAAGCATTGGGACATATTGGAACAGGCTACACCATTATGTTTGCGATCTGCGCTGTGGCTTATTTAATTGCATGGGTAATAATGAAGTCACTGGTTCCTAAGTATAAGCCAATTATTGATTTATAATTTTTAATCCTCTCGCCCAGACTCTATTGTTTGTAAGAATATTTATTTCTTAACTTAACTATTTTAGTAGAGGGCTATATATTGAAATTTCGAATATGACGAAAGAAAAATGCGAGTTATGGAAATGGGCCAGATGCAGATGTACATCTATTATCATGATCGGAAAATAAAAAGTACCAAACGAAAATTCTTCTTATGTAACTGATATTTGCTTCGTACATTAGTTTTATAGTTTAGTAGTATTTTTTAATTTATTGAAAAAAACCAATCAACATGAAAATTGCAGTTTGTGGTAAAGGCGGTGTGGGTAAAACTACCATCAGTGGTTTGTTATGCCGGACTTTAGGCAGTAAAGGCATTTCTGTTCTGGCTATTGATGGCGACCCAAACCCTAACCTTGCACTCACTCTTGGCTTAGATCCCCAAGCTTCTATGCCCAAAGCACTCACTTCAAAACTGCTGGAGGTTTATGAGAAAGAAGATGGAAAAAAATATGCAAAACTAAACTTACCATTAGCCGAGGTAATGGATACTTATGGGATAAAGACAAGTGATAATGTTACTTTATTAGCAGTAGGTCAACCTGAGCATGCCGCAACAGGCTGCATGTGCGGTATCCACACTACAGTTAGAGAAATTATCCATACAGCGTTGGAAGAAAGTGAACAGGTAACTTTATTAGACCTTGAAGCTTCGCTGGAACAAATGAAACGCGGTACTTCAAAATATGTGGATGTTCTATTGTGTGTTGTTGAGCCCTATTATCGATCTATGGAAGCCGTGGCTCGTTTTCAAAGGCTGGGAAAAGAACTGGAGATAAAACATATAGTGGCAGTTGCCAACAAAGTAAAGAATCCGGAAGATGAAGAAGCTATCCGCCAGTTTTGTGCGCAAACTGATTTACCGGTGATCGCTGTTATTCCTTTCGATCCCACCATTGCCGAAGCTGATAAGAATGGTTCTTTAAATATCAATGATATTGAACACTCACCTGCTTTACAAGCGATCAATAGCTTAGCAAATGATTTATTGGAAAAGGTAAGGATACAAAATCTAAGAATCAATGGAGATAAAAACACATGATTTGTGGAGTAAATTGATGGTTACCTTAATTTAATTTCCAACCGCTGAACGGCTTTACTGTTCCGCAATTTGGGCCACCAACTTTACCTGAACCCGAAACTACAGTTTCAATTTTACGACTTGAGCCGGATAATGCTTCTTGTATCATTTGAGAGGTAATACCCCTAAAAGGAATTTTCAAACGGCGATCCCAACAAGAATCTTTTTGGCCCGCAAATTTTCCAATGTCAATATATATGAACCTTTTCATTTACCGGTCCTTGAGCATAAGATCCCAGGAATACGGAATATTGTCGTCAGCAATCTTTACTCTTACACTAAATTCAAATTCCAAATTTTCACCATTCCCTCTTTTTGTTTTGATGGTTTCAAAATCAGCACCCTTACTTTCCTGTAAACCATAATCAACACAAGGTGTAGGGTTTTCTAAAATAATTTTTAGTATTACTTCGCGGTTCAAATTTTATTATAAAATCATTATGAATGCTAAAATATTAATTCAATACCAGCATTACAAAGGATATTGATAAGGACATAAAAAAAGGACAATCATTTGATTATCCTTAAAAATCTTCGCTACATTATTTTATTTATTCAGCAAACTAAGCTGTTGAGGTCTTTTAAAAAAATCAGCAGTTAACGATGTATTGAATTTGACATTTGATACCAGGTATTCTTCCAGAATCTTTCCATTGCTACGATAATATTTATTTGAATGGCTCAACATAATATTACCAGCCTTTTTAAAGTCGGATAAAAAAATTTCTTCGGGTTGTACATTTTCTTTCAACGAAGGATAATGTTCTATTTTCCTGATCAATTTTGTTGATGGATCAACATAAAAAACCCAGCGGTCACGGCCTACCTTGGGATCAAATGTTACATCTAACAAAGTCGTTTTTTCCCCGTTTAATACAGCATTACCCGCATTGCGTGGCTTTACACCATAATCCGCCAGCTTGAATGGAAATGACATACGGTATAAAGCCATTTCACTTGCACAAAGTGGTGAACAACCATCATCATCACACATAAACTCGAGTTCTTTTG
>MWVX01000770.1_pt1 | contig 10467 bp, 5 predicted proteins | sample 1047311 | NCBI WGS metagenome assembly MWVX01 (sample SAMN06349984, study PRJNA376086) | soil metagenome | isolation source: MtG-4 sample Antarctic (ecotone) soil | place: Antarctica | collected 2015-01-13
ATCGCCGGTTGGCGAATATTTGCTATAGGAACCCTCACTAAAGTCGGGCTGATCACTCGATTTCCAGTAGATCGCCAGATAGGGCTCAGTGCCTTTGTGATTGGAATAGGTATAGCGGAGTCGGATTGCAGAGGTCTGCACGTCTTCCGGTAATTCGAAAGTGAGCCAGGCATTGGCGGCGGTCGCACGGGCAACGCCGTTGTCCCATTCCATGGCGTGCAATTCAACCGGAGCCAGCGGCAGCGATATCTCCTGGAAGACAGGATCATCGCGCAGTTGCCGGAACGTGCCGACTTGCCCTTCGCGCAGCATCGGCAAGTAATCCAGGATGACGAGATGATGCGGATGAAGATAATCGGCGTGGCGATGGATAAGCTGGGAAGGAGACAAGCCGGCTGCCATATCCGCTTCGAAAGCTGCAAGATGTGTTCTCAGATCGCGCGCATAACGTAATCCCCAGAGCGTATTAGGCACGAGCACGATGAGAGCCGTCGCCAAGAGAATTGCTCTAATCGCGTTCTGAAGGCGCGGCGCGCCGTAGAGGCTCCAGACAAAATAAACGGCGCAGAGTGCGGGAACAGAAAGCGTGACGTAGCGAATCTCGAACCCGTCTCGCCCCATACTTAATCCCACTGCTAGCGACGCCATGGCGACCAGGAACAGAAGCAATCCTGCCGCGCGGGGACGCTCGTCTGGTTGCTTGCGCCAGATTGTAAGCAGCATCCAGCTCGTTAGCAGGAACAGGCCTGTGACCGCCGCGCAAATAATGCTCCAAAAACGCATCGGTGAACGCTGAATAAAACTTAGTCCTACCACTCCGGGGCCGAATCCCATGGTTAGAAACTGTGTCGCCGTCTTCAACATGACCAGCGGGTTATGCGTGGAAGGGTGATACGGCACTCGGTGATAGCCGATGAAATAGAATGAAACGAGTAGTATGGCTGTCCCGGCGAAGAGACCGAGGATCACCGCGTCTCTGCGACCGGCGAAGGTTCCCGTGCTCCAGTAGAGAAACGCTGTGTATCCGAGCCACAAGGCAAGAGCTGGGACCAAGCCAACTCCGTTAGCTCCACACAAAGGAAGCAGGCAAAGACAAATTCCGATGGTCATACCGAGCGAGAGCTTGGGCCGCGGCCTTGTGCGAACGACTAGAATGAGCACCACGCCAGCTAGCAGCATCGAGGCATAGAACTGCACCTGCCAACACCAAAGGAAACTCGGACCTTGACTCCAATTTAACAGGACGACTGGAACGAAAGAATCGAAGTAGCTTGAATGCCCGCGCACCCTCCGGATGGTGAGGACCATGGCCAGAGCCAGAGCCGCGGTCGCCAGAACGTTGAAATACATCCCGACACGAAAATCCAAAGCGATCAAGTGCATCAGCGCGAGGTAAGCCAGGCGCGGCACCGGGACACGGTGTTCATTGTGCTGCGACCATAGCCACTGGAAAGTGACGGGCTGATGCCCGGTCACAGCTGGAACCATGTCCCAGTCGTCCCAGGAGGGGACATTGCTGCCGTAAATAGCCACCAGCACGAGGGCGGCTGAGAGCATCGCAAACCAGACAAGCAGGACCACGATCACAGGTCCTCGATCGCGCAGCTTCGCCGCCGTTGTTTCCTGCGGCGATCCGATTGCGCTTGTGTTCTCTTTGGTTGTGCTCACGCAGACTGCATCGGTGAACGCTGAATAAAACTTAGTCCTACCACTCCGGGGCCGAATCCCATGGTTAGCAACTGCGTCGCCGTCTTCAACATGACCAGCGGGTTATGCGTGGAAGGGTGATACGGCACTCGGTGATAGCCGATGAAATAGAATGAAACGAGTAGTATGGCTGTCCCGGCGAAGAGACCGAGGATCACCGCGTCTCTGCGACCGGCGAAGGTTCCCGTGCTCCAGTAGAGAAACGCTGTGTATCCGAGCCACAAGGCAAGAGCTGGGACCAAGCCAACTCCGTTAGCTCCACACAAAGGAAGCAGGCAAAGACAAATTCCGATGGTCATACCGAGCGAGAGCTTGGGCCGCGGCCTTGTGCGAACGACTAGAATGAGCACCACGCCAGCTAGCAGCATCGAGGCATAGAACTGCACCTGCCAACACCAAAGGAAACTCGGACCTTGACTCCAATTTAACAGGACGACTGGAACGAAAGAATCGAAGTAGCTTGAATGCCCGCGCACCCTCCGGATGGTGAGGACCATGGCCAGAGCCAGAGCCGCGGTCGCCAGAACGTTGAAATACATCCCGACACGAAAATCCAAAGCGATCAAGTGCATCAGCGCGAGGTAAGCCAGGCGCGGCACCGGGACACGGTGTTCATTGTGCTGCGACCATAGCCACTGGAAAGTGACGGGCTGATGCCCGGTCACAGCTGGAACCATGTCCCAGTCGTCCCAGGAGGGGACATTGCTGCCGTAAATAGCCACCAGCACGAGGGCGGCTGAGAGCATCGCAAACCAGACAAGCAGGACCACGATCACAGGTCCTCGATCGCGCAGCTTCGCCGCCGTTGTTTCCTGCGGCGATCCGATTGCGCTTGTGTTCTCTTTGGTTGTGCTCACGCAGACTAAACTTTCGTACTCACACCCTCCGCCATGGAATGACTGACCGTGCAAATGTTCACTTCACGATCAGAATGTTGGGGACTTACTCGAGCGAAAATCGATGATCCTGCCAGAACCGGAACGCCGTTCGCCGGCGACCGTGGCGTTGGCTCGCAGCCAATCTTCTTCGGGCGCCGGTTCACCGACCTCGTGCACCCTAACGAGTACAACACGAGCGCGACCGGCAATGAGTGTGTTGATCGAATCTGGGACATGACGGGTGCCAAGCTGTCCAACCCATGACGCGAGCGCAGCAGGCCCGTTTGCATACCTCGCCATTCCGAGAACACCCGAAGGAATGGAATGGATAAGGATCAAATCGGAAGGACTGCCATTTGCGTTCGCTGAGTATGCGAGGTCGCAGATTGACGAACCGCTCCGGGACCGGCTGCGGAGAACGCTCCAGATGTTCGGAGACCAAGCAAAAATGATGAAGACAAGGAGGAGGATCCTTACTTTGAGTCGCAGGCAGGCAAGGCCCATGCCGGCGAGCAAATACGCGGCCGGGAGAGCGGCAATGGCGTAACGAGGTACATCCACGGTGTAGGTGTGCCTAACCAGGTCGAACACGAGAGGCCCAACGCAAGCAACAGCGAAAAGTAACCATAATAAAACTGTGCGCCAGGCGAACAGGTGACGACGAAGGCGCCATGCCATCGCGACGAAAACGAGGGCGAAGAGCAGCAGAGCGGCAATACTTGATATTCGATTGCCCGGCCAGAGATGCTGCTCCTGTCCGGAGAAAGGCTGCAGCACGAGTTTGAGAAAGGCCGTCAATCGATTGAAATGTGCGGGGCGCCAATTCAACCAACCTTCGGTAATCCGCCAGGTATCCAGACTTTCCGGCAACCTGATATACCAAGGGAGAAGGATTATCGCGGTCAGCAAGACGCAGCAAAACAATCCTTGCCTGGTGAGCTTTGCAGGCCGGATTACGAGCAACGCGACAATCGCCAACCAGGGAAAGATGAAAAAGTAGTGAGTCAGGAACCCAGCCGCGGAGGCAAGGATCCAGAGCGCATAAAGTCCAACCTTTCCTCCACGCTGGGTCAGCATTAGCGAAGCCCAGGTGGTCGTGAGAACGCACAGCCATAAGAGTGAGTACATGCGCACTTCCATCGAGTAGTAGATAGCTAATGGCGAGAGAGCGAAGAGAACGCAGGCCGGGAGGACCGCACCCTTCCCTCCCGTGCGGCGCGCAATCGCGGCCAGAAGAGGAAAACAGGCAAGCGCAATTATGGCCGAGAACAAACGAAGCGCGATATCGCTCGTTCCGAAGACAATCGTCCAGCCGTAAAGCAACAGGTAGTAGAGAGGTGGACTCGTGTCGGAGAGCAAAACGGCCCTTACCACGCGGGCGGGGCTGGCGAGTGGGCTCTCGTGCTCTAGGTATCGGCGAAACTCCTCCGCTGGAAGGGGGCGATCAGGCTCGACAAAGTCGCCGCGGGCGGGGTCCGCGACGGTGACTGAGTGTTCCAGGCTATGTCCAGTGGCGACGGCAAGGGAGAAGACCTCGTCTGCCCAAAGACATTGCTGTCCCGAGAGACCGATCCGCAGGAGCGCTGCAAGTGCAAAAATCGCCAAGAGCAGCCAGAGCTGTTGGGCTTTGTGCCGCTCGCGACGCTTAACGAATTCGTTCATAAACGCGTGTTTTAGCGTCAGGTGCACTGAAGACCAATCGCCAGTTGTTAGGTTCGCCTGCGACAACAGGTGCCGCGTAACGCTCGCTAATGCCTGGAACCCCAAGATCGTCGAGGATGAGGTAACTCACCGGTACCTCGTCGAGGAGGCGATTGGCTGTGAAAGAATCCGGTTCAAACGGCGGCAACACCGCCTTCAGCCCAGTGCGAAGGTACGCTAACTGAGGAACCGTCGTTGCAATCACCGAACCAGGCGATGCGTGCCGCCGAACCCACTGAAACGCGTAATCGAGGGAGTGCCAATTGGTTCCGTATGTGAAATGCGGGAGCTGCCGTTCTCGACCAACATCATCATAGTAGCTCACCGGCAGCATATTTCGGAGCAGCGGAATCGCAGCGCCTGCCTCGAGCGCCAGTATCGCTGTGACAGGGGCAGCAACTACGGACGCAGTCGCGGCATTTGGCAGACGTGGGTATCGGCCGGCAAGGAGACGACGAACTGTTAGTAGAGCGACGACCATGAAGATCAACGTGAGTGGCGTAACCGGAGCCAGGTAGCGCCAGAACTGGCTTTGCCAGGGCGTCAAGACGATCGTGCCGAGGGTGATCGCAAAATAAAGTGCCCAAAACCATTGCCGCCGCCTCGCAACGATAACAGCACCGGCTGTTGCGAGGAGACCAGCGGCAAACAAAAAGCCAGAGAGCGCGCGCGAACTCAACGTGCGCCAGGCGCGCGACTCCGGAACATGTAGTCCGTGGTGGAGCTTGTCCAAGAATGCAGGCCAGTAGGAAGTTGGGAAGAACGCGCTCTCACCCAAAGCTAGCGGGACTGCGACAAGATTGCGGACGATTCGGCCTGTCAGGCCGCCGAACGTTGTTTGGCCCAGCTCAGGCCGGAATGGATCGACCAGCCAACTATTCTCTCCATAGGTTACGTTCGAGTAATAGTAAGGCGCTCGCTGGTAGGCATAAGTTACCCTGTGGTAATCGGCGCTCGCAGTTACGCGCCAAACGTGAACCTGCCAAGCGAGGATGGGAATAGCTGCGACAGCCGCCCTCATCGCCGCCTGACGGAAGCGCCGCCTGATTAGACTCTCCGCGATCCAAGCGGCCAGCAGCGCGATTCCGGCGGTCCGCAGGAGGTACGCAGCACCGCCGAAAACTGCGGTCGCTGTGAAATAGAGAGGTCGGTCGCTGTTGCGATGGCAAAGAAGAAAAAGAACCGAAACCAGCGCGAAAGGCACTTCCGCGTAAAGAGTGTCGGACGGGTGCAGGAAACTATAAAACGAGAGCGCTGTAATGGTCGCGACGAGCAGTGCAAAGAGCGGCTTCACGACCTGCCGCGCGAGAGTATAAACCGCCAGGAGGTACAATCCCGAGAGCAAGAAGTAGGAAAGCCGCAGGGCGGAGCCAATTTTGAAGTAGTCACTCGTGCCCATCACCCGTTGATGAGCTGCCACGATCAATGGTAGTAGGGGTGGATACTGAACAGCCTCGATTTCGCCTGGTTCGTTGAGCAATCGGTAGCCCTTGCCTTCCGCGAGGGAGGTTCCAAGCACATAGTAGGTGCTTGCATCCCATCGGAAGTCGATAGGCCCTCTGAGTCGGGGGATCCAGACGATCAACCAAATGAGGAGAAGCGTGCCCAGACAGATCAGCTCCTTCTTGTTCTCTCGCCTGACCGGAAAAAGGTTACGAGCTGAGAAACGGTCTGTCATTTCATCACCGTCGAATCCCTCGGAGGGATTGTCACCCTTCACGACCTGTCGCTGCTTCACAATCTCCATGGGCGACTCTGCCGACTTCGTTACCTCTACCGTCCGGCGCCAACCTGATCTGATGCAGCAGCCTCCAGCCCCTTGGAGCTTTCGCTATCTTCGCGGGTAAGCGCGCGGTATGGCCCAATCCCAAATGCGTACTTCAGCCAGAGTCCGCCAAGCACGCGCCAGTACCCGCCGCCAACATGCACGAGACGAAAGGAAGACGTTCCCATGCCGGGCGTCCGATTGATCCACGAAATAGGGACCTGCTTTACTCGGTACCCGAGCAGAATGGGCTGCAAACCCGTCTCAGCGTTGACGGCGAACCCGGGCTGAAGGAGGCGCAGGTTTGCCACGACCTCACGCCGCATCATTTTCAAATTGTTCGTCACATCACGAATGCGGCGTCCGAAGAGAAGCACTGCCAGGGTATGAAAGGCGCGATTGGCGAGAATCTTGAAGAATGGGTAATTCAGGAGGACGCTGTGCCGCGAGAAGCGGCTGCCGATTACCACATCGTAACCCTCCGCCGCACCATCAAAGAGATCACGGAACTCCGGCAGGAGATGCTGAAAGTCGCAGTCTGCAGTGAGGACGTATTGACCCGTGGCCGCTTGCAAGCCGTCGGCAATCGCGAGGCCAACGCCGTTCGGTGGCAGCCGATGCAACGGTCTGACGCGGGCATCCTTTGCCGCAAGTTGCGAAATGACTTCACCGGTCGCATCGGTACTCCCGTCGTTTACCAGGATCACTTCGCGAATGTATTCGCCATACAAGGCGAGCATCCGCTCGACGAGCGGGCCGACATTCATTTCCTCGTTATGGCACGGGATTACGACCGAAACCGCGCCGCGAAGCGACTCGTGCGCGAACAACGAAACATGTGGTAGTTCTTTCTCCCTGGGGGGCTTCTGCGCGTGAACCAGGATTGAACCCGCCATCGTGCGTACTACCGGGGCGTTCTCGAGCACGATCGAAAGGTTGCGCAGCAGCCAGATCAACGAGCGAGTAAGTGGAGCAAAAACGAAGTCGTTGAAGACGGCGTAAATCCGGATAAAGCCGATCTCCGAAAGGAGTTCGTAAAGGCGAGGCCGATCGAGGAGATTTCTCGGATCCCGTTTCCCAGCAAGGCGTAAGAGTGCGCCACGAACCTCATGCACCGGGTTCCACGGGTTGCTTTCGTAGAACACCATCTCGCCGCCGGGGGCGAGGAGTTCGTGTACGATCCCGAGAAGCTCAGATGAAGTGCTGCGATCCAACAGGTCCATCGCGATGATGCAGTCAAAGCGACGACCAGTGAGTGGGCCCGGAAGTTGCGAGACATGCAGTTGTTCTACCTTCGGAGCAACGCCCGAAGCCAAGACGTCCTGGAATGTCACCGCAGTGATCGGATTTTCTCCGCGCGAAGCCAGCAGCAGTGCATGGGTCAGTCTACCTTCCCCGCAGCCGAGCTCGAGAATCCTCTGGCCCGGTAGAAGGTGAACGATGTGGCGAAAGGCCTGTGCTCGCCAGAGCAGGCGATCCTCCGCGATCGGATCGTGCTTCTGCCAGTAGTCATCCCGATAGCGCTCACGAAGCCTCAGGTTTGAGATTAGTGAGGTCTCTCCCGCCCGCCTGGGCATTTCCAGGCCTGATTCCGGATCTGAAACTGAGGTTGAGCTTCGCATGCAGACGCCGCGGCAAGTCATTGTCGGCCCGAGGCGCGCTCATGGACCGTTGTGCCCGCAATTGAATACACAACCGGCCAGCCAGCCTCGTCGCTTTGCAGCGCCGGACGCGCATACCGGCGCGAAACATCGAGCGCGGTAAGCTTATCTACGATGACGTAGGAAACAGGAACTGCCCCGAGCAGCCGCCTCTCCCGTTCGGGATCCGATTCCATCGGCGGCAGGACCGCACGTTGTTGAGTCAGAAGGAAATAAAGGTGTGGAGCGCTCGTCGCGACAATCGCCGTCGCGGGCGTCTGCGCATGCATCCACACGACGGCGTTTTCCCAGCTCTGCCAGGAAGCGTCATGGGCGAAGAAGCGCGACTGCGAGCCGAGGCCGGGCGCCACGAAAACTGCCTCCTTGCTCGCGCGCAGATAGAATAACCTCGCCGCCTTAAATATCTGAATGGTGAAGGTGAGCACGAGGAGAGCTGCGACCCCGACCCGCGCGAGATTGGCGGTTCGGTTAAATCCCAATCTCCGCAGCGAGTTTCGGATTTGCGATGCTGCCAACACAACGCAAATGGTGAGAAAAGGGATCAGCGGGGCCAGGTAGCGCGTGAACTGGAGAGGCCACGGGGTCGTGCAGATGAGTGCGACCGATCCCAGAACAATGAGCACCATCAACCAAGCGCCGCGCCGAACGAGGATGACGACTCCGATGATGGTAAGAGCGCTGAGGACGTAAAGCAGGACCAGCGCCATTCCGCCGACCGGCCTCTCAGACGATAGAGGATCAATCTGCCGCTCGGCGGTTGCCGGTTCATCCATTTGCGGGGAAACTCGACGTCCAAAGAGGCGAGCTTGCACTCGTTCCAAAGGCGAACCGTCAGCTTTAGCACTTACTGCTTCCCCTAGAGCGCGCGGCAGCACCGCCAGATTCCTCGCAGCGCGAGCGACGAGTGAACCCGCGTTCACGCGGCCTAGTTCCGGCCGGAAGGGATCGACCAGCGACACGTTTTCGGCGTAACTCACGTTATAGAACTGGTAAGACGCCCGCTGGTAATCGTAGGCCGGGTGGCGGTATTCGGCACTTTCGGCGACCCGCGAGACGTGCATCTGCCAAAGCATGACAGGGATGACGGCCAGCACGGCGCGCGACAGGGCCAGTACCCAGCGCCGACGTACGAGCGCGTCTAGCACCCATGCAGCGAGTAGCGCTACACCAGCTGTGCGCAGGAGAAATCCTGCGGCCGCGAGGGCGAATGCTCCCGCCTCGCGCAGCCATGGGCGCGATCGATTTGGATCACCAGACGAAACCAATACCAGGCAGACACTAAGCAAAGCAAAGGGCAGCTCGGTGAACAGCAAGTCAGAGAGAAAGACGGTCAAGTGGTGGAGCAAGCACAACGCGGTCGCCGCGACTGCGAGCGCGGGCGGCAAGTACTTTCGTGCTAAACAGAGTACGGCTAAGGCGAAAACAAGGGACATTACTGCGTAGGACCATCGGAGCCACGGCCCCACCAATGCTGGTTCTGTAGTGCCCAGCACTCTCTGGTGCAGAGCGACAAACGCCGGCAGGAGCGGCGGATACTGCACAGCTTCGGGCGATCCGGGCTCGCTTGGGATACGATAGCCGTGGCCCTCGGCGAGGGAGGTTCCTAACAAGTAATAGACCCCGGCGTCCCAACGCAGGTCAATCGGGCCGGAAAGGCGCGGCACCCAGAGAAGAATCGCCAGCGCGAGAATGACCGCCAAGTCCCACCGCCGCGTGATGGCTCCGCACGCTCGACCGACGCGTGTGGCACTTTCGGGCGGTCTCGACGCCACCGGCTCACTCACGTTCTCCACTTCAGGAGCGATGCCGCGATTTGTGATCGACTCTGCGCGGGTAATTGAATCGACGCGACGTGATCTCACTTAGCCAGCACCTCAGCGGGTTGAGAGGGCGCTTCGGCGCGATACGTCCGACGTTCGGCCACCAGGTTCATAAGCCCGAAGTAGAACCCCGCCAGAATGGTTTGTCCGCCGAGCACAAGAAAGAGAACGGAACAAATGACCAGCCGGATCGTGAAGTCGGGACGCAACGGGCCGAAGTGAGTTGCGCGCCACAGGTTGGCAGCGACAATTCCAAGCACCACGCCGATCAGGCCCAGTGCGATCCCCGCCACCAGAAATCGTTCAAGGGTCGATCGCTCCTCAAGAAAGCCGAACCGGGTGCGGGGGTGCAAACCTGTTTCGACGGCCATTAATTTGGCGAAGGTGAAAAGCAGGAGAGACTGATAGCCGAGGATGATGGCCGAGCTCGAATACAGGAGGGTGTGATAATCAAAATTGATCGACTTAACGGAAACCGGACCCCTGAGGAGCACTATCGACCCCAGCACGCCTCCGAGCAGCAAAACCAGACCCGGAATCCCAAAGAACCAGCGCGGAGCCATCAGCAAGTAGAAACGCAGGCTGCGCCACCCATCCCGATAGCTACGAAGGTGCGGCGCGCGATCCCGGCCGTCGCGCGAAAGCCTGGTCGGAACCTCGGTGATTCGAAGCGAATGCATCTCCGCCTTCACCACCATCTCGAGGGCAAATTCCATCCCGCGACTTTGCAATTCCAGACGTCTCACGGCGTCTTTCCGGAATCCGCGTAGACCGCAATAAAAGTCACCGCAATTTTGCGAGGCGAAGAAGAGACGGCCCAGCGCGGTGAGAAAAGGGTTACCAAAGTAGCGGTGCATCGGTGGCATCGCGCCCGGTGCGATGCCCCCGCGAAAGCGGTTTCCCATCACCAGATCGTAGCCTTCGCGAAGTTTCTC